>ERZ777306.508-NODE-508-length-77200-cov-8.717960_pt1 | contig 77200 bp, 64 predicted proteins | sample MGYA00374966_ERZ777306 | MGnify/ENA primary metagenome ERZ777306 (study PRJEB29329, sample SAMN06343882) | mouse gut metagenome | isolation source: Mouse cecum | place: Austria: Vienna | collected 2014-11-15 ...
CGTCGGTGCTTGTGGAGGCCGGCCCGACGTTTTTAGAAGCACTGATTGAAGCCGGTCTATGGGATGATGCCCGCGAGGAGATTGCTCCTGTAGTTCTCGGCTCCCAAGGCCGCCATCCGGCTCCGGTGTTACCGGCTTTCATGATTTCCGCTACAGAAGATTGCGGTAGCAACCGCATAGTATGGTATAGGAATCAGTCTATGGGAAAAGGATAGGTGGGTTACTTAGATGCTATATTAGTATTCCTGTTCGTAGTATGTCGGCGTATAGGGGGTTGTTGTCTTCTTTAAAAAGCACCGGTTCTATAAAATTGCTGATTCTACGTTTTGAGTGTGTTTGAATTTAAATCAAATTAAACATTATGAGGCATAACAAACCCACAATCAGAGTGTTTTTAGAATAAAATGATTATTATGCATAGAATCAGCTTCTATCAGACTCATCTGACCGGGGGTCAATAGTCTGATATAAACAGGAAATGCATGATGCTTGGCGAGGGTGTGAAAAGAAATGAAAAATGATTTAAAATGGGTAAGGGGGTTGGCTGGGAATGGTGGATGTTATAATTTTGCGGGGTGACCGGGGTTGATGTTGTGACAATTTTGGTTTATCCGGGTGGATAAAGGTAGGTTGTGGCGGTTTTGAAGGGGAGATTGAAGATGTGGTATGGGAGATGTGGGGAGCAATGGCGGGGAATGTGGTTGCGGGGAGGGATTTACGGATTTTTTGGGGATTTGGCGGGATGTTGGTGGATATTTATTAAATTTGCAGATTGAAATTCAGCAGTCTCTGCGTTTTGGGGATGTGCTGGACGTTTATTATGGTTACATTTAAGGCAGTAACAGCCTGTATGAATAGAAAATACATATCATTTTGCGCCCTTGCGCTGACGGGGGCGTTGACGTTTATGTCGTGTAATACCGATTCTGGATACGATGTTGAGCCAATCGATTATAGCGGGGTTGCCCTGAAAGGGTTTTCGCTGAAGTCTGACGATAAGGTGCTCAATAACCTTGATTCGGTGTTTTTCTCGATTGATTTGAACACGGCGCAGGTGTTCAATGCCAATCCGTTGCCGATGGGCACGGATGTGAGTGCTTTGGCGGTGTCGCTTTCATATGACGCCTGTTCTGAGGCAAAGCTCTATGAGCCTTCGGGTGAAGAGGGGGTGGAGCCGAAGGAAATCAATTACCTTGAGGATGCCGACAGCAAAATCAATTTCACCAACGGGCCTGTTAGACTGCACCTCGTGTCGGCCGACGGCACGAACCGGCGTGATTACTACCTTAAGGTTAATGTGAGTGGTGTGAAGACTGACTCGCTCTGCTGGGGAGATATGGCATTTGCCGTTCTGCCAGGCACATTCAACCGGCCTACAGCGCAGAAAACGGTTAAAATGGGTGGAAAGGCTTATTGCCTTACTTCTGACGGGAGTTCGTATTGTTTGTCGGTCAGCGATGACCCGTATGCCGACAGTTGGCAGAGCCGGAAAGTGGATTTTCCGGGGAGTGTGGATGTCAGAAGTCTTACGGCCACCAATTCGGAGTTGTTTATTCTCGACGCGTCCGGGGCATTGCTGAAAAGTGCCGACGGCTATGCATGGAGCGACACCGGTTGCCGTTGGGCTGCGATAACTGCGACTTACTGCAATCCTCAAAGTGAAGGCAGTGGCGACAGGCTGCTGGGTTTGCGTCTTGACGGAGGGAAATATTACCATACATCATATCCTGCCGCTGCTGAAGCGGAGGCCGCTGCTGATTTCCCCGTGGGAGGGAATTCGGCGACAGTGGTTTTTGAGTCTAAATGGTCAGACGCGCCCCAGGTTATGACAGTCGGGGGGCGCACGGCAGATGGCGCGCTTTCGGGTGCTACGTGGGCCTATGACGGCCAGTCGTGGGTGAAGCTCAGCGCAGGGTTGCCCGAAGCTACTGGTTATGCCGTGACGCCATATGTAATCAGCGAGACCGACACTATCTCGTGGCGTGTCAAAGAGAGCGACGTGCTGCTGGCTTTCGGCGGCAGAACCGCGAAAGAGATTAACCGCACTGTGTATCTGTCGCGCGACTACGGTGTGACATGGAAAAAGGCAGACCAGCTACTGCAGCTTCCAAAAGAGATGCCGACGGTGTATGATGCCGATGCCATTGTGTTTGAAAAACTGTTGACGCTGACAGATCCGGCAACCGTCAAAGGCCGTTGGCGCAAAATAGGACTTGAGGTGCCGTTGAATCTCAATGCCGGCGGTTGGGTGGCTGCATCGCGTGCAGTGAAACCGATAACCGAGTGGGAATGCCCCTACCTGTATATGTGGGGAGGAGTGGAGAGCGATGGCGCGTTGTCGCGACAAGTGTGGCGCGGAGTGGTCAACCATCTGTCGTTCCGTCCGCTTCAGTGATTGCTTGGTTATCTGTCGGATGATTATAGTTTAGCTCCAGAGTGATAAAAAGACTGTTTGCCATATTGGTTGTGATGCTTGCTTCGTTGTCGGTTAAAACGGCAGCGCAAGAGGAAACCTACCGCTTCGATTTCGGGGCGCAGGCAGGCATGTCGGGTTATCTGGGAGATGCCTCTTCGAGCATATTCTCGCATCCGGGTTTTGTGGGAGGGTTATCGTTCCGTTACCTGCCTGATGTGAGATGGGCGTTGCGCACGGTATTCAACGTTATGGGGCTCAGCGGTGACACGGCTGATATGGACGATGTGTTTCCCGGAGGTGCCCGCTATAAGTTCAACTCAACGGTTTTTGACCTTGGGGAGCGGATAGAGTTCAATTTTTTCAGTTACGGGATAGGGGAGACCTATAAGAAGTTGAGGCGCTGGAGTCCGTATCTGACAGTGGGATTCGGTTTTACACTTGCATCTTGCGGAGGGCAGACGAATTTCGGTGTCAATATCCCGATGGGGGCCGGATTCAAGTATAAGATAAAAGAGAGGCTGAACCTTGGGGTGGAATTTACAATGACCAAGGTGTTTTCCGACCGAGTTGACGGGGAACTGTCGGATCTCTACCAGATAAAAAGCTCGTTTTTGAAAAATACCGACTGGTATTCAAACATAAGTGTTTCATTAACCTATGAATTCGGCAAGCGTTGTTCCACTTGCCACTATGTTGACTGACCGATGAATAGCCAATCACACGAAACAGACCGCAATAGCGTGCCGGCTCATGTGGCCATCATAATGGACGGCAACGGCCGTTGGGCGCAAGCCCGCGGGCTTGACCGATCAGAGGGGCATGTTGAGGGTGTCAATACGGTGCGCAAAATTACAGAGGAGGCCTCGGAGCTTGGAATCAAGTATCTCACACTCTACGCCTTCTCTACCGAGAACTGGAACCGCCCCCAACAGGAGGTAGACATGCTTATGCATCTTATCGGTATAGCCATTGAGCGGGAAACTCCCGACTTGATTAAGAACAATGTGAGGCTCACGATGATCGGGGATGTGGAGCGGATGCCGGCCGAGGCGCTTGAGCGGCTACGAGGCTGTATATCCCGGACAGCGCATTGCACCGGCCTGACGCTTAATCTGGCGCTGAGCTATTCGTCGAGATGGGAGATTACTGACGCAGTGCGGCATATAGCAGCCGATGTGGCAGCCGGTAGGCTCAAAGAGCTGGATATAGACGAAAACATAGTGTCGGCCTATATGGCTACCAAAGATATGCCGGATCCCGACCTGCTGATAAGAACCGGGGGGGATATGCGTGTGAGCAACTTCCTGCTGTGGCAGATTGCTTATGCCGAGCTTTATTTCACACAGACACATTGGCCGGATTTTTCAAAAGAGGATTTCCGAAACGCTGTTGCCCAGTTCAAGGGGCGCGAGCGCCGTTTCGGCCTTACCGGCGAGCAGATAAAGGCCTCACAGACACCTAAGAAAACAGTTTAGATATGCGATATAAGTTGCTCTTGACACTTCTCTCCCTGATAATGACCGTTCCGGCGCTTTGGGCGCAGGAGCGGGTGGATACCATATACAATCCGCCGATAGTCTACACCGGTCTGCCTAATGTCTATGAGATAGCCGACATAAAAGTGACTGGTGCCGACAACTATGAAGATTATATAGTGATAGGCTATTCCGGGCTGAAGAAAGGAGATAAGATTGAAATCCCGGGAAATGATGTGACCACGGCAGTCAAGCGCCTTATGCGTCAAGGCCTCTTTGCCCAGGCGCAGCTTGTTGTTGATAAAATAGCGGGCGACAAGGTGTGGCTGACAATCAATCTGCGCACGCAGCCCCGCATATCCGATGTGAAATATTCCGGAATGAAAAAGGGGGAGCGCGAAGACCTTCAGAAACGGTTACAGCTGATGAAGGGGAACCAGATCACCCAGAATATAGTGAACCGTGCCACCGACATAGTGAAGAAATATTTTTCAGAGAAAGGGTTCGGTAAGGCTGATGTGAAGGTGTGGTTGCAGGAAGACCTGTCGCATAAGAACGAAATGATCGTGAATATTGATGTTAACAAACATTCTAAAGTCAAGGTGCATAAAATCTACATTGACGGCAATGAGGTGTTGAGCGATCGCAAGCTGAAACGGGTGATTAAAAAGACCAATGAGTCTGGCAATCTGCTTAAACTGTTCAGCCAAAAGAAGTTTGTTGAGCAGGATTACAAAGATGACCTCAACCGCATCATTCAGAAATATAACGAACTGGGCTATCGTGATGCTAAAATAGTGAGTGACAGTGTTGTGCCGTATGATGACAAAAAGGTTGACGTCTATATTGATATTGACGAAGGTAAAAAATATTATATCAGCGATATTTCGTGGGTGGGTAACACGGTCTACAATACCGACCAACTCAACTACCTGTTAGGGATGAAACCCGGCGACGTTTATAACCAGAAAGAACTCGACAAACGTCTGACCACTGATGAGGATGCCGTGTCAAGCGCATATATGGATCAGGGCTACTTGTTCTACCAGCTTGTTCCCATTGAGAAGAATGTGCATGGTGATTCAATCGATTTGGAGTTGCGCATGTTCGAGGGGCCTCAGGCGAGGGTCAACAAGGTGGTCATCAATGGTAATGACCGGTTGTATGAGAAGGTTGTGCGCCGCGAGCTGCGCATCAAGCCCGGTGAGCTGTTCAGCAAGAGCGATTTGATACGCTCGGCGCGTGAGATAGCCCAGACCGGCCATTTCGACCCGGAAACGATGGATCCCCGTGTGGAACCGAATGAGGAGAACGGTACGGTTGATGTTGTCTTTAACCTCGAGTCGAAGGCCAACGACCAAATTGAGTTCTCTTTGGGTTGGGGGCAGACGGGTCTGATCGGTAAGATTGCGTTGAAATTCACCAACTTCTCGATGAAGAATCTTTTTAACCCCAGCTCGTTCAAAGGGCTTATACCTCAGGGCGAGGGGCAGACCTTCACAATCAGCGCCCAGACCAATGCACGATATTATCAGATGTATTCGGTTTCATTCCTTGATCCGTGGTTCGGCGGCAAGCGCCCTAATTCGTTGCAGATTTCGGGCTATTACAGCCGTCAGACGGGTGTGAACTCGTCGTATTACAACAGCAACTGGTCGAATCCTTATCTGTATAGCGGTTATGGCTACGGCTACGGTTATGGTTCAAGCTATAACGACTATTACAACAATTCGATTCAGAATGCCTACGATCCCAACAAGGTTTTGCAGATGGCCGGAATCACAGTCGGATTCGGAAAACGCTTGAACTGGCCTGATGACTTCTTCACATTCACAACCGAACTGAGCTACAACTGGTATTATCTTAAAAACTGGGAGTATCTTTATTATATGAACAACGGTGTGTCGAATGCGCTTGTGTTGGGTCTGACCCTTGCCCGCAACTCGATAGATAATCCGCTTTATACCCGCCGTGGTTCACAGTTCTCGCTGAATTTGCAGATTACACCTCCCGCTTCGCTTTTCGGCAAGAAAAACTGGGAGAAGCTCTATAACGAAAACACAACGGCTTCGAAAAAAGAACTGTATAAGTGGATTGAATACTGGAAATTACGATTCAAATCGCGCACCTACACTCCGCTGACCGATCCAGACGGGAAATGGACGCTGGTGCTTATGACACGTGCCGACATAGGTCTGCTGGGCAGTTTCAACAAGTGGCTCAAATCGCCGTTTGAGACGTTCTATGTTGGTGGTGACGGTATGAGCGGCTCCTACACCTATGCCACCGAGACCATAGCCCTGCGCGGATATGAGAATGGGTCGCTTACCCCATGGGGGCGTGAAGGATATGCATACACACGTTTCGGTGTTGAACTGCACTTCCCGTTTATGCTTCAGCCGACAACCACGATTTATGGTCTCGTGTTTGCCGAAGGTGGCAACGCCTGGACTTCTGTGAAGGATTTCTCTCCGTTTAATATAAAAAGGAGTGCCGGCGCGGGTGTGCGCATCTTCCTGCCGATGGTTGGTCTGATGGGTATCGACTGGGCATATGGTTTCGACCGTGTCAACGGCCAGAAGGGCGGTTCGCATTTCCACTTCATACTGGGGCAGGAATTCTGATGGAGACAGTCGCCGGCGGGTGCTGCCGGAGTGTCTGAAAGTTAAACCTTTTGGCTTGTCAAACGTCTATAATAGTATGGATTGCAGTTGAAACGGCTGCAGTTGGCAGAATCAAAGGTCTAATGTTAAACAAAGAATAAAAAAGACAATCTGATGAAAAAGATATTATTGACATTGGTTGTGGCGGCGGGTTTCGCACTGGCAGGTTCTGCTCAGAAATTCGCTCTAATTGACATGGAATACATACTGAAAAATGTGCCTCAGTATGAGATGGCCAATGAGCAGCTTAACCAGCTTTCGCAACGTTGGCAGAAGGAGGTTGAGGTGGCATCGAAAGAGGCCGACGAAATGTATAAACAGTACCTGTCGGATAAAGTGTTTCTTACCGAAGAACAGGTTAAGAAACGTGAAGAAGAGATTGTGGCGAAAGAGCAGGAGACTACCGAACTCCGTTACAAGTATTTCGGCCCAGAAGGTGAACTTTATAAAAAACGCCAGACACTGATGAAGCCTATCCAGGACGACATCTACAATGCTGTTAAGAAGCTGTCGGAGGAGCGTGGTTACCAAGCCATATTCGACCGGGCATCATCGGCAAACATAATTTATGCTTCTCCGCGAATTGACGTCAGCAATGAGGTGCTTTCAAAGTTGGGGTATAAATAGGCTTGAGTCGTAAGTCGTAAGACTTTGGTCAGAAATAAGAAGGAAGAAGCGGGGCAACGTTGTCTGTTTGAAGGCGTGGGTCTCGATAAGAGAGAGGTTGCCTACGGTCAGCAAGAAATAAAAACAAAAAACATAATATAAACCATCAACCAAAAATGATTAAAAAGATTCTTTTGGCCCTGGTAGTGGCCCTTCCGATGTGCGCGTGGGCGCAGGCTCCAAAATTCGGTATTGTGGATGTGGAAAGCATCATCCCCAAGATGACTGAATTTGTAGAGGCTCAGAACAAACTAAGCGAAGCGTCGAAAACCTACGAGACAGAGTATGCAAAAATCAACGAAGAGCTTCAGAAACTCTATACAGAGCTTCAGGAACTCGACAAGGATCCCAATACGCTACAATCAATCAAAGAGCGCCGTATGCAGGATATCCAGGATCGCGATAAAAAAGCCCAGCAGTTTGCCCAGACAGCCCAGCAGGATCTTCAGCGCCAGCAGGCACAGCTGATGCAGCCTATTCAGGAGAAGGTTATGAATGCAATCAAGAGCGTTGGAACCGAAAACGGTTTCACTATGATATTCCCTGAAGCAGTGCCAGCCTACATCAGTGCCGATGTGCAGGATGTGACAGCTCTTGTGAAAACAAAACTGGGTGTTAAAGACTGATCATGATTGAAATAACGCATATTACGCCATGCCGGAAACGGTGTGGCGTTTTTTTGTGTTTTTTATGCCGGGTCTTTGGAGATGGCAGTCCGGCCTATGTGTGTTGAAAACTTTGCGAAGGTTTTTGATGGTTAAAATGGCTTATGAATGGAAAAAAAAACTTATCTTTGCGGCGGAAAACCGTGTATGCCATGAACAGAACACCGCTATTGGCTGGATTGCAGAAGTTTAGCCTGTTGCGACTTGGCTGCGGATTTTGAAGCATGAAAAAATACAGATAAACAACATATGATATCACTTGGAATTTTTGGTATTGACAATGCCGTGATGGCCATTGTGGCGCTCTTGACGGGTGCTGCCCTTGTGGCTTTGGCGTTGTGGCTTGCCGGGCTGATTTCCCCCCGCTCGTTCAATCCCCAGAAAGGGGAAGCATATGAGTGCGGTATCCCGACCCGAGGTGTCTCAATGACACGTTTCCATGTAGGCTATTATCTTTTTGCCATCCTCTTTTTGATGTTTGATGTGGAAACCGTGTTCCTGTTTCCGTGGGCAGTTTGCTTGCGTGCCCTCGGCGGTGCCGGTGTGGCAGCCGTAGCCGTGTTCTTTGCAATCTTAGTGCTGGGTCTTGTTTATGCCTGGCGGAAAGGAGCTTTGGAATGGAAATGAAGAAAGTGACCACCAAATCCATGCCATACGAGGCTTGGAAAGACAATGAATATATCGAGAAACTCGTGACGGAGCTGCAAGAGAGCGGCGCCAATGTGGTTGTAGGCGCTCTTGACAATCTCATCAACTGGGGGCGCAGCAATTCAATCTGGCCTCTGACATTCGCTACCAGCTGCTGCGGCATTGAGTTCGTGTCGCTGGGGGCTGCGCGTTTCGATATGGCGCGTTTCGGTTGGGAAGTTGCCCGCTCGTCGCCCCGCCAGGCTGACTTCATCATGGTTGCGGGCACAATAGTGAACCGTATGGCTCCGGTTCTGCGTCGTCTGTATGACCAGCTTGCAGAGCCGAAATATGTGATTTCATGTGGCAGCTGTGCCATATCCGGCGGCCCCTTCCGCAAATCATACCATGTGGCCCGTGGCATAGAAGATATAATTCCGGTGGATGTGTATGTGCCGGGTTGCCCGCCCCGCCCGGAGGCTATGATTTATGGCATCATGCAGCTTTCACGTAAAATGAAGGTAGAGCGCTTTTTCGGAGGTGTAAACCGGAAGGAAGACAGGAAAAAATATCTTGCAGAGCATCCGATTGAAGATTGCTGACCTGGCAGGATGCGCGATAAGCAATTGCGATAAAAATTAAGAATCACGACATTAAACCAATCATATGGCTGAATTGCAGGAAAAGATCTCAAAACGTTTCCCCGGAGCGACCTTCGAGGAAGGTGAGACGCTGCTCATCAACATTGCCGACAGCAGCCTCCACGACCTGGTGAAGGCGCTTCGCGACGAACACGGTTTCGACTATCTGGTCACAATCGTCGGATTTGACCGCACGACCGCGTTGGGATGCGTGTATTATCTGGCATCGACCAAGACGCAACAGCTCGTGTCGGTGTCGGCACAGACCACCGACCGCGACAACCCCATGCTCCACAGTATCGCCGACCTGTATCGGGTGGCTGGTCTTTACGAGCGTGAGGTCTATGATTTCTACGGCATAGTGTTTATCGGCAACCCCGATATGCGCCGCCTGTTCCTGAATATCGACTGGGTGGGTTATCCTTTGCGCAAGGATTACGACTCCAACCCCGAATTAAACCCAGTCAGCATTGAAAACGAGCGCCAGAGCGACACTACTACCGAGTGGGTTGAGATGCCCGACGGCAAAGTTGAAAAGCGTGAGCACACGATTTTCGAGGAGGACGAGTTCGTTATCAATATCGGCCCGCAGCATCCGGCCACCCATGGCGTGTTGCGTTTCCGCACGTCGGTCGATGGCGAAACCATCAAGAAAATCGATGTCTACATGGGGTATATCCACCGGGGTGTGGAGAAGCTCTGTGAAGACCTCGGATATATGCAGACCCTCCATTTCATGGATCGTCTGGATTATTTCTCAGCTCATAACTACCACCACGGCCTTTGCCTATGCATAGAGAAAGCTGCGGGGATAGAGGTGCCTGAGCGTGCCCGTGTTGCCCGTGTGATGATGGATGAATTGTCGCGTATAGCATCGCACTGCCTTTTCCTGGGAACATTCTGCATGGATCTTGGTGCAACAACGATGCTGTTTTACACATTGCGTGTGCGTGAACAGATTCTCGATATTATGGAACGTACGTGCGGAGCCCGCATGACATTCAACTATGACTGCATCGGCGGTGTGATTGCCGACCTGCATGAAGATTTTGTGAAGGATGTCAAGGAGTTGCTTGCAGTGATTCCCAAGAACCTAAAAGAGTATAACAAGCTGTTTACAGGTAATGTAATTGCACAGAACCGTCTTAACGGCGTTGGTGTGCTGACACGTGAGGATGCCATCTCTTATGGTGTCACAGGGCCTTCGGGACGTGCTTCCGGCTGGGCATGTGATGTGCGCAAGACCCATCCATACAGCGGTTATGATAAACTCGACTTCAAGGAGATAGTGCGCACCGAAGGTGATTCAATGGCACGTTTCAAGAACCGTATCGACGAAATCGAGCAGAGCGCCCATATTCTCGAGCAGCTCGTTGACAATATCCCTTCGGGAGAATGGCTGGCGAAAGTGCCCAAGGTTCTCAAATTGCCGGTAGGGCATTGGTTCCAGATGGTCGAAGGGTGCCGCGGAGTGTTCGGGGTATATATCGAAAGCGACGGAGGCACTAAACCTTACCGTTTGAAGCTCGCAACCCCGAGTTTGCCGGCCGCTGGTGTTGTTGACCATATTACCCGTGGCCAAAAAATTGCCGACCTCATCACAATCGGAGGTTCGCTCGACTATATCGTGCCCGATATGGATAGATAAATTGGAAAATGATTCAAAACCACGTTATGAATAATTACACGATTGATAACAGCCAATCATTGACACAATGGATCGACCAGCTGCTCAACAGCTGTATGCCATCATGGCTTGCTACCACTGTTGAATGTCTGCTGGTTGGTGTGGGGCTGCTTTTGGTGTATGCTCTTCTGGCACTTTTCTACATTCTGTATGAGCGTAAGATCTGCGCGTATTTCCAGTGCCGTTTAGGCCCGAACCGTGTCGGTCCCTGGGGATTGTTCCAAAGTATGGCCGATGCGGTCAAGATGCTTATCAAGGAGCTTATCTCACTTAACCATATCGACAAGTTCCTGTTTGCGCTCGCACCTTATCTGGTGATAATTGCGTCGATGCTTTGTTTTGCCGTGCTCCCATGGGGCAATGGTCTGCAGATAATCGATTTCAATATCGGTATTTTCTTCCTCATAGCATGTTCTTCAATCGGAGTGCTTGGCATATTGCTTGCCGGATGGTCGTCGAACAATAAATTCACCCTTATAGGTGCGCTCCGTTCAGGCGCGCAGATGGTGAGCTATGAGCTTTCAGTCGGTTTGTCGATTCTGACCATGGTGGCATTTGCCGGCACAATGGATGTCGGCAAGATTGTAGAGGCCCAGGCCGACGGATGGTTTATCTTCACAGCGCATGTGCCTGCGATTATCGCATTTGTGATTTATATGATTGCCGGAACTGCCGAGACGAACCGTGGCCCGTTTGACCTGCCCGAGGCGGAGAGTGAGCTGACAGCCGGTTACCACACAGAGTATTCAGGTATACATTTCGGCTTTTTCTATCTTGCAGAATATCTGAACCTGTTTGTTGTTTCCGGAGTGGCAACGCTGATGTTTTTCGGCGGATGGATGCCGTTCCGTATCGAGGGATGGGACGGATTCAATGAAATCATGGGCTATATACCATCTGTGGTATGGTTCCTGATGAAGGCCTTTGTGCTTTCGTTTGTCATCATCTGGTTTAAGTGGACTTATCCCCGTCTGCGTATCGACCAGTTGCTTTCGTTGGAGTGGAAATACCTGCTGCCCATCAACTTGGTGAATCTTGTTCTGATGGTGGTCATCATCTTTGCAGGATGGCACTTCTGATTCATATGATATAAGCTAAAAAGAAATAATAACCTACACTCTCATCATATAATGAGCGAAAATTTCGGAAAAATAGCCCAGGTGATCGGACCGGTGGTAGACGTTATCTTTGAAGGTGATGCCAATATGCTCCCCCCGATTTACACCGCTTTGAAGGTTGACCGTGGTGACGGATCAATGTTGATTCTCGAGGTGGAACAGCACATAGGTGAGGATACTGTGCGCTGCGTGGCCATGGAGAGCACCGACGGATTGCGGCGCGGTATGCGTGTCGATAACCTTGCGCGTCCCATCGCCGTTCCAACCGGTGACCAGGTGAAGGGGCGTCTGCTCAACGTTATCGGCGACGCGATTGACCACCTCCCGGAACTCGACCGCGGGAACCTTCGCCCGATTCATCAGCCGGCTCCCGAGTTTGAAGACCTTACTATCGGAACGGAGATTCTCTATACCGGTATCAAGGTTATCGACTTGTTGGAACCGTATAGCAAAGGTGGTAAAATCGGTCTGTTCGGCGGTGCCGGTGTGGGCAAAACCGTGCTCATTATGGAGCTTATCAACAATATCGCCAAGGGACACAACGGTTTCTCGGTATTTACCGGTGTCGGGGAACGTACCCGTGAGGGTAACGACCTTTTGCGAGAGATGATTGAGAGCGGTGTTATGAAATATGGCGAGAAATTCCGCGAAGGTATGGAGAAAGGGGAGTGGAACCTTGCCGATGTGGATATGAACCAGGTGAAGGATTCACAGGCTACACTGGTGTTCGGACAGATGAACGAACCTCCAGGTGCTCGTCTGCGTGTCGCCTTGTCGGGATTGACCGTTGCCGAGCAGTTCCGCGACCAGGATGGCGGTGGTAAAGACATACTTCTGTTTATTGACAATATATTCCGTTTCACCCAGGCCGGTTCGGAGGTTTCAGCCCTTCTCGGCCGTATGCCTTCTGCTGTGGGTTACCAGCCTACGCTGGCATCTGAAATGGGTATGCTCCAGGAGCGAATCACTTCGACTAAGAATGGTTCGATTACCTCAGTGCAAGCAATCTATGTGCCAGCCGACGACTTGACCGACCCTGCACCTGCAACAACGTTCAGCTTCCTTGATGCAACGACAGTGTTGAGCCGTAAGATTTCAGAGCTTGGTATTTATCCGGCTGTTGACCCGTTGGAATCGACTTCACGTATCCTGGATCCCAATATCATCGGCGAGGAGCATTATAACACTGCACAGGCTGTTAAGCAGTTGCTTCAGAAGTACAATGAGTTGCAGGATATCATTGCCATTCTCGGTGTTGACGAGTTGAGTGATGAGGATAAGCTGGTTGTGGCACGTGCCCGCAGGGCTCAGCGTTTCCTCTCCCAGCCGTTCCATGTTGCAGAGCAGTTCACCGGCCTGCCCGGTGTCATGGTGCCTTTGAGTGAGACAATCCGTGGTTTCAAGATGATACTTTCCGGTGAAATGGATCAGTATCCTGAACAGGCGTTTCTCAATGTCGGCACTATCGACGAGGCTATCGAGAAAGGTAAGAAGATGCTTGCAGAGGTTGGCGCCTGACCCGGGGCCGATAGACGCAAGATGCAAAGCTATAAAATCTGATATATGACACTTAAAATAATATCTGCGGAAAGGATTCTTTTTGAAGGAGAGACGTCTGTTGTGACTCTTCCGGGAGAAAAGGGGCGTTTTACCGTGCTTCCACATCATGCATCACTGATATCCACGCTTGTGCCCGGAAAACTACGTTACATGTCGGGAAGTGAGGAGCATGAGATAGAGGTGGGAGGCGGAATAGCCGATATTGACCGGGATGTTGTGTCGGTGTGTATATATTAATAGTCTGTTGTTAGCAGGCGAAATAAAAACAGTCCCGAAATGAAGCGATTACTGTTGATATTGACCTTTGTGATTTCTGTTGCAGCCGGCCTCAGGGCCAGCGTGGCAGAGGGGGGCGCTGCGGCTGAACAGGCTGTTACCTCCGAACTAAAGGCCACTGAAGATGCTGCGGAAAAGGAGAAACCAGATCTGAAGGAGACGATTTTTGAGCATCTCGGTGATGGCTATGGCTGGGAGGTGCCGTTTAATCACCATAAACGTATCCCCTTGCCGATTATCATCTGGGGTAAGGATGGTTTGCATGTGTTCTCTTCGTCGAAAGTGACCCACGGGGATGTTTACCATGACGGCAATGCCGTTTTTATGATAGCCAAAGATGGCGATTATAAAGGAAAACTTGTTGAGATTGTCGACGGTAAGGAATACAAGCCGTGGGATTTTTCGATAACTAAGAATGTATGTGCCATTTTCATTGCCTGTATCATCGTGTTGTGGTGTTGCCTGACTTTGGCAAAATGGTATAGGAAGAATCCCTTTAAAGCGCCCCGCAGGTTCGTAGGAGCTTTTGAGTTCCTGGTCGAGTTCATCTATGTAGGGGTTATAAAGGCCACTCTGAAGGATAAAGCGCCTAAGTTTGCACCTTATCTTCTGACGGTGTTTTTCTTCATATTCTTTATGAACCTGTTGGGTCTTATAGTGGTGTTTCCCGGCGGAGCGAATGTGACGGGCAATATAGCAGTGACTATGGTGCTTGCCATTATGACATTCGTAATGACAAACTTCTTCGGGAACAAGCATTATTGGAAGGAGATTCTATGGCCTGATGTTCCGTTGTGGCTGAAGTTCCCGCTTCCTATCATGCCGGTGATTGAGATTTTCGGAATGTTTACGAAGCCGGCAGCATTGACGGTGCGTCTGTTTGCCAATATGATGGGGGGCCATATGATTGTGCTTGTGCTCACATTGCTGATATTCATATTCGGGGCGATGGGCTATGCGGTAGCATCGGGAACGGCTGTTGTATCGACACTTTTCTCAGTGTTCATGCTGTTGATTGATGTGTTGGTCAGCTTTATCCAGGCATATGTGTTCACGATGCTTTCAACAATTTTCATTTCGTTGGCTCAGGAGGAGCATGGCGAGCATAAGGAAGAAGACGCCCATGAGGCATCGGAGGTGAAACAGGAGCATATGCATGAGGTGGCAATGAATGCGGCCGCGAAATGACATTAAATTATCGATAATAAAATAACAAAACAATAACTCTCAAAAATTAAGCACTATGTTAGGATTGATTTTAGCAGCAGAAGCTCTCGTTGGACTTGGCGCATCTATCGGCGCCGCTATCGCAGCCATAGCAGCCGGTATCGGTATCGGTAAGATTGGTTCGTCGGCCATGGAAGCCATTGCCCGTCAGCCTGAAGCCGCCGGTGACATCCGCTCGAATATGATTGTGATTGCGGCTCTGGTGGAAGGTGTGGCTCTGTTTGCCGTTATCGTTTGCGTTCTCGCTCTGTTCGTTTAAAAAAGTTGCCGCCACCGTAGGCGGCAGCCCGGAAAAGTTAACCGGCATGATTTTCCACCCCGTCAGATTGGGGTGGAAAATCGCGCGGGTAAAGTTGATTTATCTTCGGGCTGTTTATGCGCGTTGCGCTTTATCGATGTATGCTGACCCCGGGGTTTATGGCTTGATTTGCCGCTATCCGTCAGTCAGATTATTAAAAACTCTTTTATAAAAAGGTTTTATGGAATTGTTTAAGGTAGATTTCGGATTGACCGTCTGGATGTTCGTGGCTTTTGCGATCCTCCTGTTTTTGTTGTGGAAATTTGCATGGCCGGCCATCATGAAAGGTGTTGACAGCCGGGCCGATTTGATTGACAAGGGTGTTGAATATGCCCAGAATGCGAAGGAAAAACTTGACAATGCCAATGTCGAAGCGCAGCGCTATGTGAGTGATGCGCGCCATCAGCAGGCTGACATTATCGCTGAGGCCAACAAAATGAAGGCCCAGATTATAGAGGAAGCCCGTGAGGAGGCCAAGAAAGAAGCGCAGAAGGTTATGGATCAGGCCAAGGTGTCGATAGAGCAGAGCCGCCGTGAAGCTGAGAAGAGCTTGCGCGATGAAGTGAGCCGTTATGCTCTTGCCATTGCCGGCCAGGTTACAAGGGAACAGCTGAAAGACGCAGAAGCGCAGAAACGTCTGGTTAATTCGCTTCTTGATGAGATTGAGACTAAAAACTGATTAACGGGATATTAGCCATGAATGAAGGTTTGATACCAAGGCGATATGCCAAGGCGTTGCTGAAGTTTGCGGTGGAGAGGCATCAGGATGCGCGGCTTTATGAAATAATGAATAATCTAAGCCGCGGATTTGAAATGTATCCTTCGCTCGACAGCACTGTTGCCAATCCGTTTATAGCGGCTGATCAGAAGCAACAGCTGTTGGTTACCGCCGCCGGTGCGACCGACAAGGATGAGGTGTATCTCGATTTCCTGAAATTGCTCAGGCAGAACAACCGTCTGCCTATTTCGCGGCAGATTGCCCTTGCCTATGTTCGTGATTACAGGATTGCAAACAACATCTATAAAGTTGAGGTGACATCAGCCGCCCCGATGGGGGAGAAGGAGGAGCAGCGCCTTAAACAATTGATAGAGTCGCATCTGAGTGGGGCGAAAATGGAGTACGGGACCCGTGTGGATCCGGATTTGATTGGAGGGTTCACTGTCAACATAGGCTCTGAGCAGCTTGATGCATCTGTCAGGAATGAGCTGAAGCAGTTGGGGATAAAGTTGCTTGGCAAGTGATAGGTTTTTGTGGCATGTTGCTGTTTTTTGCGCAGTTACGACCCGGACTAAAACTGGTAGCATAAGAATTTTGCCAGGGGACAAAAAGAAATTTGAGGGGGGATGTGTGGTTGGGAAAGGAACAGTATAGTAACACTCTCTTTATTTCATATAGAATGATTAATCCAAGCGAGATTTCAGAAGTTTTAAAACAGCAGCTTGAAAGCGTAAACAAGAGTGTGGCTTTCGAGGAAGTTGGCACGGTGCTTGAGGTAGGTGATGGCGTGGCTCACGTCTATGGCCTGGACAATGTATGCGCCAATGAGCTGGTTGAATTTGAAAACGGCGTGAAAGGCGTGGCTCTCAACCTTGAAGAAAGCAATGTTGGCGTTATCCTGCTCAATGATGTTGACAAGGTTACGGAGAACATGGCAGTTCGCCGCACCGGCGAAATCGCTTCCATTCCCGTTGGAGAGGGAGTGTTCGGCCGTGTCATAAACATTTTGGGCGAGCCAATAGACGGTCGCGGTCCCATTGAAGGAGAGCGCTATCTCATGCCTTTAGAGCGAAAAGCCCCCGGTGTAATATTCCGCCAGCCGGTTAACCAGCCATTGCAGACCGGTATAAAGGCTGTTGACTCGATGGTGCCTATTGGTCGAGGTCAGCGTGAGCTTATCATCGGCGACCGTCAGATTGGGAAGACCGCCATTGCGATTGACACGATTATAAACCAACGTAAGAATTTCGAACAGGGCAAGCCGGTGTATTGCATTTATGTGGCCATCGGTCAGAAGGCATCTTCTGTTGCAGCATTGGTGGAAACCCTCCGCCAGCATGGTGCCCTTGAATATACGTGTGTGGTGGCAGCCACCGCTTCGGATTCGGCAGCGATGCGCTATTACTCGCCTTTTGCGGGTGTGGCTATCGGCGAATTTATCCGCGACACCGGCCGCGACGCTTTGATTGTTTATGACGACTTGTCGAAACAGGCTGTTGCTTACCGCGAAATTTCGCTGATTCTGAAACGTCCTTCAGGTCGTGAGGCTTATCCCGGTGATATATTCTATCTGCATTCGCGTCTTTTGGAGCGTGCCGCCAAGATTATCGATAACCAACAGGTGGCTTCGAGCATGAACGACCTTCCGGAAGTTCTGAAGCCGATGGTGAAGGGTGGAGGTTCGCTGACAGCACTTCCGATTATCGAAACCCAGGCTGGAGACGTGTCGGCTTATATCCCTACCAACGTGATTTCAATCACCGACGGTCAGATTTATCTTGAAACAGCGTTGTTTAACCGAGGCATACGTCCGGCAATCAACGTGGGTATCTCAGTGTCGCGTGTTGGTGGTAATGCCCAGATTAAGTCGATGAAGAAGGTTGCAGGAACGTTGAAAATCGACCAGGCTCAGTTCCGCGAGCTTGAATCGTTTACCAAGTTTGGGGGCGATATCGACCCTGTTACAGCCAGGGTTATAGACCGTGGCCGCAAGAATGAACGCTTGCTTATCCAGCCTCAGTATAAGCCGTGGGCTGTTGAAGATGAGGTGGCTGTTATTTATTGCGGTGTCAACGGATTGCTCAGCAATGTGCCAGTTGAGAAGGTGGCTGAGTTTGAGGATGCGCTTCTGCAGCTGCTTCATGCGAAATATCAGGGCGATGTGCTTGATGTCATAGGCCAGGGTAAGCTGACTGATGATTGCACGACCAAGCTCACTGAGGCTGCTAAGGAGGTAGCTGCCCGTTATATTTGATTATTCTGAAAGAATCCGGGCCAGAGAGCGAAAGCCGTTCACTCATTAGAGTGGGCAATGTGGAATAATAATGAATGTGCCAGATCCGGCACATTCCAAGACAGGGAATAGGAGGGGCTATGATAATATCTGTTATCAGCCCTCCAAAAGATATTTTCGATAGATGGCAACATTAAGAGAATTAAAGGGACGTATCGGCTCAGTGGCGTCGTCGGAAAAGATAACCGGCGCCATGAAGATGATTTCGTCGGCAAAGATGCACAAGGCCGAACAGGCTTTGAGGCAGCTCAGGCCGTTCAGGGACCAGATTGAGACGATTATCGCCAATTTGCTCAGTTCGGATGCCGCTTTTTCATCACCGTTGATGTCTCAGCGTGATGTGAGAAAGATTGCAGTAGCCGTGTGGGGTTCTGACGATGGTCTTTGCGGAGCCTATAACGTTAATATCTTTAAGCAGCTTTTGCAGCAGATTGCAGCCTACAGGGAGAGGCTTGGCAGTGATGCGATAATAGAGATTCTGCCTATAGGGGGAAAACTGGCGAAAGCAGCATTGAAGCTAAATCTGCCGAATGTGACGGTTAAGATTCCTGCTGATGTTGATTCAAAAAGTGGCGACAAGGCAGTGAGGGATTTCACATGGGTGCTCCGCGATGCGTTCCTCAATGGGGAATATGACCGGGTCGATATGATTTATATGTCGTTCAAGAGTGTGAGCCGCCAGCGTCTGGAGGTAGCGGAATTGCTGCCTGTCACTTATGATGCTTTCGCCCATAGCGGAGGGAAGGCCACTGACAGGCCATATATATTCGAGCCTTCTCCTGAAGCTATTTTCACCAGGATATTGCCGATGTATCTCCTTTCGGTGGTTCAAGATGTGTTCACAGAGAACCGGGCCAGCGAACAGGCCGCCAGGGTTATGGCCATGCAGAGTGCCAACGACAATGCCAAGAAGCTCCACGACCAGTTGCAGCTTGAGTTCAACAAACTGCGGCAACAGGCAATAACGACAGAACTGCTTGATATTCTCGGGGGGCAGGTGAAGTAAACCGAAACTGAAATAAGGAAAACAGAATATACAGAAATGGGTAGTGTAAAAGATTATTTTTCATCCTTAGGGAAAGGTGTCGCGAGCCTCGTCAAAGGGCTTGAGGTGACCGGCAAGGAATTTGTCACCCCTAAGATTACTGAAAGATACCCTGAAGACCGTGACAACATGCATATAGCGCAGCGTTTCCGCGCCACGCTTGAGCTGATTTATGACGCGGAGGGCAATCATCGCTGCATAGCATGTGGCACATGTGAGCGCAACTGTCCCAACGGCACCATAACCATCGAGTCAAAGATGGTTGACACCTGGGACGGAAAGAAGAAAAAGAAACTCGACAGGTATGTATATGACCTCGGCAGTTGCACGTTCTGCCAGTTGTGTGTTGTTACGTGTCCGACAAATGCATTGCAGTTCAGCAATGATTTCGAGCAGGCCGTGTTTACCCGCTCGAAACTCGTAAAGAAACTGAATTATCTGCCTGAAAAGCCAGAACCGAAACCTACTCCGGAGCAGATTGCCAAGATGGAGGCGGAGAAACAGGCAAAAATCGAGGCTGCGAAAGCGGCGGCAGCTGCAAAAAAAGCAGCTACCCAGGGAGATGCGGCTGCAGGTAGACCTGCGGCCAAAGATCCGGCAGCAACAGATGACAAAGCCGCCAAAGCCCTTGCCGCTGCCGGAGGTGACCCTGAGAAAGAGGCTAAGATTAAAGCCGCCCTTGAAAAAGCCGCAAAATTGAAGGCAGAGCGAGAGGCAGCCAAAGCCGGTGGTGATGCAGCCAAATAAAACGAAAAAATAAACAAATCATTATATGGAATCAGTAGGAAGTATCATCGTGTATGTGGTGATTGCGCTGGCATTGGTTGTTTGCTCCGTGCTTGCCGTGACCACGCGCAAGATTCTGCGCGCTGCCACCTATCTGCTGTTTTCGCTATTTGCTACCGCAGCCCTCTATTTCAAGCTCGATTATGAGTTCCTGGGAGCTGTGCAGATAGCGGTTTATGCAGGAGGTATCGTGGTGTTGTTCGTGTTCTCGATTCTCTTGACGAGCCATCCGGGCGACAACAGCGCAAAACTCGCTTCAAAAAAGCGCCTTTACGGCCTTGCCGGCGGTCTGGCCATGTTAATTGTGGCCGGATATTCGCTTATAAGCCGTGCGTCGTTTCTGACTGCTACCGCATCGGGGGATAATCCCGTCATGGAAGAGATAGGCATGAAGCTGATGGGTAGTGGCCACGGGGAATATCTGCTCCCGTTTGAGGCAATCAGTGTGTTATTACTCGCATGTATCATCGGCGGTGTTGTCATCGCCCGCAAACGTTAACGGAGGACGCAAAGAATCATGGAAATAACAATGCTCTATTACCTGATACCGAGCCTCATCATGTTTTGCTGCGGTGTTTATGGCTTCATTACCCGCCGTAATATGATTGCAATCCTCATTTCGCTGGAACTGATGCTCAACTCGGTGGATATAAATTTCGCCGTTTTCAACCGTTTCCTGTTCCCCGGGGAGCTGGAAGGGATGTTTTTCACGCTTTTCGCCATCGGAATCGCAGCAGCAGAGACCGCTTTGGCAATTGCAATAATCATCAATGTGTTCCGTGTGTCGGAGAAAATCGACGTGCGCGACGTAAACAAAATGAAATTCTAACAGCGCCATTATGGAACCTGTCATACCTATAATTATCCTTGCCCTGCCGTTGACCATGTTTTTGGTTCTCGGTTTGTTCGGCCATAAGATGAGCCATCCGCTGGCGGGTGTGCTCGGCACAGCGGGGATGGGCGTCACTATGGTGCTTGCCTATATCACCGCTTTCACATATTTCTTTTCGGGCAATCCTGAATTTATCGATGCTGACGCCCATACGCGCCTGCAATCGATAATATTCAATGTGGACTGGCTGGCGTTTACCGATTCATTGGTGTTGCGCCTGGGTTTCCTGCTCGATCCGATTTCGGCGTTGCTGCTGGTTGTAATCACCACCATATCGTTTATGGTTCATCTCTACAGCAACGGTTATATGCGCGACCATCACGGAGTGTGGGAGAAAGGTTTCCAGCGTTTCTACGCCTTCCTTTCGTTGTTCAGCTTCTCTATGCTGGGTCTGGTTGTCGCCACTAATATTTTCCAGATGTATATTTTCTGGGAGCTTGTGGGGGCTTCGTCGTATCTTCTCATCGGATTCTATTACACGAAGCCGTCGGCAGTGTCGGCTTCAAAGAAAGCGTTTATCGTTACGCGTTTCGCCGACCTCGGTTTCCTGTTGGGCATCCTTGTGCTCAGTGCGTATACAGGCACGTTTAACTTCACCGATTTCACCTCGACAGAGGTTGCAGAAGGAGTCTATCGTGTCAGTGAAGGCACTGCCGAGGGTATCCGCGCCATGATTCAGAACAGTGCCGCCCCGATGTTTATGGGGGCATCAGTGCTGACATGGGCTCTCGTGTTGATTTTCATGGGAGGTATGGGTAAATCGGCCATGATGCCGCTTCACATCTGGCTTCCTGATGCCATGGAAGGTCCGACCCCTGTGTCGGCTCTTATCCATGCCGCCACGATGGTTGTTGCCGGAGTGTATCTGGTTGCCCGTCTGTTCCCCCTCTATCTGATGGAGGAGGCTGCGCTGAACATTATCGTGGTGGTGGGCGCACTGACGGCACTTTATGCCGCGATGGTTGCGTGCACCCAGATAGATATCAAGCGAGTGCTGGCATTCTCGACCATTTCGCAGATAGCCTTTATGATGGTGTCGCTTGGCGTTGCGCGTCCTGAGTTCCACCATGGGCTTGGTTATATGGCATCGATGTTCCATCTGTTCACACATGCCATGTTCAAAGCGTTGCTGTTCCTTTGTGCCGGTGCGCTTATCCATGCGATAGGGTCGAATGACTATACAGCGATGCACGGATTGCGGAAGCATATGCCTATAACGCACATCACCTTCCTTATCGGCTGCCTGGCCATTGCCGGTATCGTTCCTTTCGCAGGTTTCTTCTCGAAAGATGAGATTCTGACTGCGACTATGGGGCATTCGATGCTGTGGTATGTATGGATGTCGCTTGTGGCCGGTCTGACAGCGTTCTATATGTTCCGTCTCTACTATCTGATTTTCTGGTGGAAAGAACACAAAGTGCCCGAAGGCCATCATGCACCTCATGACCAGCCGTGGACAATGACCCTTCCGCTGGTGATTCTTGCAGTGGTTTCTTGTTTTGCCGGTTTTGTGCCTTTCGGCAACCTGGTTACATGGAATGGTGAGGAGATGTTTGACGGCGTTTCATTCTTTACGAATTTCAAGGCGCTTGACTGGAGTGTGGCATCAATAAGCCTCGCTGTTGCCGTGGTGGCAATTCTTATCGCCACAGCGATGTATAAGAAAGAGAATCCGCTTCCTGCGAAGATGAAGAACGCCCTCCCGGCATTGTGGCGCTGGTGCCATCACCGCTTCTACTGGGATGAACTTTATATGTTCATCACACATAAGATTATCTTCGGCTGCATCAGCAAACCTATAGCATGGTTTGACCGCCATATCGTTGACGGTACGATGGACGGTATCGCTTATGTGGTACAGCGGTCGTCGTATGCAATCCGCTCGTTGCAGTCGGGCAATATCCAGCGCTATGTGTGGGTTTATCTTATCGGAGCGTTGCTTCTTGGCGCAGTGACTGCAATCTGCCTGATGTGACGGCCATTAGAGAGCGTTTGAATTTAACACAGAAAAAATATAGTAACAGAAATGTTTTCGAATATACTGATTTATTTCGTGATAATCCCGTTGCTGATGCTTGCGGGGTTCGCCCTCTGCCGCAATGACAAGCAGATTCGCGCGGTGGCAGTTATCGGTTCGACGATTCTGATTGCCATGTCGGTTTGGTTGCTTGTTGACTATCTCGCCCTCAGACAGGCGGGGGAAACGGCAGAGATGCTTTTCACCGGTTCATGGGAATGGTTTGGGCCGTTGAATATCTGCCTTGCGGTGGGTGTTGACGGTGTGTCGATAGCAATGATTCTGCTGTCGTCGATTATAGTGTTTGCCGGCTCATTCGCTTCGTGGAAGATTGATGATGCACGCCATTTCTTCATGTGGCTGTTGCTGCTTTCAACCGGGGTTTTCGGTTTCTTTATCTCGATAGACCTTTTCACGATGTTCATGTTCTATGAGGTGGCTCTCATCCCGATGTATCTTCTCATCGGTGTGTGGGGTACGGGGCGCAAGGAATATTCGGCCATGAAGCTGACCTTGATGCTTATGGGCGGTTCAGCTTTCCTTATGCTCAGTCTCATCGGCATATATTACCACTCAGCGCCTGAAGGTGGCCAGCTGACATGGAATATTCTTGAAATCGCCAAGAACGACGCAATCAGCCAGGGGTGGCAGTATTTCCTCTTCCCGATGTGTTTCGTGGGATTCGGCGTTTTGGGCGCCATGTTCCCGTTCCATACATGGAGCCCTGACGGTCATGCTTGCGCTCCTACTGCAGTCTCGATGCTCCATGCCGGAGTGTTGATGAAACTCGGAGGTTACGGGTGTTTCCGCGTGGCCATGTATCTGATGCCTCAGGCTGCTAATGACCTGGCCTGGATTTTCCTGATCCTGACAGGTATCTCGGTTGTTTACGGAGCGTTCTCGGCATGTGTGCAGACAGATTTGAAATATATCAATGCATATTCGTCGGTTTCGCACTGCGGCATGGTGCTGTTTGCCATTCTGATGATCAACACCACGGCTATGACCGGTGCCATCATGCAGATGCTGTCGCACGGTCTGATGACGGCTTTGTTCTTTGCGTTAATCGGTATGATTTACGGCCGTACCCATACCCGTGATATCCGCCTGATGGGAGGTTTGATGAAGATTATGCCTTTCCTCGGTGTGGGTTATGTGATTGCCGGTATGGCATCGTTGGGCTTGCCCGGTCTTAGCGGATTCGTGGCGGAGATGACCATCTTCGTAGGCTCATTTGAGGCCGGTATGAAGGATTTCCTTGCAGGGGCAGGTTCTCTGCGACTGGTGTTCACTGTCATTGCGTGTGCTTCGATTGTTATTACCGCAGTCTATATCCTGCGCGTTGTCGGCAAGCTGTTGTTCGGCCCCGTTCAGGATGAACACCATCTTCAGCTAACGGATGCCACCTGGTGGGAGCGTCTGTCGGTTATCACCTTGGTGGTAAGCGTTGCGGCCATAGGCTGTTTCCCGAATTTCTTCGAGTCGTTAATCAAGTTTACCTTCAGCCCGGAGCTTTTCCGCGCCATAGGTCTCTAAATTTCCAATAACAGAACAAGATGGATTATTCTCAATTTCTTGCAATGAGACAGGAGATCGGTGTGTTGCTCGTTTTCCTGCTGGTATTCCTTTACGACACGTTCATGCCCAAAAAGGCTCTAAACGCTACAGCCGGTTTCACGGCCATATTGTTTTCGATTTTTACCGTGGCGAGCTTCGTCTGGGGCAATGTTGGCACCGTTGATGCATTTGCCGGGATGTATAGCACATCGCCGGTGTGCTCGATGATTAAAAACATATTGAATGTGGGTGTTGTCATCGTGTTGATTCAGTCGGTGCGTTGGACTAACGGGGATATGATGGTTGTGCGCCGTGGAGAGTTCTATGAGTTGTTGCTTGTGACGCTCTTCGGAATGTATCTGATGATTTCGGCACGCCATTTCCTGTTGTTTGTCATCGGTCTGGAATCGGCATCACTTCCTTTGGCTGCGATGGTGGCAATGGATAAGAACCGCTACGAAAGCCATGAGGCCGCTATCAAATATATTCTGACGGCGGTGTTCTCATCGGCCATCTTCATGATGGGGCTGTCGTTTGTGTATGGTCTTGCGGGTTCGCTCTATTTTGAGGACATCGCGCTGCAGTTGGGCAGTCAGGTTGACACTTTGCTGGTGGTTGCTCTTGCGTTTGTGATTGCCGGTGTGGGTTTCAAACTGTCGCTCGTGCCGTTCCACTTGTGGACAGCAGATGTTTATCAGGGTGCTCCGACTTCTGTGACATCATATCTGTCGGTAATCTCAAAGGGCGCCGCAGCGTTTGCGTTTCTTGTAATCCTCGTGCAGGCTTTCGGCCAGTTCTACAGTGCAGCCTGGGAGTGGATGCTCTATGCATTGATTATCCTGACAATAACGGTAGGTAACCTGTTTGCCATCCGTCAGAAAAACATGAAACGTTTCCTGGCGTTCTCGTCGATTTCACAGGCCGGATATATCATGCTCGGCGTTGTGGGATGCAATGAGATGGGACTTGCAGCCATGATGTATTATATTCTTGTTTACATTTTCTCGAACCTTGCAGCATTCGGCGTTATCGGGGCTATTGAGAACCAGACCGGCAAAGTTGATATGACCGATTATAACGGTCTGTCGAAAACCAATCCCTGGCTTGCATGTGCGATGATGCTTGCAATGTTCTCGCTTGCAGGTATTCCTCCCTTCGCCGGATTCTTCAGCAAATTCTTCATCTTCACATCGGCCATCAACCAGGGTTCGATTGCGATATATGTGTTAGTGCTTATCGCTTTGATCAACACCATCGCATCGCTCTACTACTATCTGTTGGTTGTGAAGGCAATGTATATTTCGCCCGAAGAGCCTCAGATTGCCACTTTCCGCTCGGCACTTAGCGAGCGTCTTGGTTTGTGGATTTGTGTCGGCGGTGTGATTGCTTTGGGTATTGTAAGCTTCTTCTACGATGCGATTCTCGAAGCCACAGCCAACAGCCCGATGTTTGCTTTTATAGGCTAACAGCCGGTAGATAAAACATAAAGCAGCCCCCCTTTGGTTTATGCCGGAGGGGGGCTGCTTTATGGCGGAATTTAGGCGTATAATGCCGATAAAGTGCTCATTATCTTAGTGGGGTGAACCACGGTGCCGTAAGATTGCGGGAGATGATGATTTGAATTAGCAGCGGATGTAGGGGGGCATCCCTTCAGACTGAGTATAATTCGTGAGTTTGGTTCCTGGATTTGAATGGTTACAGCCTGTTTTTGGGTTAAATAGTGTTAAGGGGGGGGGTAGAGAAAATATATGTAATTTTGCGACTACAGGTTGGGAGGAGTGTGTTATAATTTGCTATGAAAAAATATATGATTGAGATATGACATCCGTTGCAATGAAAAGGTTGAGTTTATTGCTTGTTAGCATTAGTCTGTTATGTGTCAGCGGCAGGGCGCAGACTTATAGGGGAATGGTGGATGTTGCTCCCGCATTGGAGTTGCAGGAAGAGTTTTATGCATCTGGTAACTCTATGGACTCATACGGGTATGATGGTGTGGCATTTGCTATGGCGGTGTCAACTACGCATGGGGTGCAGTTGAGCAGGCAGCATTATGTGGGTATAGGGACGGAATTCTGTAGACGACTTGATATTTCAGATTGGGAAGAGCTGGGTAGCATACCGGTGTATGCCATGTGGCGTATGGATTTTTTCGGCAGAAAGATAACTCCGTTTTTTGATGTGAGGGCCGGCTATCAGGTTGCCAAGGCTAATGGTTTTTATGGGAATATAAACGGAGGTGTACGATTCAATCTGACAGGCCGTACAGGATTGAATGTGTCGCTCGGCGTCAGAATTAGACGTGTTGAGGCCGGTACTGGTAATTGGATTAAATCGGCATACTCCAGTTGGAGAGATGATTATGGCCGGGTTCTTGTTAGGCAGTATGCATTCGGCTTCTTGATGCGCATCGGAGTTGATTTTTAAAAGGACTGGAATAATGGAGACTTTCAGAGAGATGAGAAACCGGATATTTGTGGTGGTGCTTGCCGCTGTGATGCTTGTTCCGGTGTATGGGGCAACGGTGACTGTAAACGGTGTAAAATATACCACACGTGGAAATACAGAAGTAAGCTGCTGCATTGCGGATTCTCGCGATAAGGGGCTGGCAGAACTCGAGGTTGTGGAACAGGTCTTGATTGACGGATTACCTTATTCGGTTACGTCGGTTGAAGGGCGCGGATTCAAAGGGGCAAAGTATGTGAAGTCGGTAAAGCTTCCGAATTCAGTTAAGCGGATAGGGATGAATGCATTCGAGGGGTGTGAGAACCTGGAGAGTATTGTTTTGCCTGACCAGGCAAGGGTTGATATTCCGGTGGAGAATTATGGGTTCGGTGGGAACGGGCCGTTTAAGGGTTGTATTAAGTTGCGCGAGGTGAGGGGAAACAGGCTTGAATATCCGGCGTATGCCTTGACCATGGCATTCAGGAAGTGCCCCGAGGTGCCGTTTGCAGCTGAAATCCCGTTTTTGGAAGCATCGAATCCCGACGAGGTGCTGCTGGCTGCAGCATCGGCAATAAGCTCGGCGCCGGTTGCTGCACCAGACGGGACGAAACCGCAAGCCAAGGAGGTGCCTGAGTGTGAAGTTGACCGTAACATACCGAGGTCGGCCACGGAGAGCCGTAACCGTTTTGCTGTGATAATCGGCAATGAGGATTATCGCAACGGAGTTGCCGGGGTTGAGTTCGCTGCAAAGGATGCCCGGGTGTTTGCGGATTACTGTCACCGCACGTTGGGGCTTCCGGAGAGCAATATCCGGCGTTATGAGAATGCGACATATGGCGACATGTTGGGAGCGCTGAAAGATATTACGGCGATAACGGAGGCATATGGCGGTGACGTTGACATCATGTTTTATTATGCGGGCCACGGTATACCTGACGAGCGTGACCGGTCTGCCTATCTGATGCCAGTTGATGCAGACGGCTCGATGACCGAGGTGTGCTTCCCGCTGGCGAAACTCTACGAGCGTCTGGGAGGTCTTGGAGCGCGGTCGGTTGTTGTGTTCCTTGATGCATGCTTCAGTGGCTCTCAACGCGGAGAAGGAATGCTGATGGCTGCGCGCGGTGTTAAAATCAAAAGCGCTTCGGTTCGCCCGAAGGGTAATATGGTTGTATTCTCGGCGGCGTCTGGTGACCAGACGGCTTATCCGTATAAGGAGAAAGGTCACGGGATATTCACCTATTATCTGCTTGAGAAACTTCAGGAAACTAAGGGTGATGTGACATTGGGCGACCTCTATGAACATTTATCGACGAATGTGGCACAGCAGTCTGTGGTCGTGAACAGGAAGATCCAGCTGCCGGCGGTCAGCGCGTCGTTGCAGCTGTCAGACCAGTGGGAGTCGATGAAACTGAAATGATATGATTAGTATTTATTGATATGAAATCGATATATAAATTTGTTGTTGGTGTGGTGTCTGGCGTAGCTGCCTGTGCGGGGCTTTGGGGCTGCGGCGACCCTGAGTTTATATTTGAAGAACCGAATTTTGAGATTGGAGTGGAGTTTGATTTCCATGATATGGAGTTTGACAGCGATGGAAGCAGATTGACTCCAGAGGATGAGTGGCCGAAGATTATAACGACTTTTTCACCGTGTTATTTTATGATTGTGGAGAAACCGGAATGGGTTAGCATCAACAGAAACGAGAGCCTGCAGGTTGGCAAATGGTATTATGACTGGATATATCAGTTGGAATGTGTGAGGAATCTATCTAAAGAACCACGCAGCGGGGTGGTGAAGGTTGTGGTGTCGAATGTAGGCGGGGATGTGCCGATGGGGTATATTGAGCTGGATGTGCCGGTGTATAGCTTTGAAGGAGAGTTTAAGGTAAGGCAGGAGGGGAGAGCAGAGGAGCCTTATTTATAGGGCGGGATTTGTTACCACGAGCTAACCTCTTCGATGTAAATTAGAGAGGGGGAGGGATGCAGACGCCCCACGCACCGCCGCAGACGCGGCTCAGCGTGGGGTTAACCACAATCAAGCCTCTTCGAGGCATGGGTAGGGGGAGACGGGACGGGTCGGAAGAGAAGATGGAGGAGCAGAGGGATAGTGAAAAGGTTGGAGAAAGGAAGGGGATTAGAGAAGGAGAGAGGGGTGGAGGGATAATCAGGGGAGATGTATGCGGGTCTTGACGGGGAAGTGGTCGGAGGGGGTGCGGGGGATGACGGTTGTTATCCCGATTTCGGAAGGTGCATTGGGGGCATCCTGTGTGTCGGCGGTTGAGGCAGGTGTTCGGTATGTGTCGGTCAGGATTCCGTATTTTTCTACCTTGATATTCGGGCTGACAAAGATGTGGTCGATGCGGGAGGTGGTGTAGCCGTCGGTGCTGTAGTTGTTGAATGTTCCGTTAAGCTCGTAGACTTGTGAGGCTGCGGAGTGTGCATCAACGAGAGTGTTCCCCTCTGTAATTGTGGCATATGATGGGCTGAACTGATCGACATTGAAGTCGCCGGTGACGAAGACGGGTAGGTCGCGGCCGAGGTCATGGATTTTCTGTTTGATGAGTTTGGCGCTTTCTATGCGTGCGGTTGTGCCTACATGATCCATGTGGAGGTTATAGAAGAGGAATTGCTTGCCTGAGGGTTTATGGAGGAATCTGCCCCAGGTGCAGATGCGCACACATGCGGCATCCCATCCGAGGCCGGGGCGGTCGGGTGTTTCGGAGAGCCAGAAATCGCCGCTGTCGAGCAGCGAGAACAGGTCTGTGCGGTAGAAGATTGCTGAGTGTTCGCCTGCATCTTTGCCGTCGTCGCGTCCGCGTCCGATATATTCATAACCGGGCATTGCAGCTTTGAGGTCGTCGAGCTGCTGTTTGAACCCTTCCTGAGTGCCGAAAATGTCGAAATCGTGGAAGAGGGCGAGCTGTGCGATTATCGGGGCGCGCTGTTGCCATCCGTTGCCGGCGCGGGTGTCGCCGTCGTTGAGCTGGCGGATATTGTATGTGGCCACGTTAAAAACGGCATCTTGAGCAGACATGGCGGCAATTGAAGCCATGAAGATGGTCAGCAGAAATGTGATATTGCGTATTTTCATCGGGATAATGGTACTGATGGGGGGTGAATTGGTTTGTGGTTTTAAAGTGTAAATGAAATTTCTTTGAATGCATAGGTTGAGAGAGAGCCGTCGGAGTGACGGAGAGTGAGTAGACCCGATGGGCTGACGGTGTGGATGGCTGCGAGGAAACTGCTACCATCGGGTGTCTGAAACGGGTGTTGCCGACCGTCGCCCCGCCATAGGGCAGAGAGGTAGGCCGAATGTATCTGATTGGCAGCGGCATCGTCAATCGGGTTGGAGAGGCGAGAGATTATCGGCCCGGCGACAGACCGGAGTATGTCGGGGATGGGGAAGGGGCGTGACGCAAGGTTTGCCATGCTCACCGGATTGGGTGCCGGGGAGAGGAAACGGGTCTGATTGACATTTAGCCCGATTCCGGCTATGGTGTGGATGATTTCGGCGGAGCTTATTGAGTGTTCGATGAGTATGCCCGCGATTTTGAGGTTATCCACGTAGATGTCGTTGGGCCATTTCACTTTAATGCGGTCGGGTGAAATGTGGGGAGAAAGGAGTTCACGAAGGGTTTCGACTACCGCAAGGGATACGATTTCGGATATGAGGAACTGCCGGGAGGGGTGGAGGGCAACCGGCCTCAGGAGAATGGAGCAAGTGAGGTTTTTGCCCGGTTCGGCTTCCCATGAGTTTCCTCTCTGCCCGCGACCGGCGGTTTGGTTGTCGGTCAGCGCCACGGAGCCGTGAGGCAGCGTGGCGCAGTTTTCTTTAAGCCAGGTGTTGGTTGAGGCAGTTTCAGGCAGTTTTATCAGATTCATGGGGAAAGACATTCAGTCGGGGATGTCGACAGTCATTGTGCGTGACATGTCTGGGTTAACGTTGACGTTGACGGTAACTGTATCGTCGGGGAGGAGAGGCTCAATCCGTTCAGGCCATTCGAGCAGGCAGAGTGCGCCTGAGTCGAAATAGTCCTCAACACCGATTTCGAGGGCGTCATCGACCGATTCGAGGCGGTAGAGGTCGAAATGATAGATGAGTTCGGCGGTTTTGTCGGAACGGTATTCGTTGATAATCGAGAATGATGGTGAGTTGGCGAGGTCGTCTTCGACGCCGAGTGCGCGGCAAAGCTCGCGGATGAATGTGGTTTTGCCCGCACCCATCTCGCCCCGGAAAGCGTAGACGGTTTCATCGCCCATCAGGGCTGCAAATTCCTTGGCTGCCTGAGGCAGGGATTCGATGGAGGGGATGTTGATTGTATGGGTCATTTCCGTTGTTATTTTTTAGGGGTTAAAGTTACCAGCGGAATCAGCATCTCTTCGAGGGAGATGCCGCCGTGCTGGAAGGTGTCGGTATAGTATTGAACGTAGTAGTTGTAGTTGTTGGGGTATGCAAAGAAATCGTTGTTTCCTGCAAATATGTAGGTAGAAGATACGTTTGGCGCAGGTAGCCCGAATTGCTGGGGGCGTTTGATTTCGTAGACCTGACGAGGGTTATATCCGAGGTTCTTGCCCACTTTATAGCGCAGGTTTGTGTTGGTGTTTTTGTCGCCCACAACTTTCACGGGGCTGTCTACGCGGATTGTGCCGTGGTCGGTTGTTACAATGACCTTTGCTCCGGTCTCAGCTATGCGGCGGAAAAGTTCAAGGGCGGAACTATGGCGGAACCATGATTCGGCCAGAGAGCGGTAGGCGGCATCGGTGCGCGCGAGTTCGCGAATCATGCGGCTTTCGGTGCGGGCGTGTGAAAGCATGTCGATGAAGTTCAGCACAACGATGTTCAGGTCGTTTTGAGCCAGGTTGGCAAACTCGCGCAACAGGCGTTCGCCGCCGTTGGAATCGTTGATTTTGTTGTAGGAGAATCTGCACCGGCGGCGGAAGCGCTCGAACAGGGTTTGCACCAGTTCGCTTTCATTGAGGTTTTTCCCTTCGTCTTCATCTTCATCGACCCACAGATGAGGGAAGAGGTTGGCGATGTCGATCGGCATCAGGCCAGAGAAGATTGAGTTGCGGGCATATTGGGTTGCTGTTGGAAGAATCGATGTGTAGAGTTGCTCTTCGAAGGTGAAATAGTCGGCGAGAAGAGGTTTTATTGATAGCCACAGGTCAAGGCGGAAGTTGTCAATGAGTATGAAGAATATTTTCTCGCCTTGGTCGAGGAGGGGAAATACGGTTTTTGGAAAGACTTCGGGGCTCATCAAAGGCCGGTTGCCGGGATTGGCAGTGCGTGTGGGGACGAGAGCCGATGGAAGTGCCGCCACCCAGTCTTCGTAGTTCCGTTTTATGAATTTATAAAAAGTTGAGTCAGCGTCGGATTTCTGCATTTTCAGCATTTCATCCATGTTGGTCTCTGTCGATGCCAGGCGTAATTCCCAGTTTACGAGTTTTTCGTAGACACTGTAGAAGTCGGTGATTGTGCGTGCATCGTTGATTTGCATTGACAAACGGGAGAAATCCTGCTGGTAGTCGGCAGCCGCTGTCTGCGATACGAGTTTGTCGCTGTGGAGATTTTTTTTGATGGATAGGAGAATCTGGTTTGGATTCACCGGTTTGATCAGGTAGTCGGCGATGTTGTTGCCGACAGCCTGATCCATAATGTTTTCCTCTTCGCTTTTGGTAATCATTATTACCGGTGTCTGAGGGGCTATTTCTTTGATGCGCTGAAGGGTTTCGAGGCCAGTCAGACCCGGCATGTTTTCGTCGAGTATTACGAGGTCGAAATGCCTTGCGGCCACAAGTTCAAGTGCGTCGCGGCCGTTGTTGACTGTCACGGGATCGTAGCCTTTAGAGCGGAGAAACAAGATGTGGGGCTTCAGGAGGTCGATTTCATCGTCGGCCCAAAGAATTGAGTAGGGTGACATTGTGGCGGTTCTTAGCTTATATGTTTTTGAAGGAGAGTGGTGGTTTAATCGAGAAGGGGGTCGTCGCCTTCAGAGCCTGGGTCGAATTCGGGAAGTGACGGGGTGGGTGGCGATGCCGGTTTTGAGGCCGGATTCGGTTTTGGCGATTTTTCGACAGGCTGGGTTTGGGAATCCGAGACGCCGGCTTTGTCGGGCTGAGCGGTTTTATCTGATTTATCCGAGATGTCAGACGTGTCAGGCATGTCAGACGTGTCAGAGGTTGACGATGGTTGGGGAGCTGGAACCACAGGGGATTCGGCTGCTTCTTCTGGGGAGAGGCCTTCGGAGGGTCCGAAGAATTCAGGCGGGAGAACTGACTCTTCGGTGTTGCGGTAGGTTTTATCGCGCATGAATGAGAAGTAGTCGTCGAATGACCGGCCGCTTTTAAGCAGTGTGTCGAAGTTTTTGGCGGAAATCACTACGGGCCTGATTTCCGGCGGGAGTTTCATCGACTGGGATGCGGCCATGACCTTCCGATAGTGGTTTATTTCGTTGAGATTTTCGAATCCCTTGATAATCAATAGCCCGAGACGGCCGAAATTCATTTGTTCGAGATCGAAATCCTTTACGACAAATGATGCGAAGTTGTGACGGGCAACGTCGTAGAGCAATCCGTTTGGAGAAATGATGTCGGTCGGATAAAGCAGAATCAGGTATTGCTCATCGTCGGCATTTATTTCAAATTCGACAGGGGTGTCGGATGCCACGGCAGTAGAGTCGTTTGACAGGCGCGTATCCCAAAGCATACCGCGCATGTTCGCAGCACCTTCATTGAGCTTTTTACCTTGGGCAAGCCCTTTGAGATAGGAGGATGCATAGGGGGAGAGGTCTGTGTCGGGGTATCGCTCAAGCATGAGCATGAGGGTGTTTTTGAAACTTTCGGAGTTATGGTCGGTTACGTAGGCGAGGGCTTCAAGAAACATGAATTTCGGCATCAGTTTGCTAAGTGGATATTCAGTGCTTACGGTGTTGTAGACCGAATGGACACGTGCATTGTCGTTGTCGAAATAAGCCTGGAGGGCATCGTCGTAGAGCCGGTTTTCGATTTCCATCATCCGGCGGAGGTTTCCGATATAGTCGGGGTCGCGCATTGCGATGCCGTATTTCGAATCGGGGAAATCGGATAATATAAGGCTTCGGTAAAGCTCGGCCTTGGTCATGTTGCCTGCGCGGGTGAACATCAGGTAGAGGTTATAGTAGGCGTCGAGGCGGTAGATGTTGTCGGGGTATCGGTTGAGGAGTGTCTCAAATTCGGTTTCGGCTGCAGGGAAGTCTTCGAGCTTATCTTTGAGGATAACCCCCATGTTATAGAGGCCTTCCTGGATGACGTCGTTAGCGGTCTGTTTTTCGGCGTCGGTTTTTGGGATCTGTTTGAGATAATATTCGGGATAATGGGGGTCGTTTTCTTTTTCGGCTTCTTTGGCGTCGGGCGTGGCGACGGAGTCTGTGGGTTCAGATTCGTCGGCAAGTTCTTCAGATTCGTCGTCAGACGATGAGCTTCCGAAGTCGTTGAAGTTGAATGATGATTTATTCCGCCGACGCCAATCGTCTTCGAGCTTGCGGTTACCCCAGCGTTTCTGGAACTCGGTCCGGCCGGCATTTTTGGTGGCGGTGTTGTAGAAGTACCATGAGTCGTCGCCGGTGTTCATTGCGAATGTCTGGGGAGCTTTGGAAGATGATCCGCCCATGGTGTTGCCCATTGCGTCGCGGTTAGCGAGAAATTCTTCGCGTGCTGCCGCTTCGGCTTCTTCTTTCTCTTTTTTCTTGAGTTCTTCGATGATTTTGTTGACTGCGGCGAGTTGCTGCTCCGGGGTCATTGCGGCAAGGCGCAGAAGCGAATCCTGGAGTTCGACATTCTGGGAGTAAACAGCCAGTTCATCGAGCAGGTCGCTACGCTTTTTCAGTTTTTTGTAGTCGGGATATGTTTCGGGAATCAGAGGAACGGCTTCAGAGTAGCAAGGCTGCGCTTTGGAATATTTCCGAAGGTCGTAGTAGAGGCCTCCGAGTGTTAGTTGCGAGATGGCTTTATCGATGCCGTTGCGGGTTGATTTCTCTGCTGCGAGTTCGTAGTTCTCGATGGCTTTGAGGGTGTCGCGCCGGGATAGGTAGAGGTTGCCGATGGCATAATAGACCTGGTCGAGGTATTCTTTGTTGCGGTCGTAGCGCACCATGCGACGCAGTGCGTTGACCTCCGGGGTTATGTCGTCGCCGGTGTAGACTTCGCTCTGTTTGATGCGGGCGTTGAATTTTGTGCGGTATGTTGCGTTTGAGTTGCTTCCGGCTTTTTTGTAGGCGAGATATGCGGCTTCTTTGTTGCCGGTCAGGGTGTAGAGTTGCCCCAGCAGGAAATTGAGACGTGTTTTCTGCGGGCCGGATGATAGTTTCAGTCCTTTTTCAAGAAGGGGTATGGCATCGGCATATTCTTTCGAGCGTATGTTGAAGTCGGCGTAGGTTGTGAAATATAGCTCTTTAAGTGTTTTTGAAGAGAGCTGTTCGGGTTTTATGCGCGAAAGGATGTTTTCTGCCTCGAAGAGCCAGTCCATGGCGCAGTATGCGCGGGCTTCCCACAATTTTGCTTCTGTTACTGTTGCCTCAAGCCATGGGAAGTGCTTCGAAATGTAGAAAAAGGTTGAAGCGGCGCCTAAGAAGTCGCCGTTGAGATATTGGCTGCGCCCCATCATCAGCCATGAGTTGTGGAGGAACGGATTGTATTCCTCGCGTTTGAGCCATGCTTTGTAGGCCGGGTCGGAACTTTTCCCCGGTTTCTTTTTAGGCTTCTTTTTTATGGAGCGGAGCTGAATGGCTTTCTGAGCTTTTTCAATTGAGCGGTCGAAATTGCCTGATGGCTGTGGGGCTTTTTCGTCGGCTTTGGCAGCAGCCGGATGGATGAAAAGGAGTCTGGAATAGTCGTCTTCATAGGCTGTTTCCATCTCCTTGAGGGTTTCTTTGTAGTGGGTGTCGCCGTTGAAATGGATGTTGTAGCGGGTTATGAACGCTTGGTAGTTGCGTGTTGCCGCATTGTTTTTCTTTGGAGAACATGCAGATATTGCCATGGCTATCAGAGCCAAGGCTGCTATCGCTGATATGTGGATGCACCTCTTCAAAAAAAGCGTTTTTCCTATAGGGAAAACGATGTGCGGGGGATAATATTGCTTTTTCCGGATTTTAAGGATAGGAAAGTGGGAGTGACTTTCTGTAATTTTGCGGGAGAAACGTTAACTTTGTAGAAAAATTTCACAAAAAAATATTGACCACGAAAAACTGACGCAAGATGAATTTGACTGAAAGATTTCTGAAATATGTTAAGTTTGACACTCAGAGTGATGAACTTACGAATATGACACCGTCTACACCCGGTCAGATGGTGTTTGCGCAGGCTCTTGAAAAGGAACTGCATGAAATGGGACTTGAGGATATAACTCTTGATGAAAACGGCTACCTGATGGCGACATTGCCGGCCAATATCGACCGTGATGTGCCTACTGTCGGTTTCATTGCCCATCTCGACACATCGCCCGATATGTCTGGGCGGAATGTCAATCCCCGCATAGTGAAGAATTATGAGGGCGGGGATATTGTGTTGAACGAGAAGGATGGGATTGTGTTGCGTCCTACAGAGTTCCCCGAGATGCTAAATTATATAGGTGATGACTTGATTGTTACCGACGGCACTACGCTGCTTGGTGCTGACGATAAGGCCGGGGTTGCAGAAATCATCACAGCAGTTGAGTATCTTCAGCTTCATCCGGAAATCGAGCATGGAAAAATCCGTATCGCGTTTAATCCGGATGAGGAGATCGGGCAGGGAGCGCATAAATTTGATGTTGAGCGTTTCGGCGCCGACTGGGGATACACAATGGACGGCGGAGAGGTCGGTGAACTGGAATTCGAGAATTTCAATGCCGCTGTTGCCAAGGTTACATTTAAAGGGCGCAACGTGCATCCTGGTTATGCCAAGCATAAGATGGTCAATTCCATACGTATCGCAAACCAGTTCATCCTGATGCTTCCGCGTTGGGAAACGCCCGAGCATACCGAAGGTTATGAGGGTTTCTACCATTTGGTCAATATCGAAGGGAGTGTTGAGGAGACTACGCTGACGTATATAATCCGTGACCATGACCGCGACCGTTTCGAGCGTAGAAAGAAGGAGCTGGAGCATCTGACCCGCAAGACCAATCATGAATTTCCCGGTTGCGCCACGATTGAAATCAAAGACCAGTATTTCAATATGCGTGAGAAAATAGAGCCGGTGATGCATATCATAGATGTTGCCGAAGAGGCTATGAAACTTGCGGGTGTGAAACCGAAAGTCCAGCCTATCCGTGGGGGTACAGACGGTGCGCAGCTTTCGTTTAAAGGTCTTCCTTGTCCCAATATCTTCGCAGGTGGGCTTAATTTCCACGGGCGTTATGAGTTTGTGCCGGTGCAGTCGATGGAAAAGGCTGAGCGTGTTATTGTTGAGATTGTCCGTCTTGTAGGCCGGGGGAGATGAATGGCTGAGAAGACACTGATTGTCGTTACCGGGCCGACCGGTAGTGGCAAAACCAAATTGAGCATAGATCTGGCGCGACGGCTCGGATGTGAAATCATCTCGGCCGATTCGCGCCAGCTATTCAAGGCATTGCCGATAGGCACGGCTGCGCCTGATGCCGACGAACTTGCTGCGGCAAGGCATCATTTTGTCGGGTGTCTGGAACTGGAAGACTATTATAGTGCAGCCAGGTTTGAGACCGATGTCATGGCGTTGCTGCCGGAGCTGTTCAGCCGGAGCGATTATGCGATTCTTTGCGGGGGGTCGATGCTTTATGTGGATGCTGTGACCAATGGGATTGATGAACTTCCCACAATTTCGGAAGAGGTCAGGAAGGAGGCTTACGGTTTGCTTGAAAAAAAGGGGATTGAGGGTGTGAGACAGCGGCTTGAAGAACTCGATCCGGTTTATTATGGGCAAGTAGACCAGAATAACCACAAAAGGCTGGTTCATGCTGTTGAAATATGCCTGGAGGCCGGGCGCCCTTATTCCGAACTGCGAACCGGAGCCAGGAAAACGCGCGGGTTCAAGGTCATGAAATTCGCCATTGCTTATGAAAGGGAGGAGCTTTTCAGACGGATTAACGTGAGGGTTGAGGATATGGTTGAACATGGATTGCTTGACGAGGCCCGCTCGGTTATCGGAAAGCGCCGGCTGAATTCACTTAATACGGTGGGATATAAGGAGATGTTCCGCTATCTTGACGGGGAGTGGGATTTGGCTACGGCTGTGGCACGGTTGCAGAAAAACACTCGCGTTTTTGCGAAAAAGCAACTGACATGGCTTAAGAAGGATGATTCGGTGGTATGGCTCGACGCGCATTGTGAAGACCTTGCCGGGGAGGTTATAAGTAGGCTGGAGGCCGCTAAGAAGGGAATATAGGAGCAATTTTATGTATAATAAGTCATCAAAATTATTACGCATATTATGAATCTTCAGACTTTATATTATCGGTGGAGCTTTTTCTGCGCTTTTGGCCGTTATCTTCATTCGTGTAGACAATTACGCTCCTTCATCCTCAGGCTAAAATCCCTCAAGAAATCTCTCTCCGATAATATAAAATAATTTTGACAACTTACTTATGGGAAACTCTAATAAGTTTTTTCAGGTTTTAGGAGATGGTCTGAAGGGTTATTTTTCCCTGTCGGGATTTCTGGTGCCAGAGCAGGAGGCCGAGCAGTCAATTCGTGAGGGCGTCACTTTTAAAGGCACTAACATCATCATTCTGGTGTTTGCCATTTTGATTGCGTCGCTTGGTCTGAACACTAATTCAACGGCTGTGATTATAGGAGCGATGCTTATATCGCCTCTTATGGGGCCAATCATAGGGCTGGGGCTTGGTATAGGAGTTGAAGATTTCGAGCTTGTGAAAAGGTCGATGCGCAATCTGACTGTTGCTGCGGCTTTTTCGGTGCTTGCCTCGTGTCTTTATTTCCTGCTTTCGCCAGTCAGCGAGGGTCATAGTGAGCTTCTGGCCCGCACTTCGCCTACGATCTATGATGTGTTTATCGGCTTTTTCGGAGGTGGTGCGGGGATTTTTGCGATAGCGTCGAAGAACAAAGGGAATGTGATTCCGGGTGTTGCGATAGCCACGGCGCTTATGCCGCCGCTCTGCACTGTAGGTTATGGTCTTGCCACATGGCAGCTGAGTTATTTTTTCGGAGCGCTTTATCTGTTTCTGATTAATTCGATATATATCTGCCTGGCTACTTTTATTGGTGTGAAGCTGATGAAATTCAGTAAGATACAGTCGGCTGTGCCTCAGCGGGCAAAGAAAATGAAGCGGATTGTATATACTGTTGCAGTGCTTACACTTCTTCCAAGCATATATCTGACTTATAATATGCTGACCAAGGAACGTTTTGAAATGAATGTGACGAGGTTTGTCAATGACGAGTTCCGTTTTCAGTCGACACAGGTTCTGAGCCATTCGGCTACGGTGCAGAAAGGGGTTAAGACCATTACGGTGACGCTGATTGGGAAAACTTTGCCGCAGGATTCATTGGAGCTTGCCCTTGGTGCGAAGATGCCTTTTTATGGCTTGCAGGGGGCTAAGCTCAACATTGTGCAGGGTGACGGAGGAAGGTTCGACAATAGTGTCGAGATGGTGGGACATTCTGTTAGGCAGATATATGAGATTGCACAAAACTCGCTTGTGCAGAAACAGGAGGCTATCGATTCTTTACGGCAGATTCTTGCCACCCGTCAGGAGCATGATTCGATAGCATCGCGTCTGGCGCCGGAATTGAAGGTGGTGTTCCCGCAGGTGTCTGAGATAGCTATCACCAAGGCTGTGTTCGGTGATATTGCAACGGGAGGCCTTGATACGGTTAATATTGCATTGGTGCAATACGGACGTCCGATGAATATGGCCCAGCAGACGGAATTTGTCCGCTATCTTGAAGCCCGCCTGAGGGTGAATGATATAAGGTTGATAGAAGTAAGAAGTACGAAATAAGAAGTCGTGTAGTACGAAATAAGAAGTCGTGTAGTAGGAAATAGAACGTAAGAAGTCGTAGATTGCAAATTGTATGGCAACTTACGGCTTCTTTTGTTTACTTTGTCAACTTATTATCTCAGTCTAAACGACTGCTTATTTCTTACTTATCGCTTCTGCTTCCGCCTGTTTTTTTGGACGGGGGAGGGTGAATATGAATTCGAGGCCGCCGCTGCGGCGGTTGCGCACGCTGATTGAACCGCCCATTGTGTTGATTGAGCTTTTGACGATTGGCAGGCCTAGGCCGGTGCCTCCGGCTTTCCGAGAACGGCCTGTGTCGATGCGGTAGAAGCGGTCGAACAGTCGCGGGAGGTGCTCTTCGGCAACGCCGTTTCCGTTGTCGTAGAATGAGAAGGTGTAGTAGCTTGGTGAGCGTCCGATGAATTCGATTCCCATTTCAGTGCCCTGTGAGTAGGCTACGCTGTTTTTCACCAGGTTATTTAGCACGGAGTTCAGCAGGCCTTCGTTTCCGAATATGACGCAGTCATCGGGAATGTTGCATATCAGCTGCATTTCTTTGGTTATTCCTGACAGGAGGGTTTCCTCGACGAATGTGGTAGCCATGTTGTGGAAATCGATTTCTTTCATGGGGATGTTTGATTTCGATTCTTCAAGGCGTGTCATTGTGGAGAGGTCGGCGAGCATCGACACCAGGCGCTCAACATTTTGCTGGGCTTTTTGCAGGAAATGCTGCCTGTCGGCTTCTGGCATGTCGGGCTGGTTGATTAGCATGTCGATGTAGGCGCGGATGATTCCGATAGGGGTTTTCAGCTCGTGGCTGATGTTATCGGTCAGCATCCTTTTGGTGCGGTTTTTCTCTTCGGTGGCTTTCAGGGCAATTACGTGCTCCCGCTCGCGGCGCACGTTGGCTTGCATACGTGCGTTGTAGATTGCCACAATCTGGCGGGAAATGTCTCCGATTTCGTCGGCGGGAAAATCGCCCATTGGGATAAAGTCGCGGTCTTCGGCTGCGCGTTGGGCGAAGTCGTGGAGCAGTACTACATTTTTTGCCTGATGTGCTGTTATTATGAAGGCGAGTATTGTTCCGAATATTCCGGCTCCGAAAATGATAATCCAGAAAGGGAGGCCTACATCCAGGTGTTTTTCAACGCTTGAGTTTAACGGCAGGTATACTTTTGCGGCGAGTTCCCCGTCGGTTGATATGCGTCGTGAACAGAAAAACATCTTTTCGCCTGTGGGGAGTTTGACGTAGTGTTTCCTCTGGGTGCGTGAGCCGTCGTAAAGGGTGTCGAATTCGAGTTCGTCGAATTCTTCAGGCAATGTGTTGTGGAGTTCTCCGATTGAATAGAGTAGTCTCCCGTTGTTTGCGTTGTAGATTGATATGCATAGGTCTTCAAACTCGGTATTGACAAAAGCTGATTCCATGAAGTCCATGAAGGGTTTTATGTCGCGCCCTCTCTCATGGTTCATGAATATGTTGCCCACCGCGAATTCCACCCGGTTGGTTATTAGTGTGGTGAGATATTGCTTTTTGTTCTGATACTCGAAATATCCGACACACCCCATGACAAACCATATACACAAGCTTGCCATGAGGAACATCCGATATTGGTATTTGATTCTTGTTTTAGAGAGCACCATCGTTTTGTGGAGCTGGTATGTCCAGATGTTTACGGTTTATAGCCAGGGGTGTGTCAGTTTAGGTCGGCCTTGAATCCGTAGCCGAACCCGAGGCGTGTCACTATGTTTTCGCCGTAAGGGGCGATTTTTTTGCGCAGACGGGTGATGTTGGTGTCTATGGCGCGGTTGGTTACTTCTACGTTACCCCACACCTGGCTCATGATTTCATCGCGCGAGTGGATTCGCTCGCGATGTGTCAGGAAGAATAGGAGCAGGTCGAATTCCTTTCTGCTGAGAGGAATTTCTGTGCCGTTGATATAACATGCTTTTTCGTTGCGGTTGATTCGCATTGTCTTAAAGGTTATGTCGGGCTCATAGGTTGTTTTCGACACATTATAAACAACCTGCTGTGGGGCGTGGGTGCGGCGGAGCACTGCGCGCACGCGGGCTATGACCTCTCCGATGGTGAAAGGTTTGGTGATATAGTCATCGGCACCGATGTTAAGTCCCATTACGGTTTCGTCTTCTCCGTTGAGAGCCGAGCAGAATATTATTGGTGTTGTTTCGGTGGCTGGATTGTTGCGCACCCTTTTTGCGAAATCGAATCCGCTGAGGCGTTCCATCATGATGTCGACAATCATCAGCTGGTAGAGCGACAGGTCGTAGCCGAGGGCTGTCTCGGCGCTGTCGGCCGTGTCGACTTCATAGCCTTCCTTTTCGAGGTTGTATTTCAGTATTTCGCAATAAGATTCTTCGTCGTCGATGACTAAAATGCGGATTCTCATAATAGTTCGTGATGTTTTAATGGTAATCTTTCACTATTTTTATTTTGGATATAAAGGTACGATTTATTAGGGAGATATAGAAATGTTACAGATGTTAAAGCGTGTTAAAGTGTATGTTGCCCTGAACAAACAACCGTGGGGGATGTTTAGTAGGTATAATTACTATATTTGCACTGTGTTTTTTCATGGTATTAGATTTAAGGTTAAAGATAAAAGGATAAGGCTGTCGTGAGACAGCCTTATTCGTTATTATGCTTAGAAACTGTTTGAATTTTAATCAAATTTAAACGGTTTTTTAATCATCGGGGGAAATGTGGGGTGGATGCTATCCGGATGGAGTCGGGGGTGGAGATTGCCAGGAGGCATTCGATGTGGGGTTGGCGGGAGATGGCGGCGATGGCGGAGTCTGGGTGTGAGGCCATGCAGGCTGTTGCCCATGCGTCGGCAAGAGCGCCGGTGGGGGCTATGACGGTTGCGGAGAGGGTGGGGGTGTTGAAAGGGAGGCCTGTTGCAGGGTCGATTGTGTGTCCGACGCGGCCATAGGCCAGGGTGTTGTGGTAGTTGCGGTAGTTGCCGGAGGTGGCTACAGCGCAGTTGTCCAAAGGTATTATGCGAAGTGCGTTGTGGGTGGCCGGGGATGACAAATCGGGGGCATCGATTTGTATGCGCCACGGTTTGTTATCGGGATTATGGCCTGAGGCGACCACTTCTCCTCCGATTTCCACCATGAAATTGCAGACTGAGTTGCGGCGGAACATTGAGTTGATTATATCACATGCGAAGCCTTTGGTGACTGCGCTGAAGTTGAAAGTGGTGGCTGGATGTTTTTTTATGATGCGACCGTCTGTTATGTGGCATTGGCTGATGCCCACGAGTTGCATTGCGCTGTCGATGAGCTGGGGGGCGACTGTGAACCGTGCTGTGTCGGAGTCTGCTTCAGCGCGCCGGCGCGCTGAAGCGTCGGTGCCGAACCCCCAGATGTTGACGAGGGGTGATACGGTTGGGTCGAAGCGGCCTTTTGATTGGGCGCTGACATGGCTTGAGACTGCGAAAACGCTGTCGATAAGTGAGTCTGTGAAGTCGGTGCGGTTGTCGTTTATGCGCGATATGAGTGACTCGGGGTTGAAGGGGGATAGGGACTGCTCGATGCGGTTAAGTTCGATGATGACGGAGTCGTCGAGGTTTATGGGCGAGTCGTAGACGATGCGGTAGGTTGTTCGCCACACAGAGCCTTCTGTGATGCGCCAGTGGTCTGACCGGCGGCACGAGGGGGTGAAAATGGATGCTGCGATTATGACGGCTGCGATTGTTGCCTCTATGCGCGATGTATGGAGTGCGCTTATTCTTGTCTTCATGTGTATGATGTTTGATGTGTTTGATGTGGCCTGTAAGGCACAAAGTTAACTATTTTGGTTTTGATGACGCTAATATTTCGTATCTTTGTGAGTTGCAAATCTCGGCGAGAGATTGCGTAAACCACAAAACAGAACTGAAAACAGCTAAAGAATGAGAAAGTGGAGAGTGGAAGATAGCGCTGAGCTATATAATATAAGCGGTTGGGGTCGTCAGTATTTTTCCATCAATGATAAGGGTAATGTGACGGTGACCCCCCGCGAGGGTTTTGCTCCTGTGGATCTCAGGGAAGTTCTCGATGAACTCCAGGTGAAAGATATAACGGCACCGGTTTTGCTGCGCTTTCCAGATATTCTCGACAACCGGGTTGAGAAGATTTCAAATTGTTTCAAACAGGCTTCGGAGCAGTATGGCTATGAGGCTAAGAATTTCATAGTATATCCGATTAAGGTCAACCAGATGCGCCCTGTGGTCGAGGAGATTGTCAGCCATGGGAAGAAATTCAACATTGGTCTGGAGGCTGGGTCGAAACCTGAACTCCATGCCGTGCTCGCCACCAATATAGATGAGAATGCGCTGATAGTCTGCAATGGCTATAAAGATGAGAATTATGTTGAGCTGGCATTGCTGGCCCACAAGATGGGGCGTCGCATCATTCTGGTGGTAGAGAAACTCAACGAGCTGAGAACCATCTATGAGGTTGCTACAAGACTGAAAATAACCCCTGCTATCGGTATACGCATAAAACTGGCCAATTCCGGCTCGGGGAAATGGGAGGAATCGGGTGGTGATTCGTCGAAGTTCGGACTCAATTCGTCGGAGCTTCTCGAAGCTCTCGATTATCTGCGGAAGAACGGTATGAACGGATGGCTCAAACTTATCCATTTCCATATCGGCAGCCAGATTACTAAAATCCGCCGCATAAAGAACGCATTGCGCGAGGCTATGCAGTTTTATGTGCAGCTTAGCAAGCTTGGATTCGAGATTGACTATGTTGACATAGGGGGAGGTCTTGGGGTGGACTATGACGGAACCCGTTCCAGTGCCAGCGAAAGCTCGATGAACTATTCAATACAGGAATATGCCAACGATGCCATCTATTCAATAGTTGATGCCTGTGAGAAGAACGGTTTGCGGCAACCTAATATAGTGACTGAAAGCGGCCGCTCGCTGACTGCCCATCATTCGGTGTTGATTACCGAGGTGCTTGAAACCACTTCGCTGCCTACATGGAAGGATAGTGAAGACCTTAAGGGTGACGAGCATGAGCTGGTGAAGGAACTTTATGAGATATGGGACCGTCTTGACCAACAGACCATTTTCGAGAGCTGGCATGATGCGCTTCAGATTCGAGAGGAAGTGCTCGACATGTTCTCGTTGGGAATAATAGATTTGCGCAACCGTGCGTTGGCGGAGAAACTGTTCTGGGAGATAGCCCGCGAAGTAGGCAACATCGGTGCGCAGATGAAGCATCCGCCTGAGGAGCTTCGGAAGGTGTCGAAAATGCTGCCCGACAAATATTTCTGCAACTTCTCGCTGTTCCAGTCCCTGCCGGATTCATGGGCTGTTGACCAGGTGTTTCCGGTTATACCTATCACTCGTCTTGACGAGAAACCGACCCGCATGGCGACTCTTCAGGATATGACGTGTGACTCAGACGGGAAAATAGATAATTTCATAGTTTCGGGCGGCACATCGTCGTCGTTGCCCGTGCATCCGCTGAAACCCGGTGAACCTTACTATATAGGTGTGTTCCTTGTGGGTGCATATCAGGAGATTCTCGGTGATATGCATAATCTGTTCGGCGATACTAACGCGGTGCATATCTCATGTTATAAAGACCATTATGAGATTGACAGGATTATCGATGGAGAAACGGTTGCAGAGGTTCTCGACTATGTGCAATTCAATCCTAAGAAACTTGTCAGGAATGTTGAGACCTGGGTTACGAAAGCGATGAAAGATGGAAAAATAACCCCTGAAGAAGGGCGGGAATTTCTGAGTAATTACCGCTCAGGATTGTATGGATATACTTATTTGGAGAAGAATTGATGGGGTGAGAGGTAGGAATTGAGAAGTAAGAAGTCGTAAGTCGTAAGGAAGGTGGTATGAATAGGCATTTCATGGAGCTGGCGTATATCGGCGGGCCTTACCACGGGTGGCAGACGCAGCCGAATGCGGTTAGTGTGCAGGAGACGGTTGAACGGGGGCTTTCAACGCTGATGCGGGTGCCGGTGGCGATTACCGGTGCCGGGCGCACTGACGCGGGGGTTAACGCCAGCAAAATGGTGGCGCATTTCGATTTGCCTTGGTGCGTAGACGATGACAGGCATGTTGTCAGGGCGCTTAACTCGATTCTTGGCCCGACGATAGCTGTGCGCCGGGTGTGGCCGGTGCATGATGGTGCTCATGCCCGTTTCGATGCCACGAGCCGCACATATCATTATTATGCCCATACGAATAAGAACCCGTTTTCGGGAGGCCTTTCGTGGAAAGCACCCGAAAATCTCGATTTCGGGGCTATGAACGAGGCTGCGCAGGTGTTATGCGAAACAGAGGACTTCACTTCGTTTTCCAAGCTCCACACTGATGTGAAAACCAATATATGTCATGTGACCAAGGCTGAATGGAGGCGTCTGCCGTCAAGCGAGGCGTTTCCCGGAGGGGCTGAATGGGTGTTTGAAATAACGGCCGACCGTTTTTTGCGTAATATGGTAAGGGCTGTAGTGGGCACCTTGGTTGATGTGGGGCGCGGGAAGATTGATATTGACCGTTTCCGGGAAATTATAGAAAAGAAAGACCGTTGTGCGGCCGGTACGTCGATGCCGGCGGGGCCATTGTTCTTGCATGATGTGACATATCCGTATGTTGAATGAGGGGCATATGGAGTGGATATAAGGTGAATAAGGAAATTTTTCTCCAATTAATGCCAATATATCCAAATAGTTTTTGTAATTTTGTGGCGCAAATGACGATGTGATTCTCAGGAATTGCTTAACTTTGCACCGCAAAATCAGAATAATCAAAAATCACAAAAACTAAATTATTATGTCAGAAATTGCATCTCGTGTTAAAGCCATCATCGTTGACAAACTGGGCGTAGATGAAAACCAAGTGACCGAAACAGCCGCTTTCACCACCGACCTCGGCGCAGATAGCCTTGACACTGTGGAGCTTATCATGGAATTTGAGAAAGAGTTCGGCATTACAATTCCCGATGACAAGGCTGAAGGTATCGCAACCGTTGGCGATGCTATCTCTTATATCGAAGCAGCTCAGGCCTAAGTCAAATTAGGACTTAAGAGACATAAAGCCCCGGATTTTCCGGGGCTATTTAAACATTTATAGGAGGTGTATTATATTTGGTTTTTAGAGCTTTAGCTGAGGCTGCGGTTGTGTGTTGCAGTTGCTTCCCGCTTATTGCAGCCGGGTCTAAACCGACAATCCTATAACTTCTCCGCAACAAGATTCCTTCATTGTCCATTCTTGTGAGTCTCTCTTATAGCATATGTAGGTGTGCAGGAATGAACGGGGGTCGTAGGCGGAGATGATATCACTCTTATCACGCAATAGAGAAATGGAACTTAAAAGAGTAGTTATAACCGGTCTTGGAGCCGTGACCCCAATAGGCAACGACGTTGAAACAACGTGGAAAAACGCATTGGAAGGGGTCAGCGGAGCCGGACCGATCACGCATTTCGATGCGTCGCTGTTCAAGACACAATTTGCCTGCGAGGTTAAAGACTTTAAAGGTGAAGATCACTTTGACCGCAAAAAGCTCCGTCAGCTTGACCTGTATGCTCAATATGCCATGGTGGCAGCCCGTCAGGCAGTTGAGGATTCCGGTATTGAAAAAGCCGACAATCTCAACCGTAACCGTGTGGGAGTGATTGTGGCGGCCGGTATCGGCGGTCTTCACACTTTTGAGGAGGAAGCCGGATATTATGCGATGCATGCCGAGCAGGGCCCGAAATACAACCCGTTCTTCATCCCCAAGATGATTGCCGACATCGCATCGGGTCATATTTCGATGGAGTATGCTTACCATGGCCCCAACTACGGTGTGGTTTCAGCTTGCGCTTCGTCGAATAATGCTATTATTGATGCGTTCAACCTTATTCGTCTGGGTAAGGCCGACGCCATTCTAACAGGCGGTGCTGAGGCAGCCGTTTATCCCGCAGGTGTGGGTGGTTTCAACTCGATGCACGCCCTTTCGACCCGCAACGATTCTCCGGCCACAGCATCACGTCCGTTCAGCAAGAGCCGCGACGGCTTCGTTATCGGCGAGGGTTCGGTTGTGCTGGTTCTCGAGGAGCTGGAACATGCAAAAGCACGCGGCGCCAAGATTTATGCCGAGGTTGCCGGTGGCGGCATGTCGGCTGATGCCTATCACCTCACGGCTACCCATCCTGAAGGCCTGGGCGCAATCATCTCGATGGAGAGTGCGCTTGAAGATGCGGGCATGAAGCCGTCGGATATCGACTATATCAACACTCACGGCACATCAACTCCCGTAGGCGACGTTTCAGAAGTCAAGGCCATTGTTAAGGTGTTTGGCGATGATGTGAAGAAACTCAACATTAGCTCGACCAAATCAATGACAGGTCATCTGCTGGGTGCAACAGCGGCTCTTGAGGCTCTGTTCTGCACATTGGCCATCCAGAACGACATCGTTCCCCCGACCATCAACCACGAAGAGGGTGATGAGGATGAGGAAATTGACTATACCCTCAATTTCACATTCAACAAGGCTGAGAGACGCCCGGTGCGCGCAGCTCTGAGCAACTCTTTCGGATTCGGCGGCCATAATGCCACTGTTATCTTGAAAAAGTATGAGGAATAATGGTCAGCAATAACAATTAGGTTATATATGCGAGGGTGTGTCATAATGGCTCATCTGGGTCGTCGCCCGAGGGCTTCGGGTTCGGTCATTGACCTTAGTCAACTCCCTTCACCCTCACCCTCAGGCTCCTACCATCTGAACCATTCTGACAGCACCCTCTCCATCCGGATGCAAAAAAGGCGTTGGTCGAATTTCGACACAGCGCCTTTTTTTGTGTCGATATAAATCGAACCTGGGCAATCACTGGTGTGGTGAGGGCGTGTCACAATTGGGCATCATTGATAAATGCACATCGTTTTGTTGGGTAGGTGTTGCAAAACTCCGGATTGTAGGGATGCACCGCTCGTGCATCAATTTGGCGGCAAATAATTAGTGATTTTTCGGCATCGCCGGTAAGCGGGACTGTCAAGGTGGTAGTGCCGAATGTTGCCGGAGGGCGGGCGTTATCTCGAGGTGATGTCGAGGTGATGTCGAGGTGATGTGCTTGTCTACAATTTTGAATCGGAACACAGAAGGGGCGGCCGGAAATTGGATGGTGAGGTTGATAAGAATGGTGGGGCGGGAGATGCATGACAAGAGGGTGTGTCATAATGGCTCATCTGGGTCGTCGCCCGAGGGCTTCGGGTTCGGTCATTGACCTTAGTCAACTCCCTTCACCCTCACCCTCAGGCTCCTACCATCTGAACCATTCTGACAGCACCCTCTCCATCCGGATGCCAAAAAGGCGTTGGTCGAATTTCGACACAACGCCTTTGTTGTATTTGTTATGCTGTTGGATTAGCGGAGGCGGAGTTTTTTGCCGGGCTGGAGCTTCGATTTGGTGGTCAGACCGTTGAGGCGGCAGAGCTGGCGCACGGTGACACCGTTGCGCGAGGCTATGCGGCTGAGGGTGTCGCCACGGCGGATGGTATAGGAAGCGGCGGCTGATTTCGATGAGCCTGTTGAGGCAGTGGGCCGAGCGGGATGGGTTGCCCGGTATTGGCGGGCATATTCGGTGTTTGCAGCCGGGTCGAAGTTGCGCGCTTTCTTATATGTGTGTTTGTCGAATGTGTATGTGTCAGTGTGGACGGTCTGGTTTGCGAAGTCGAAGATGGCCGCAGGGTTGATTGGTGTGCCCATGAAGCGGGTCTCAAAGTGGAGATGGGAGCCGAAGCTGCGTCCGGTGTTCCCGCCGAGGGCGATTGGGTCGCCGACTTTAACATCCTGGTCTGGTTCGACAAGGAATTTGGATAGGTGGCCGTAGACTGTTTCCAGGCCGTTGGGATGGCGTAGGATTACGTAGTAGCCATATCCACGGCGCTCGAAGTTGGTGAGGCGTACTCGACCGCTGAATGCTGCATAGACGGTGTCGCCGGTCTGAAGTTTTAGGTCGATGCCTTTATGTTCGCGGCGGAACCGCGGACGGTAGCCGTAGGGTGATGTAACGTAGCCAGGACAAGGCATTGCAAATTCGCTGACGTCAATGGTTTTGGTGTCAGGAATCTGCATTCCTGCATAGGCGTTAACGCTCTTTGAGTTCCAGGCTTCGGTGTAGATGTCGAGTTCAGGTTCTTCTTCGTCTTTAAAGAGGTTGTCGAGGAATTCCTGGGTGTCTTTAACAGAAATCTGGTTTCCGATATTTTCCTGTCTGGCAATGAGATCCTGGTGTTCGGCAGCGTGTGCGCCGGGTAGACGGTAGGTCTGGGCGGATGCGCTTAATGCTGACAATGCCGTTATTGAGAGGAGTGATAGAGTTTTAAATATTTTTTGAAGCATGTTTTGTTTCTCCGGAGAGAGATTTGGGGTGGCTCCATGGAGAGATTGGCGGATTTGCCTGGTGGACAGTCGCTTATCCTGAGAAGCCGCTGTGGTTAGTATGGCTATGGTTAATTTTTAAGTAAGTTGTTTTGACGACTTACATTATCGGTCTGTTTTTGTTGAAGCCTGATTGGCCGGGGCTAATCAGGCGTTGTGGCGCTGTTATGGAGTTATTTCTCGTCGGGCGCGTAAATTGAGGCTATTGTGCAGGGGTTGTAGTCGAAAACTTCTTCAGGCTTGAAGAAACGGGCTACTTCGATTGCTGCATTCTCTGGAGAATCTGAAGCGTGAACGATGTTTTCTTGTCCGCTCATGCCGAAATCGCCGCGTATGGTGCCTGGAGCGGCGTTGCGTGAGTTGGTTACGCCTGTCATCGCCCTGACAACAGCAACAGCGTCGACACCGCGCAGGGCGAGTGCGATTATCGGAGAAGACTGCATGGAGCGCTCGAGGGATGGGAAAAACGGGCGGTCGACCAAATGGGCATAGTGCTCGCGGAGTATAGAATCGTTGAGCTGCATCATTTTCGTTCCAGCGATAATCAGGCCTTTCTGCTCAAAACGGGCAATGATTTTACCGGCAAGGCCGCGTTGAACGCCTGAGGGCTTTATGAGTACAAGTGTAGTTTCCATCAAACAAATATTTTATCACCCCAAGCTGCATAGGAAGGAGCGGGAGAATTGGCTTTTCAATAAACGGGACAGTGCGTTGGCCTGTGATTCAAGGAATCCGAATAAGGAAAACGCTGATTAGAAGGCTTTAACTCAGTCCGGTTCAGTTGCTCAAAGATATGAAAAATAACGCTTTTGAGGAAATTATGCTGTATTAAATTATCCTAACTGATTGATGGTAGAAGTGAGAATATGGCGCAATGGCCTGATATTCAGACGGAATAATGAAAATGTGTTTTAAAGCATGTTTTGAACATTTTCCGAAATTAACATTTGCATGTGTTTATATAGATTAACAGGAATAAAGATAAAAGCGATAAATTTTCAGGAGATTCGGGATAGGTCAAGCGGGCGGTAATAGAGGCGGCGGAGTTCGGGCAGGAGCATTGAGTGTTGGGGTAGGGATAGTGGGGGGTCTGCATCGAGGATTTCTTCTGCGCAGTTGCGGGCAAGCTGCACGAGCTGGCCGTCGGTGGCGAGGTTGGCGATATGAAGGTCGAAAGGGATGCCGCTCTGCAGGGTTCCTTCAAGGTCGCCTGGGCCGCGCATTTTAAGGTCGGCTTCTGCGATGGCGAATCCGTCGGTGGTGGTGGTCATCAGTTCGAGGCGTTTGCGGGTGTCGGCAGCTATTTTCCGTTTCGACATGAGTATGCAATAGCTTTGCGCTGCTCCACGGCCTACACGGCCACGGAGCTGGTGGAGCTGCGACAGACCGAACCTTTCAGCGTTCTCAATGACCATGACAGAGGCGTTGGGGACATTGACCCCGACCTCTATGACTGTTGTTGCCACCAGGATGTGGGCATCGTGGTTGGCGAAGAGGTGCATCTGATGGTCTTTTTCTGCAGGTTTCATTTTCCCATGGACGAAGGCCGTGCGGTAGGAAGGGAAGGTGTCGCGCACCAGTTCATAACCTTCTTCAAGGCTTTTGAGGTCGAGCTTTTCGCTTTCCTGAATCAGAGGGTAGACGATGTAGACCTGCCGTCCTTGGGCGAGTTCACGACCGATGGCACGGTAGACCTGCATGCGCTGGTCGTCGTAGCGCAGTAGGGTGGTTATCGGCTTGCGACCCGGAGGGAGTTCGTCAATGACTGACACATCGAGGTCGCCGTAGACGGTCATGGCCAGTGTGCGGGGTATGGGCGTGGCCGTCATGACCAGCACATGTGGCAAAGTCGCATTTTTGCTCCATAACCTGGCGCGTTGCATTACGCCGAACCGGTGTTGCTCGTCGATTATTACCATTCCGAGGTCGTGGAACTGCACGGAGTTTTCAATCAGGGCGTGTGTTCCGATGGTGATATGGAGTGAGCCGTCGGAGAGCTGGGCGTGGATTTCGTCGCGATCTTTTTTCCGTGTAGAGCCGGTTAGCAGCCTGACGTTGATGCCGAGGGGGGCCGCCAATGAGCGTAGCGATTCATAGTGCTGCTGGGCGAGGATTTCGGTCGGAGCCATCAGACAGGCCTGTTTGCCGTTGTCGATAGCAATCAGCATAGACATCAGTGCCACTATGGTTTTCCCTGAGCCGACATCTCCCTGGAGAAGCCGGTTCATCTGTCGGCCCGATCCGACGTCGGCGCGGATTTCGCGGAGCACCCGCTTCTGGGCGCCGGTCAGCGGAAAGGGCAGAATGTCGGAATAGAAGGTGTTGAAGAATCGTCCGATTTTAGGGAACCTGATTCCTTGAACGGCTGCAGTGCGTCTGTTGCTGTAGCGTCGGATGTTGAGCTGAAGGTAGAAGAGTTCCTCGAATTTCAATCGTTGACGGGCCTGTTGCAACCGGGCGTTATCTGGAGGATTGTGTATGACCCTCATGGCCTGGTCGGCACTCATCATCCTGTAGCGGCTTATAAGCGATGCAGGTAGGGTTTCGGGAAGATGGCCTGCGATTTTGAGGGCGTTTTGTATCCAGGTGAATATGTTGCGGGAGGAGACGCCCCGGTTTCGCAGTTTTTCAGTGAGGGGGTAAACTCCCCGGAGGCCTTCGGCTGCGCCAGGTGCATCTGGCGGGTCAACCTCAGGATGCACCATGCTCCACCGGTTGTTGAATGCCTGCGGTTTGCCGAAAAGGATGTATTCGCGGCCGGTCTGGTAGAGCTCCTTGAGTGCTTTTATGCGCCGGAACCACACGACTTCGATGGTGGCAGTGCCGTCGGTAAAGAGACCCACGAGCCTCATTTTCGCCCCTTCGCCCTGGGTTGTGAACGTTACGAAGCGGCCACGCACCTGAACTGCGGGCATGTCGCCCGATAGCTCGGCCAGCGGATAGCTGCGTGAGCGGTCGATGTAGTGGGAAGGGTAATGCCGAATCAGGTCGGCACACGACTTTATGTGAAGCTCCTCTTCGAGGAGTTTCGCACGTGCGGGGCCGACCCCTTTGATATATTTCAATTCAGGGTTGTTCAACGCTGAAGTGTTGTGGGATTTGCGCTGCCGTAGGCCTTTATTATGGCTTCGGCCAGGAGCATGTCGACAGGAGTTGTGATTTTTATGTTTCGCGGAGAGCCTTCTACAAGCACTATGTTTGAGAATCCGGCTTCGGCGAGCACTGAGGCATCGTCGGTGAATCCGGGCTGATAAGGGAGCTTGTAGGCTTCGCGCAATCGCCACAGGGAGAATGCCTGTGGGGTCTGGACGGCGCGGAACGGGGCGCGGTCGACCGGCTCGGAATGCACTTCATCGCTGTTGAGGCGGCGGAGGGAATCGGTGACAGGAATAGCTGGTATTGCGCCGTCAGTGTTGCGTGCGGCGGCAACAGCCCGCGTTATTATGCCGTTGTCAACGAGTGGACGCGCCCCGTCGTGGATAAGGACTATTGACGAAGGCGGAGCATCGGCGATGGCTTCGATGGCATTTTTTACAGACTCCCACCTGGACTCGCCTCCCGCTACGATTTCCGTAGGCTCTATTCCATGGCTTAGGCACAGGTTGTTCCAAAGGGGTGTCATGGAACTTGAAAGAACCGTGATTATGCGGGCTTCAGGTAGCGCCTTACGGAATGCGTCGATAGCATGGGCCAGCACCGGCTGTCCGCATAGAGGCAGGAACTGTTTGGGCAACTCCGAGCCGAAGCGTGTCCCGGAGCCTGCCGCCACTATTATGACAATGGGTGGAGTCATGTCGATGTGAGGTTTTATCGCCGACCGATGCAGTGATAGTCTATGCCTTGGTGGGCGAGGTCTTCGGGGTCGTATATATTGCGCCCGTCAATGACAAGCGGAGCTTTCATAGATCGGGTTATGACGCCCCACGAGGGGAGACGGAACTGTTTCCATTCTGTGAGCATCAGCAGGGCATCGGCGTCGAGCACGGCATCGTACATGTCTGTTGCATATTCCACGGCATCGCCGACACGTCGGCGGCATTCGTCCATTGCCACCGGGTCGAAGACTTTGACGGTCGCCCCTGCATTTGTGAGGAGTTTGATTGTTACCAGAGATGTGGCTTCGCGCATGTCGTCGGTCTCAGGCTTGAAGGCAAGCCCCCAAATGGCTATGTGTTTGCCTTTAAGGTTCTCTTCACCTCCGAGGCAACGGCATAGTTTTTCAAACAGCACTGTTTTCTGATGCTCGTTTACTTCTTCAACAGCTTTGAGCACTCTCATTTTGTAGCCGTTTTTTTCGGCGGTCTTAATCAGCGCCTTCACATCTTTCGGGAAACAGCTTCCGCCATAGCCGCAGCCGGGATAGAGGAACTTGGCGCCGATGCGGGAGTCGGAACCGATGCCTTTACGCACCATGTTGACGTCGGCGCCGACGAGTTCGCAAAGGTTGGCAATGTCGTTCATGAACGAGATTCGTGTCGCCAACATGGAGTTTGCCGCATATTTGATCATTTCAGCCGAGGGGATGTCGGTGAAGATGACGCGGAAATTGTTGAGCAGGAAGGGGCGGTAGAGGCGGCTCATAATCTGGCGGGCCTCTTCGCTTTCAACGCCTACGACCACCCGGTCGGGGCTCATGAAGTCTTTGATGGCGGCGCCTTCTTTGAGGAATTCGGGGTTTGAGGCCACGTCGAATGGGATTTCCTCACCCCTTTTGGCCAGTTCTTCCGTGATTGCGGCTTTGACCTTTGCGGCCGTTCCTACCGGCACGGTAGATTTTGTTACCAGAACGGTGTATTTCTTGATGTTGCGGCCGAAAGTGCGTGCAACGGCCAGAACATATTGCAGGTCGGCGTTGCCGTCTTCGTCGGGAGGGGTTCCTACGGCGCTGAATACCACTTCAACATCGTCGATGATTTGAGCAAGGTCGGTGGTGAAATTCAAACGGCCTTCGCGGTTGTTGCGTAGCACCATTTCGTCGAGTCCGGGTTCATAGATTGGAACCTCACCTTTTTTGAGGCGTTCAATTTTGTTCTCGTCGATGTCGACGCATGTCACGTTAACACCCATTTCGGCGAAACATGTTCCCGACACCAGACCGACATAGCCTGTTCCAACTATTGCGATATTCATGTATGGATATTTTGTGTTTTGACAGCAAAATTACTAAAATTCCCGTAACCGAACAATTCGGATTTTTAGTGGGTGTTTAAACCGTTTTTTAGGGTATGTGCTTCAGTGAATATGTTGTATCTTTGTATCGAAAATCGAGAAGAATATGGATAAAAAATCAATAGTTGTGCTGGGGATAGAGTCGAGTTGCGATGATACGTCTGCAGCTGTGATATGCGATGGTTTGCTGCTGTCGAATGTGATTGCATCGCAGAAGGTGCATGAGGAATACGGAGGGGTGGTGCCTGAACTGGCGTCACGTGCCCATCAGCAGAATATAGTGCCTGTGGTTGATGCCGCAATAAAGAGGGCGGGGATTGACAAGCAGGATCTTTCTGCAATCGCTTTTACCCGTGGGCCGGGTCTGTTGGGTTCGCTGTTGGTGGGCACATCGTTTGCCAAAGGGCTGTCGCTGGGGCTGCGTGTGCCGATTGTTGATGTCAACCACCTGCATGGCCATGTATTGAGCCATTTCGTGAGGAGGAAGGAAGATGACGAAGTGCCGCAATATCCGTTTCTCTGTCTGCTGATTTCCGGTGGGAACTCTCAGCTTATTCTGGTGAGGAACTACGATGATATGGAGATATTGGGTCAGACCATCGACGATGCCGCAGGGGAGGCTTTCGACAAGTGCGCCAAGGTGATGGGGCTTCCTTATCCGGGCGGCCCGCATATCGACAGGCTTGCTTGTGAGGGTGACCCGAAACGGTTCAAGTTCGCCAAGCCTCATATTCCGGGACTTGATTACAGTTTCAGCGGATTGAAAACGTCATTTCTCTATACGTTGCGTGATGAAGTGAAATTAAACCCCGACTTTGTTGAGGAAAACAAGGCCGACCTTGCAGCGTCGTTGCAGCGCACCATAATAGAGATACTCCTTGACAAGCTCGATAAGGCTGTGAAGCAGACCGGTGTCAGAACCGTGGCTATCGGAGGGGGTGTTTCGGCCAATTCAGGGGTTCGTGCAGCCGTGGCGGATTATTGTGAACGGCATAATCTGAAGGCGTTTATACCAGAGCGGGCTTTCACTACCGACAATGCCGCTATGGTGGCTATTGCCGGATATTTCAAGTATCTTAAAGGGGAGTTCTGCCCCTATGACCTGGCACCGTATGCGCGTGTGGGGGTGTGATAAATTGATGGAGCTATGAGTACCAGACTGACAAAGAAAGCGAAGGAAACATTCGAAAAAATCAAACGGATTGATGAAAATGGACAGGAATGGTGGTCGTCGAGAGATTTGGCGCGGGTGTTGGGCTACACTGATTATCGCTATTTCAAAGAGGTAGGCAACAAGGCATGGGAGGCATGTAGAAACAGCGGCATAAATCCAAAAGACCATTTTGTTGTTTACAACGAAATGGTTCCCATTGGTTCTAACTCTGAAAGACAGGTAGATACAGTCAGAATGTCGCGGTATGCGTGTTATCTTGCCGTGCAGAACGCAAATCCATCCAAAACAATTGTAGCTCAAGCTCAGACGTATTTCGCTGTTCAGGTTCGCAGAGCGGAAAAATATCTTGATTCGCCGTTTACAGAAGAGGATGAAAAACGCCTGATGCTTCGTGGAGAAATGAAAAAGCACAACCAGCGTCTTGCAAGTGCAGCCAAGGAAGCCGGCGTTGTGACAAACAAAGATTACGGGATTTTTCAAAATGCCGGTTATAAAGGGCTGTATGGAGGACTTGACCGGGAAGACATCCATGACCGCAAGGGATTGACAAAAAATCAGGAGATACTCGACCATATGGGGAGTACGGAACTTGCCGCAAATCTCTTCCGGGCTACTCAGACCGAGGATAAACTCAGGCGCGAGGGTATCAAGGGGAAAGCGAATGCAAATCGGACTCACTTTGATGTAGGCAGGAAAGTAAGAGAAACTATCGCAGAACTTGGTGGAACAATGCCAGAGGATTTGCCTACTCCGGAAAGCATCAAGCGGTTGGAGAGCAAGCAAAGACGCCTTCTCAAAAAGCAGAAACCGCTTGATGGAAATTAAAATTACGTACTTATTTAATGGTTATAAATGATTTGCACTATTTATGGAGATAGCTGTTGTTGTAATCGGCGATGAATTGCTTATAGGGCAGGTGGTTGACACGAATTCGGGGGATATAGCACGGATGGTGGCGCCTGCGGGATGGACGGTCAGATGTGTCACTACGGTGCATGATGATGCCGCTGCGATACGCGAGGCTATTGATGATGCCATGTCAAAGGCTGACATAGTGCTGACAACCGGCGGCCTCGGCCCGACGAAGGATGACATTACGAAAGCTACCCTGCGTGATATTTTCGGGGGAGAGATGGTGCTTGACCGGGGGGTGTTGAATCATGTGAAAGATGTTTTCAAGCGCAGGGGTTTGAATATGAACCGGCTCACAGAGAGCCAGGCCATGGTGCCCGACAGCTGCAAGGTTATTCATAATGAGCTTGGCACGGCACCAGTGATGTGGTTTGAACGTGACGGGAAGGTTTTGGTGTCGATGCCCGGTGTGCCTTTCGAGACACGTTATGCGATGCGCCATGAGGTGCTGCCACGTTTATTGGAACGCTTCGCCGACCGCAGCGTTATAGAACACCGCACGTTGGTGTTGGTTGACATCACTGAAAGCGATCTTGCCGAGCGGATAGCTTCATGGGAAGATTCACTGCCCGCACATCTGCATCTTGCCTATCTGCCACAGGCCGGATATATCAGGCTTCGTATCGACGGGATGGGACGCGACCGTGGTGCGCTTTGCCGGGAACTCGATGAGGCCGTGGAGTGGCTTTGCCGTAATTTAAACGTGCATGTTCTTGCCACAGAAGATTCTACTCCGGAACAGTTGCTGACCGGGGAGTTGAAACGGCTTGGCCGGACTTTTGCCACAGCCGAGAGCTGCACCGGCGGGAATATAGCCCACCGAATGACAATGCTGGCGGGTGTGTCGGAGGTCTTCCAAGGTGGGGTTGTCAGTTACTCAAATGAGGTGAAAGCCGGTGTGCTGGGGGTTGATAGGTCTGTTATAGAGGCTAATGGCGCTGTTTCGGAACAGGTAGCCTCGCAGATGGCCAGTGGAGCGTGTCGGAAGTTGGGCGCTGATTGCGCGGTGGCTACTTCGGGCATAGCCGGGCCTTCCGGAGGAAGTGCCGATAAGCCTGTGGGGATGGTCTGTATGGCATTTGCCATGCCTGAGGGGGTTCATACGGAGACGTTCCGTTTTCCCGGCGACCGTGGCCGAGTGATTGACCGTGCGAGCACGATGGCTCTGATACGTATGGTGCAGTGGCTAAGGAAAGAGAGTGTCAGATAGTATTATCAGGAAGGCGGGGCTTGTGGTGTCTGGGATGATGTATTTATACAGGTCGGCCAACAAAATTAACCAGTATTATGCGTAGATTAATTTTGTTGGCCGTTTTAGCGGGGTTATGTATCCTAACGGATTATTTGTAGGTGAAGTCGATTTCGGGGGCGGTCTGCTCGAAGTCGGGCATACATTGGCCGGTTACAGAGCCTATGTAGGTCGGATCAGAGATGTAGAATGTTTTTCCGGAATGTGAATATGATATGCCTTTGACGGGTGTGGAGAGTGATACTGAGGCGCTTTCGTGGCCAGGATAGCATATGAGCTGGTTTGGTATGCCAAGCACTTCCCACAGCAGGTAGGTGTAGAAAATTGCACGGTCCTCGCAGTCGTTTTTGGGGTAGAACAGGGTTTCCTCGAGGAAATATGGCTTCTCAAAACCGTGGAAGTCTTCATCGGTTGAATATTCAAAGCCTTTTTGGACGAACTGTAACAGGGTGTTTACGGCTGTCTTTTCTTCCATTCCCGACAGTTGGGTTTTGAGTTGGCTGACAATCTGGCGGCGCACGTCGGGCAGGATTGCAGATTTGGCAAAATCGGCTGTTGGCATTTGCGGATAGCGGTAGAGCAAAGGCATTACGGCCTGGTTGAGTTCTCCTGTCAAGGTTATGTTTCCGAAAGAGATGTTATAGCGGTAGGGCTTTTCCGGGAGGCGTAATTCCTTCAGCAGAAGGTCGAGAGGCTTTCCTGCATCGGCATCTGAGGGGAGGGCGCATGTGCTTATCCGAAGGTTGTCGGGTTTGGTAAGGTCGACGTTTTCATCGGCGAAAATGAAATATTTTTTGCCGTTGATATTCAGGTAGGGATGTGCGAAAACCATCTGGTTGAATGGGATTAGAAGCATGGCGGTGCCGGTCTGGTTTGTTCCGAGTCGTACATCATAGCCCATATTCGCCATCAGGAAGTGCACCAGTGATTTCCGGCTTGACGAGTGGGCCTGGGGGAAACGGTTGTCGACATAGGCATTGACAGCCATGAATGTCAGATAGTCGTTGAATCCGTGTTTTTCAGCCAGGTTGCGGAATTCTGGTATCAACTGTGAGGCCAATGATGTTTTTGCGAGTCCGCGCCAATGGGCTCCGAATTCGTGGGTATTGGCCAGTCGGCGGGAAATATTATATTCGATGTGAGGAACTTCAAGTTGTATGCCCGCCATGTTGAAACGGTCGGTTCCGTTGGCGGATGCAGGCAGGTCATCTGCAGCTGTAGTAGGTTTGGCTACCGGTGTTTTTTGTGTGTAATTGTCAGGTTGCGCCTGTGTCTGTGATTCCGGTGTCTTTGTTTTGTTGGGGTAGACGTTTGCCTGCGGCTTTGAGGCCACCGGAGTTGACACTGCCGGTGAGGTCTTGGTTACAGGTGCATCGGGGTTGCTGACAGTTGGGGCGGTGCGTGGTTTTGGCACAGGGTTACTCTTTACCCCTTTAATCTGGTCGTAGTCTTTCCATGCTCCTTCAAGGAATTTATCGTAGTTTTCCAGAATAGAGGAGCGGAATTCGTTGAATTCATTCAACACCTTATTGCGAAAGTCTGCGAAGGACTCTGATTGAGCTTCGGTTGAAGGGCATATGGCCGCTATGAGGATTGCTGCAGCTAAAAATCGACCTGAGATTTTCATGTTATTCGGTGGAAGAGAAGTGAGAAGCGAGAAATAAGAAGTAAGAAGTAATGAGAAAAGAAGAGAGGAGAACCACCTGGAGTATTTATAAGTCTTAGAGGGTGTCGGGGAGTTATTCGGCGAAGCCGTCGCGCACGAAAGAGGCGATTTTATCGGCATGGCGCTGGGCTGCTTCACTTTCTTTCATTGCGTCTTCAAGGGCGCGTATGCGTGCTTTCGATGCGGCGCTTTCGCTGACGATGAAGAATGTCTGCATCTCAGATGTACCGTCGCCTTTATCGCGTATTATGGAGTATGATTCTTCCATTTCGCCTTTGATTTCTTTCTCTACGAGGCGCTCGTAGGCTGCAAAGAAGTGGTCGAATTCAGCCACGGCATCTGTTCCGTCGCCAGACATGTCGGAGATTACCCGGCCTTTGAGAGAGCTTCCGGCCTGCTGTGAGTATGTGAGGCAGGCGTCGTTGATGGCCATCTGGTGGCCGATGCTTTTCGATTTGAATTTAGAAGCTACACCGGCAACTTCGCGGCCGTCTTCGCCGAGTTTTTCCAGTTTGTCGTAGTGTGTGAGCAGAGCCACTTCAAGAGAACGAGAGGAGCCGAAGAGCTTCCAGCCCTCTTTTTTGTATTCTTTCATTTTTTCTTTTTTCTCTTTCTTGATGGCTTTCTGCAATTCTTTGTTGACGTCGTTTTTGGCGTTGATGGCGGGCGCCATAAGCACACATGCCATGATTAGCATAATCAGTTTTTTCATAATCATATGATTTAATTTGGGGTTAATGAAATCAGGGTTAGGCGGAGAGGGGTGTGGATGGGTCAGAAATGTATGACAGACCGGAGCCGGGTGGGCTGGTTGTCATCCTTTGATCTGGAGGTTGATGATTTTCACTCCCATTTTGGGGTCGATTTTCCGGCATTTCGCCAGCCAACGGTTGAAGCTGTCGAAGCTGAGGGATCGAGGTGTAAGCTCGTCGGTGTAGGTGTCGACGGCCCGTGAGAATTTGTTGGGTGAGAACACCACGTAGATTCGGTTATATTCACTTGGCGATTCCGATGTTAAAACGAGCTGGTCGACCGGGCCGTGTTTGCTGTCGGCTTTTTCGGTGTCGAAAAACACGTATTCTTTTCCGCGTTTGATTTTCACCTCACCGTCGGGGTCGTTGAGGTAGGGGAGGAGCGCATATGTCTGCCGGTCTTCTCCCACAAGGAAAACTGCCAGGAATCCGTCGACGGGAGCTTTTACCAGCAGTTTCAGATCGTCGCCGTTGGCAAATGTAGTGTCGGCGAAGCGGGCTTCATTGCCGTTGCGCAGCACCAGAGTCTGGAAATCGGTTGATTCGTTTGAGAGTTCCCTGGCGCGGCCTTTGATTGAGCATTTCACAACGAGGTTGCCGTCGTTGTCGACAGAGTAGGTGAACTGTGGCTCTCCGTCGTCGGCAATCCATTCGCCTTTTACTTCTGTTGCGCTCATTGCAGAGAAATAGGTTGATTCTCCGCCATCGTTAACCATGTCGTGTTGCACTATGTCTTGAGAGACGATTGTGCCGAATGCAGATTTCAGGGCTTCAATACGAGCTCCTTCAAGGGCGAGACGTTTACATTCGTCGCGTGAATGGGATCCGTCGCCATAGAAGGTGTATTCCCCATTGACGCTCATCTCTTTCAGGGCGAAGCCGCTGAAAGGGGTGAGCGTGATTGCCAGGGCCAGTATCATTTTCCTCAGTTTCATCTTTTCTATGTTTCTTGTAGGTGGATGTTTTGTCAGGGACGTAGTTTCTTTTTGGTATAGTTGCGGGTCATGGTTCCAGATGTTGTCACAGACGGTGTCTGCGGCTTTTTGTTCACGAGGTTAGACTGCACTTTTACCTTGTCGATTACGTAATCGCTGATTTCCTTCAGAGTGGCGTTTCCTTTTGTTTCCTGGAGCTTTTTGAGCAGGAAGTAGGTGAACATGCCGTGGTTCTTCTCTGCATACGGGAGCGCAGTCTCTTTGTCGGAAGCCGCGCTGAGCACGAACATGTTGCCTGCCGGTGCGGTGGTTTTCGGCTTGATGGCCACGCCACGGGCGGCCATAAGCATGCCTCCGTCGCGTTGTGCACCGCTGAAACATGCGTCGAGGAACACCATCACGGAAGATGCTTTCAGGTCGGCGAGCTCTTTGTAGAGTCTGCTGAGGGGATAGCAGCTTTCGGTGATCATGCCGTCGGCATCGACCGGAAGCAGGAAGGCGTCGTGGGTGCTTTCATCTGGCATACCATGTCCGGCGTAGTAAAAAATTACGTCTGAGTCGGGTCCGAGAGCGTCGACGGTGTGGCGCAGGTCGGCAATCGAGCGTAGCATCGAACCGAGGGTGGCGTTGCTGTAGAACCTGACGTTCTGCTCGGGAATGCCGAGTGTCCTGGTGCAATACAGGCGGAATGCTTCACCATCGTTGAGCGCCGATTTAACTTGCGACACATTGGCATAATCTTCGTTGGCGATGATTACGGCCACTGTGTTGGGCGCACGTTTGTTGGTTTCCGGAATGTCGGTGTCGACATCGGATTTCAGGGTTATGCGCACTTTTCCTCCATCGGTTGGCGCGGAGTTGCCGGCCATGTCGGCGTTGGCTTTTCGGAGTATGGCTTCAAAGTCGATGTCCACGCGTGTGTTGGCGTAGGTTATCTCGTCGTTGACGTTGTAGGTGTAGGTTTTGTTTGCCGGTGTCACGAATGTGATTGACGAGAGCTGCACCTTGTCGTTTTTGATGTAGTAGCGCGGGGCTTTGAAGCGCACGTTGTTCCAGTTGGCGCGGAATAGTTCTGCCTCATTGTTTTTCAGCGGCACATTGAGAAGAATCGGGCCGTAGGCCGATTCGATTTTGTAGACTTCGTTGTTGGCATCATAAGGCTGCAGACGCAGGTCGTTGATGCGTAGTTTGTGGCTGAACAGGTCGAGGTAGTCTTTCTGTGCCTGTTGGCTCAGACGCTCATATTCGGCCTGGATAGTCTGGTCGTTGACGCGCACCTGGTAGTCGGAGAGTTTTTCAAATTCTCCGCGACGGGTCCATTTCGCGAGGTTGTCTTCTATAAACGGTTTGGCGAACTGGGAATATGACGGGGTGTCTTCGGTTGCAAGCACCGAGTTTCCTGCCATTTCATAGTTGCGGTTGCCTTTTTCGTTGTAGCTGACAGTAGGGGGCATATACATTTCGTCGAGAGGGTCTTCGCCGAGTGCCTGCAGACGGGTGTTCACCTCTTTGAACATGTCTTTGTTGTCGAGGAATAGGTGGCTTACGGCCAATGCTTTCAGGTATTTCACCGCAGTGGGGTCTGAGGCTGTGACCTGTGATAGTTTCATCACAGCGTCGGAGAAATAATTTTTTGCCTGTCGGCGGTATTTCTTCTCGGTTTTCTCGTCGGTTTCGCCGACGGCCATGTTCGAGTAGTTTGAGGCTATGTTGTAGTAGCACAGGGCGATGTGTTTGGTCACGGACAGGTTGTTGGGGTGGAGCATGTCGAGACGGCTGAACAGGTCGAGGGCCTTCTGGTATTCGCCCCGGTCTTCATATAGTTTCCCCTGGATGTTGAGAAGGGTTTCGTCGTTGGGCCGCAGAGCGATGGCTTTGTCGAGGAAGTCTTGCATGTATTCTGCCATGCCGCCGTCGATACAAGCCTGTATGGCGAGTTGGAGCATGGAGAAGTTCTGGGGGAATTGTTTGACCCCCTCGTTCAGGGTTGTGACCGCGAGGTTATAGTTCTGGGAGTTCAGGCAGGCCTGTCCCATGAAGATGTGGATCTGTTCGCGGTAGCGGGGGTCGCCGGTGGCGAAATATTCCTTGAAATATCTGATTGCCCCGTCGTAGTCTTTTTCGTTATATGCGCCGGAAGCTGCACAATAAACCAACGACGGATAGTAGTTGGCATTGACCTGCAGGTTGTCGTCGGCGAATTCATCCATGGTTTTTATATCAACGAAAGCGCGTGCGAATTTCACCATTCCGGCCGAGTTGTTTTTGCCGGAATAATAGAAGGCTCCCTCTTCGAGATAGCGGTGGATGTCACGCAGAATCCCTTTAAGCCGAGCATATTCAGGTTGCCCCGGTTCGATGAGTTTGAGGGCTTCGACGCTAAGGTTGAAGCAGCGGTATACTTCGGGAAAATAGCTTTCTTCCGGTTCGCCTTGAGACCGCAGACGTGTTACATTCTCATAATCGGTAGCAGCCAGGTCGAATGCTTGCTGGCGTCGCACAGCCATAAGGCTGTCGGTGTTTTCTTCTGTGGCAGTCAGAGAGTCTGTCGAGGCTGCATTGACAGGTGTCAGCGATGGAATGCCGAGAGGCATCTCCATGCCGGGCATGGAGATGTCGTCGTCAGCTAAAAGGTTTATGCTGCAGAGCGAAGCTGCAGTTGCGAATGAGAGTAGAAGCAGTGTTTTTATGTTTCGTTTCATATCTGATGTTGTATACCTCATGTTTGGGGTTAAAGATTGTCTAAAGCAGTTTCAGACAATCTGTTAGAAGGCGTCAACGAAGGTGAATTCAGCCGTGATGCGGCGGAATTCGCTTCCTTTGTCTTCGCTGACAGCCACATGGTGGGAATACTCGGTGTTCATGTCGTTGATGTTGGTCACATTGTTGGATAGGAAGTCTTTAACGGCACATGCACGTATGAAAGCGAGCTGTTCGTTTTCCTTGATGCCGTCTTTGCTGGTGACGGTCATGCCGGTAAGGCGTCCGTTCTGGTAAACCGGTTCGTTTTCAAATTCGCCGTAAACACCATCGTAGGCTATTCCACGGTGGATTGGTGTTGCGTCGGCGGTTCCGGAGAGTTTCACAAGCAGTTTTTTGCCGTGTTTGAAATATTGGGCGAAGTCGCCTTCAAAGGCTTCTTTCACGATTTTCAGCATGGCACTTGCGGCGCCTGATTCAGAGATGCGGTATTTTCCGGGGGCGAAGTCTTCAACGGCTGAGAATTCAGGTTCGACCTGGTAGGTGAAGCTCACAAGGTAGTTTAGGATTTTGTTGCCGTCGGCATCATAATCGGGCACTACGCGTGAGTCGACTGTGATGTTAGTATGGTCTGATATAACGTTGCTGCTTTTTGCCTCGGCTATGATTTTTTCGCGGAGTTCCTGCAGGCGGAGTTCTTCCATCTTCTGCTGCTGGATGATGTCGAGCGAAACTACATTGTCGTCGGATGTCATATAGTTGAGGTTGACGCGGTCGAGATTGCTGAAGATGTATGTTTTGCCGTCGGCGTTATTGTGGACTTCGGCATATATCATCTCGAAGTGGTCGTTTGGCATCACACCGTATTTGGCGTTTTTGAACTGGAGGTCGTCGGCATTGTTGAATGATGTCAGGTCTGTTTCGGGCACGTTTAGGAAGATGGTCGGCATGTTGTCGAATGCTACGGCGAGCACTCCGTTGGAGCGGTCGTAGTTGCCGAGCGACACGGTTGCCATGTTTACCAGGTCGTTGGCGAATGATGTTGAAATTTCGGCTTCGAAGAGTTTACGCTGGGCGTCGCGGGTGGTGTCGTTGACACGGGTCTGGTATTGTTCGAGAGTTTCGCCGGGGAGCATCTTCATCCATTCGTCCATGCGCTCGTTTAGTTGCTCGTTGATAAGTTTGCCGTAGTATGGGGCGAGTTTTGTCATTCGTTTAACGTGTACTGCGTTTTGGGTGTTGTAGGCCAACAGTGTGTTGTAGTGGATGTCTGAGATGAAAGCCAGTTGGCTCATGCCACCGTTTTCTACGGCGAAAGTGTCGCGGTCTTCGTTGTCGAGGAGGTTGTAGATTGTGACAACTTCGGGCGATGTTGCCACTGCCAGATATTTTCCGTCGAAGTTATATGCCATTGAAAGACCCTGGCCGGCGTCGTCGATAGCTTTTTTGGTGAGGAAGCTGCGGGTGTCGTAGATGTTGACAACTCCGTCGTCGGTGAGTATGGCGAATTCGTCGTTATCAGCTGAGAAAGCCATGTCGGTCACATTGGCGTCGAAGTTCCATGCTTTGCGTTGGTTGCGCCCTTCAAAGTTGAACACATTGACATTGTGGCCGTCGGTGATTGCCAGGAAATAGCCGTTTGAGCTTATGGTTATTTCTGTGGGGGTGTATGGGAGCTCGAACTGGTCGAGGCGTACGAAGGCACGGGGGTCGTAGACGTTGGCATTGTTGCCGGAAGTAACGACCAACCGGCGGGCATCTGCGGTGTAGGCCATGGCAGAGGGGATGCCTTCTTTTTTGTTATTGAATTTGTGGAGTTGGTGGTTGACTGCGTCAGTGGCGAAAACCGCGAGCACTGGGGCTTTCTTTTCATCGGCGAGGACGATGAGACTGGTTCCGGTAGGATTTATTTTGACTTTGCGGATTGCTTTGCCGAGATTCAGCATATGTTCGCCGCGCAGGGTCTGCAAGCCATCGCCGGCCCAGTCGTAGATAATCATGTCTTTGGTAGCGATGCCTTCAGGTGTGTTAGTGCGTTTGTAGTGGTAATCAGTGCGTTGTGCGTCTGCGGTTGAATAGCATAAGGCCAGAACGGCGATTGCCATTAAGCTCTGTTTGCAAAAAGAATTAAAGTGCATAAAATAGATATGAATGGTTTATAAAAGGCTTATTGGGGGCAGGTTGAATTCAAAAGAGGGAGGAGGCCACCAAGGGCTTTAAGGTCGCAAAGGTCTTTAAGGGAAGCCGGTACATCAGTGGTTTTTAAAGGATGGAGAAATAAACGTTGAGAGAGCTGTCGGGGATTGAATTGTCACCAGACTGAACGGTGGTTTCGATTTGCTCGATCAGTTTGTCGACATCGAAGTTGAAATGTGTCATTATGAGGATATGGCGCTCGTTAGCGGCCATGGGCGACAGGTGCTCGCGCGATATTGTCTGGGCAGGGAGGAGAACGTAGCTGCCGGAGGGCTGGCCGAGTTCGGAAATGCAGACTTTCGATATGGCGTTATCAGCCACTTTGATTACGTTGAAATAAATCGGTGATGAGAGGGTGTTGCCGATTGAGAAGCTGAGGCCTCCGTGTGGGTTTGGTGTGTGGGTGAAAGCAGCCGGACATTCAGTATCCTTCACTGCATCGGGGTTACGCAATGCGTTGACAACGAAACGCGACAGCTCACGTGGGTCGACTTCGATGTTACGTGCTTCGGGGTCGTAGGTGGCCATGGTGCGTTTCACCATGCCTGATTCAACGTAGACATGGCCGGTTCCTGATGCTGATGAGCGTGAGAAATTCATGTTGTCGCGGATGCTTTTCCCTTTGTTTGAGGCCAAGGAGGTTGCGCTGATTATTATGCCTGACACACTCGACAGGCCGGGTTTGACGCATTTGTAGGTCTGAGAGTTTGTGGTGTTGAAAATTTCTATTGATGCCCCTTCTCCGAGTTCGAGCACGTCGGCGGCCGTCAGGGACGTGCCTTTGGATACGGGCACAAACTGCATACCTTTTTTCAGCTTTACATCGCCTGAAAGGGAGTGTATGGAATATTGTGCGACTGCAACCAATGATCCCAGTGCCGATATGATGGAAACGAGTAGCAATTTTTTCATAATGATTGGATTAACGGGCGGGGTTAAAGATTTGGTTTGATGTTTGATGTAGAGGTTTCAGAGTTGTGCGCGTGCCGCAACCAATTTGCGGTAACGTCTGCGCAGACCCAGCCATATGTTCGTCAGGCCTATCCATATGTCGCAAGCAAATAACCCGAAGGCGAGCATCAGCAGGGCATATGAAAAGTCGATTACCATGTTGTGGTCGAGGAATAGCGAGTAGCCAAGGCGTACTACGAAGTAGAGGAGGACCACCTGCATTATACGCATTATCAGCCCTTTGATACCTATGGGGAGCATCACGCTTGTGAGCACGATGATGAGGCATAATGCGAATGCTAAAGTTAGGTTTTGGGCTTTGGTGAATGAGTCGAGATACCCATTATGTATGATGGTGGAGAGGGCATGGGCATGAATCATGACTCCGGACATGGTTGAGGTGACCGGGGTTGCATGCATGTCGGCAAGGTCGTCGGTGTCGCCCAGAAGCAGTATCTTCCCGGCCATCAGATGGGCGTTGCCGACAATTTCCTCGGGGTTGAAGATGCGGAAGCTGCGCGAAGGGTAGTTAATCATCTCCAGGGTGTTGCCGCGTCTGGCCAGAACTTCGGCGAGGGAAGGGCGGGCGGTTTGTGCAACGGCTACTACAAACGACGGGATAGAGTCGGTGTAGTTGACGATGCTATGGTTGATTGGGAAGAATGTGCGGAACTCGCGGATTGTGCTTTTTGCGTAGCGGGTGGGGAGGTTGGTGGCTCCGAGCGGGACGTGGCGTGCTGTTGAATCGGCGAAAAATGAAATTTCCCCTAAAGAGAATCTCCCATTGCCGCTGTTTTGGTTTAGCGCTACTGGCATCACGAGGTTGGGGCAACCGGCTATTGCAGCAAGCAGACGGGAATCGTTGTCGCGCGGCTCGACAAACGCCACATCGAGGCCTACGGCGGCCGGAGAGAGCAGCGGCATCAGTTCAAGCACCTGTGCTATACCTTCCCGGTCGAGGCCGTTGAGGTTTATGACAACTATGTCGTCGTCGATTGTGCGCACCGGACGGGAGTCGGCAACGATGCTATAGAAGTCGGTGATTGCAAAGTCGCTCTTTTCGGGATTTGATAGGAAAGCCGATGCTGAAAATGAAAACGGCCGCATTAGCACCGTGGAAAGTATGAACGCAAGAATTGTGATTCCCAAAGCCTTCAAGAGTTTGGGTGCCATATGCTTGAGTGTTTTCATGGATGCTTTCACAGGTGCTTTCACAGGTGTCTTTTCAAATGATATGCAAAGATAAGTGATTTTTGTGACAAATGAAAATATATTTTGTTGAAGTGGTGCGGATTTAACAAGTATGATGGGGGGGGAGTAATGTGTTGTAATTAAAAAACCGCCTACAGATAGTTGTGGGCGGTTTTCGGCCGGTCATTGTTTGATGTGGATTTTTGTTGTGCGGGAGCCACGGCGTATGATGTAGATACCGGGCGACAGGTGGCCGGTATTTACAGGTGTGCCTGTGAGATTGTAGATCAGGATGGGGGCATTGGACTGGTCTGTTGCGGCGTTGCCGTTTTCCGTAATGGAAGGGAGCAGGGAGGTGTCGCCTGAGAAATCCACCGGGATGGAGAATGTGGCATTGTTGCCATGATGGGTTATTTCAAGGTCGAGTATGTCGGAGAATGGCTCAAGGCCTGTGCAATCGTAGATGATGCGGTTGCCTTGGAGCCGGACGGGGAGTTTACCATGGCGTGGGGTTGCCTGTTTGATGAACACGGTGGACCGGTCGGCTGTGCGGAACAGGTTGGTGTTTGCCCACACGCCAGACTTGATGTCGGGTGTGATGCTGATTGATTCGTTTCGTAGGGTGGGTGAGGCGGCGTTTTCTACCGTGATTTTTATTTCGGCATATAGTGATGGGTCGGTCTGTGACTCCACTGTCAAGACTGTGTTTCCGGCGGCCAGGGCTGTGAAAGTGCCGCAGTCGTCGACTATTCCTGTTTTCGGATTTGAATTGTACCACTTGTATGTGTCGTTGGCGAACCTGTTGCCGCTCACTCCGGGGATGACCTCTTTGCCATTGTCGAGGCTGACAACCGGAATGAACAGGTTCTCGCCTACGATGCATTTAGCTGACGCTGTTGCAGAAGCCGTGGCGTTAATGTCGATGCCCACTCCGGTGAGGGTTGTGACGTATATTTCGATTTCGTCGGGTTCAGCTTTGTCGCTTTGGGAGTAGCTCAGGGTTGTTTTCCCGTTTTTTAGGGCGGTGAAGTTGCCGTTGGCGTCGATAGTGCCTATCGACGGGTCTGATATGGTGTAGTGGGGCGTCCCTTCGCTGCATGGATGTCCGTTTTTGAATAATATGCCCTGGAACCGCGTTGTTGTGCCGACGATTACCTGTGGCGATTGCGCGCCGATGTAATGGATATAAAAATCCCGTGGGATATAGTCAGGGTCGGGAATTGTTACCGATACACCTGCGATTTCTGGGGATATCTCGCCGAGCCATCCCATATTGGCCGACATGGCCGTGTAGATTCTGATGAAGTCGATTTGGTCGAGTTCCACATGGTTTCCTTCGGCATCTACGGCCCATGATATGTCGAATCCGTCGGCTGGTGTGCCATTGCTGTCTGTGTGGTAGGGGTTGCGTGGTGAGGTTGTGGCTATTGCCGCAGGAGTGAGCCTTGAATCAGCATAGCCGAATGCCGGTGTGCGGAAAAAGGAGAGGTTTTTGGGATTCCGTGGGTCAATCGCGCCCTTTATTATGTTGCCGGTTAGGGTGTAATTGTCGGGTGGGATGGATGGAAACAGGTATGGGTCGGGGTAATATTGCTGAGTGTGTGCCGCTACGGGTAGAACTGCGCCTGATGTGCCGTCGGAGGTTTTGAAAGCAACGGCATGTGAGGTGTTGTAGCCGGGGTTTGAATATGTGGCTGCTATGTTGCGTCGTGTTGTTTCGAGCCAATAGTCGCTTCCGGCGAGTTCAAGCCAGGGGCCGTCGTCGGGGAGTCCGTTGCCGTTGAGGTCTTTCATGACCTGGACGGCTGCGGGTTCGCACGATGACCCTGTGCCCATTGCGTTTCCGAAGATGGTGAAGTCAACTCCGTAGGGATTCTGCGGGTTGTTTTCAACGGGCCGGTCGAAACCGAGGATTATATATCCGCCGAAAGAGCCGAGGGATACCAGCCCGGAGGTCTGGGCGTCGCCGGGTGTTTCAGTGGCGGCAGGGTTGACCGGACCGAGCACCGCAGTGGAGTCGAGTGTTATGTCGAGATTCATGAACTGCCCCGGGGCCGGGCGGTATTCTATCAGCCGGGTGGCGTAACGTGGAGTCTGCTCTGCAACTGAGGTTTCTGCAGATGACAAAACCGTGGCCAGCACAAAGAGTGCGGCTACGGTTTTTGTGGTTGTTTTTTTCATGGATATATGTCTGGTTGCCGGCGCAACAACCTTACGGGATAAGGTTGTGGGCGCGGAATACTTTCTGAATTTTGTCGAGGGCCTGTTGCACCTGTTCGCGTGTGTGGGTTGCCATGAGGCTGAAGCGGATCAGGGTGTCATGCGGTGCTACGGCTGGTGTCACTACGGGGTTGACGAAGATGCCTTCCTCGAAAAGGTCGCGGGTGATGGCAAATGTCTTGAAGTCGTCGCGGATGAAGAGCGGGATGATGGGTGTTGATGTGTGGCCTATCTCACAGCCCATGTTGCGGAAGCCTTCAAGAGCGAAATTCGTCATTTCCCACAGGTGTTCCTGGCGCTCGGGTTCCTGCTCCATTATGTCGATTGCTTTGAGGGCAGCGGCGGTTGAAGCGGGTGTGATTGAGGCTGTGAATATATAGGAGCGAGAGTGGTGGCGCAGGAAGTTGGTGATTTCCTTGTCGGTGGCGATGAAGCCGCCGAGTGATGCAAACGATTTGGAGAAAGTGCCCATTATGAGGTCGACATCATTGGTCACGCCATAATGGTCACATGTGCCTCGGCCTCCTTTGCCGAATACGCCTATTCCGTGGGCTTCGTCGACCATTATCTGTGCATCATATTTTTTTGCAAGGCGCACAATCTCAGGGAGGTTTGCCACGTCGCCTTCCATTGAGAACACTCCGTCGGTGACGATTAGCTTGACTTTGTCTGGAGCGCATTTCTGGAGTTGTTTCTCCAGCGAAGCCATGTCGTTATGCTTGTATTTTAGCGAGTTCGAGAAGCTCAGACGGCGCCCTTCGATAATGGATGCGTGGTCTTGCTCGTCCCAAAGGATGTAGTCTTCGCGACCGGTGAGGCAGGAAACAACTCCGAGGTTTACCTCAAAGCCGGTGGAGTAAATCATCACGTCTTCTTTGCCGATGTATTCGGCGATGCGGTGTTCAAGCTGCTTGTGTAGGTCGAGTGTGCCGTTGAGGAAAGGGGAACCGGCGCATCCTGTTCCATATTTCCTGATTGCTTCAATCGCGGCTTCTTTGATTCTTGGGTCGGAAACGAGGCCAGAATAGCAGTTAGAGCCGAACATCAGCACTTTTTTGCCGTTGATTATGACCTCGGGCTCCTGCTCGGAAGATATTGCGCGGAAATAGGGGTAGACGCCTGCCGCTTTGGCTTCCTGCGGAGCGGTGTATTTGGCGAGCTTTTCTTGTAAGAGCTTCATAACTGTCTGAAGAGTTGTAATTGTTACCTGTTGGCATACAAGCCGTTGGCTTGTATCCTATTGACCGGTCAATAGGAGTCCATTCTTATTCACTTGAATGTAGCGGTGTTTCACCGATAAAAACTGACCGCAAAATTACGAAAAAAATGGCAAACAGAGTTTGTATGGTCTGATTTTTTCTCGTAATTAGTCGGATCGGAACAGATTCAGGGTAATTTGTGACAAGCTTAATGTATGCGAACAGGCGGTATGCTGAATTCCACATACCGCCTGGTTGCATATTATTGAGATGGTGTGAGGTTGTTATTCGGCCTCGTATTCAAGGGAGACTTTCACTTGTTTGTCGCATGCTGAAGAGGGAATTTCCACAATGGTGCAGCGGGTGGCTGCATCGTAGCCCGGGACGACATCGGAACTGCCGTTGATGTTGAGTTTACCTGGCACAGGAGCCGGGGTGTTGAAGATTTTCAATGTATAGGAGCGGTTTGCCGGCATTCCTTCGTAAGAGCCCTTTCGAGGTTGGATAGTGTAGGTGCCTTTGTTACCTCTGTGTTTCTGTGTTATTGCGGTTGTGGCATATTCGGTGTCGTAGTTGTTGCTGTCGCCTGAGTCTTCATAGAAATCGGTGCTCCCTTCAGGAGCTGCCACAACATTTATAATAAGGTTGTCGGGGCGCTCGGTTACGCTTTTCACAGTTGCTGGGTTGTTGACGATAATCGCTCCTTCGCGATAAAAATAAGGAATCTGCTGGAGGGTATAGTCGAGAGTCTGTACCGAATTGCCTTTGATGAGCTTGTTGTGTGCCACCGACCACCAGTTTCCTTCTGGGAACCAGATTTCTTTGCGGCTTATACCGTTGGCCGATGGCTCGACAACCGGGGCAACAAGTATGTCGTCGCCGAAGAAATACTGGCCTTCACGGTCGTAGGCTTCCTGCTGTTCGGGATATTCGTAATACATGGGGCGGCAGAGGCTTATACCTGTGTCGTAGGCTTTGCGTGCCATGGTGTAGAGGTATGGGAAAATGGCGTAGCGTAGCTTTACGGCCTGGTTCATCATCGGGAAGTTGTCGTAGGTCCAGAGCATACGGTTGATGTATGTCCCTTTGGTGGCATGGGTGCGGAAAATCGGGGTGAAAACGCCGGCCTGTACCCAGCGGAGCAGGAGCTCGGGGTCGTTGACGTCTTGCCGGTGGTCAGACTGGTGGCCTCCGACATCGTGTCCCCAATAGCCGTAGCCCACGTTTGATGCTGTGGCGGTGAAATAAGGCAGGAATGCCAAAGTGGGGTAGTTGATGAATGTGTCGCCGGAGAATCCGATTTGATAGCGGTGGCTGCCCAATCCTCCCCAACGGTGGAAGATTACCGGACGGCGGTCGGGCCGGTTATGTTTCATTTCATTGAAAAACACGTGGTTGCACCAGAATGTCTCACCGAGGCCGTCGATGAACGGGCTTGTGAGATATTGCTGCCAGTCGAGCCACCAGAAGTCTACACCCTGTTTTTCAAATGGACGGATGAAGTTTTTGAAGAATGCTTTGGCAAACTTTTTGTCTTCGAGGTTCCATGCGATGCGCTCTTTTTTGTCGGGATTGATGCCTAAGTCTTCGGCCATGGCATGGTAGATGTCTTCATGAGGGTCAACCCCGTCGGCCGGGTGCAGATTCAGGGCGATATGCAGATTGCTGTCGTGTATGTCGGCCAGCAGTTTATCGGGATCGGGAATCAGGTTGGTGTTCCAGCTCCATCCTGTCCACCCTCCGCGACCGCCTGACACACCTTGTTCGCCGTTCCAGTGCCAGTCCATGTCAAGGATCATCACATCGGTGTTGAGGTCGTTGTCTTTGAGTGATTTGGCTATGTTGCGGAAATCGTCGGCGGTATAGTTTTCATATTTAGAATACCAGTAGCCGAAAACATAATCGGGGGGCAGGGGTATTTTTCCGGCTATCAGAGTGAAGTCTTTCAGGGCGCGTTTGTAGTCATGGCCATAACCGAGGAAGTAGAGGTCGAGGGCGTCGTTGTCGGCACGTGTTGCCACCCAGTCGATTCCGTCGGGTTCTGCTGTCAGGGCCAGTGAGCGGCTTCCGTCGGGACGTGTGGCCGATGGAGAGTCGTTTATGACAGCCCATCCTGAGCGTGAGATTGTGCCGTCTTCGAGCATTCGACGGTGGCTGTCGCCGTTATTGCCGTCGAGTGTGCGGTAGGTGCCTTTGAGGTTCAGAGGGTCTTTCAGGCCGGGATACCATGTCACAGGTTTGCCGTTTACCGGAAGCACTACCGTCAGATTTTCCGGTGAGGCCGGATTTGTCATGGGGTTGGAGCCTTTGCGATAGCGTAGCGACAGGGCATCGGTGGTTATTGTCAGAAACTCTCCGTCGTCTGTTTTAGAGAATTTCGGCACAGGGAGTTCACGGTTGATTACCGAGAATGTGGCGCGGTCTTCAAACTGCCCGCTGGGGCTGTATTCAATGCGTATCATTTCGGGTGTGAGCACTGTGAATCGAGCGTTGCCTTGGGTTACCGTTGCCTTATCATTGGCTTTCGGATTGTCGGCAGTGCATGTCAACACCGTGGCGGCGGCCAGTATGGACGCAGTCATCAATTTTTTCATGGGCATGGGTTGTTTTTGAATGATATTTAGGATATTGTTTTGGTTATCAATGAGATGTAATGGATTCGCGACCAATGTTTATTGTTTCGCTTTTCAAATTTACGAAAAACGTCTTATATAAAAAGCATGTATCATGTAATAATTGTGGAATACCTCGAGGGCATCTCAAAGCTTTACTTAAGAAAAAGGCATATGGTCGCACCGGCAAAGTCATCAACTGCAACAGATAGGCTTATCATGATATGGATGGGTTTGATGGTGTAGAGGCCGATGTGGTTTCTACCATATGGCAAGGATTGTCTATTACTCAAACGTGGTATTGAAAGAAATCCTGACCCCGAAAGAAATCAGCCGCCTTGCCACATTTCGCTATGAAGGAGAGCTCCGGGAGGTACAGCGGGCTTTTATATTCTGCTGATTCACAGGATTGCGTTACTGCGATGTTTCGGCCCTTACATTCTCCAATGTTATAACAACGTTACTTGATGGAAAACCAAGGTCATTCAAGTCCGGCGCAACTCTGTATGCCCCCGATAAGGAGAAAGATGTAGATGTTGGGAATGTAGAGGTGCAAATCAAGCAAGACCCGACCGATGACAACAATTTCCGTCTTCATCTCGGTGGCAAGAGAGTGTTCCAATGGTTCAAAGAAAAGTGGCAAGCACTGAAACAGTCAGTCAAACGAGGCTTCGGAATTAGATGATACAAAAGGAGCCACAGGCTTATCACTTGTGGCTCCTTTATACTGAATTAAGTTTAGAACAATTTTATAATGGATTATATCCCTCAGGAACAGTGGCATTATTGATTTTCCACTCTCCATCGGACTTAACCAATGTAAAGTTTGTAGAACCTTTGTGTCCCATATCCGACCAATTTACTATTACTGTGTTGTCGGCGCTGGGGACTATAGATATAATACGAGAAGGGGTGTCGTCACCATCTTGCATACCCGACCTTAAAAGCCACGTTGCATAACCTTTGGAATCGGAGTCATTGGCTTTCTCCAGACGCTCGATAAAATCGGCAGTACAAATGTCAGTAATATTGAAATCCGGGTCTTTGGCAGTGGCAAATACCAAATTCTCATATAATTGCTTGATTTTGGGTTCAATTTCGGGAAACTGATTTATAAAAGAGCTTTCTCCTCCTCTTATAAATATCGCGCCCGGCTCTTTGAAAGTGATTGGAAGATAATAGGTGAAGCTTTTCTTTAAGTGGGGAATATAGTATTTTACGCGGAAATTGGGCAACGCATTCACAAGTCTTAACGCCTCTTGATTGACGGCCTCGTTCTTGCTCGGTCGGCGAAAAATTGTCGGGTCGCTGATTGAGCCGTCAGGATGAACGGTAAATTTCACCAATACTCGTTCGCTACCTTTGAATCCCTCGGGAATACGTATGTTTTCATCAAGCCATTCTTTGAGTTTTCCATTGCCTCCGGGAAACTCACAGCGAGTGTCAAGGTCTACCCAAATTTTTCGCGCTTCCGTTTTTATTTGTGCAAGGCATTCAGGCGAAACGGTGAAAAATAAGGCGCGATTTCCATACTCGTCGTTTTTTACCTCCGCTTTCTGAATGGAGTCGGCCGATACCAGACCAGGGTATGCCCCCGGAATCCATTCATCATTGAAATAGAAGAATTCGGTTTTGTCGTCCAGAGTAAGAGGGAACTGAATTTCGCGGACAATGGTGTCGTTCACGCAGTAATTCTGTGCGAACGCAATGCACGACTGCGTGAGAATCAAAGAAACAATAATAAGAAGATTCTTCATATTATTTATTAGTATCTCCATCGGCTCAAAAGAGAGATTCGTTACAAAAAGAAAACGTGAGCCAACTATGCCACGTCGTAGTTTGAAGGTCGTAGGAAACCA
>ERZ777306.510-NODE-510-length-76882-cov-7.083395_pt1 | contig 76882 bp, 74 predicted proteins | sample MGYA00374966_ERZ777306 | MGnify/ENA primary metagenome ERZ777306 (study PRJEB29329, sample SAMN06343882) | mouse gut metagenome | isolation source: Mouse cecum | place: Austria: Vienna | collected 2014-11-15 ...
TTCGTGTTTTGTAAACATATTACTTTCTATAATAATGCCCCACATTATTATGAAAGAAGGAATGTAATTATGGATAGTTTTATGAGTTGGATTGGAGGGAAAAAAGCACTTAGGAAGAAGATTGTCGAGCAATTCCCTGAACCTGGGATATATAATCGGTATATAGAAGTTTTTGGAGGTGCTGGGTGGGTGCTTTTTTATTCTGACAGCCATGCCAATATGGAAGTATATAATGATGTCAATGGGAATCTTATTAATCTGTTTCGTTGCATTAAATATCATCCAGAAGCTGTTCAGGAAGAGTTACAGTACATATTCATATCAAGAGAACAATTTTTTGATGCAAGAGAGCAGATCGAAATTAGAGGTATGACAGATATTCAAAAGGCAGCAAGGTTTTTTGTTCTGATTAAAGAGAGCTTTGGTACAGACCTGCGTTCATTTGGAATGCGTTCACGAAATATGGAAAAGGCAAAAGAGTATTTAAATGAAGTTGCTAAGAGATTGAATAAAGTGATTATTGAAAATCTCGATTTTCAAAAAATACTCAAAAATTATGATAAAAAAGACGCATTATTTTATCTTGATCCACCATATTATGAAACCGAGAAATATTATCCTGATAGATTCATGCCAGAAGACCATGAGAGACTAAAAGCGGCATTAGATAAAATCAATGGTAAGTTTATTTTGTCATATAATGATTGTAACTATATTAGAGAACTTTACAAAGACTATACGATTATTGAAGTGGATAGGATGAATAATCTTGTACAGAAAGAAGTAAAGCCGCGATATAGGGAACTTATTATTAAAAATTTTGTATAACGTTATTCGTTATAAAATATCAAAATAAATAATAATGCAACGAATTATGATAGTATCTATCAGGGGCATTATTATGGTTAGGATTCATTTATCAAAACTTCTTGGCGAACGCCGCATGTCTCAGCGACAATTATCAGAACTGACTGGAATACGACCCAATACCATTAATGAGTGGTACCATGAAATTGTGGTTAGTCTACGGGTGGAACACATTGATCGGATATGTGAAGTGTTAGGATGCTCTGTTAGTGATTTGATAGAAGTGGTACCGAATAGAATGCCAAAGACGGGTAAGCATCTGATAATTGAAGAGCATGGAAATCGGAAGAGGACAGAGAATGGGCGGTGAGAAATCACCGCCCATTCTCCGATTTGGAAAGGATATTTGTAATCAGAATAAATGTCAAAATCACACTAAATTTTAATAGAACTTTTTTGACACTTATTCTGAATATTTTTGACAAAAATTTTGGGCGGCTACAGAGGAACAGATTTATGAAGGAGCAGATGAACTGCTGGATAGTCTTGAGCCGAAGCCGAAGGTTCTGATGATTTTTATGACATGTATTGACAGCCTGCTCGGGACGGATCCTGAAGCCTTTCTTGGGCCGTTAAATGAAAAATACAGGGAAACCCGGTGCATTGTTGCGCGTATGAATCCAATCATGGCCGATTCTTTGCAGCCGCCGGGAACGGCTGTTCAAAGTACGATGTATGGTCTGTTGCGGAAGAACTTGCAAAAAGAAAACAGCGTCAACTTTATCGGAAATAATGTTGCGATTTCTGATGAAAATGAGATGATTCGCTATTTGAAACAAAATGGGATCGCAGTGAAACATATTTCACAGTTTGACACATTTGAGGGGTTTCAGACAATGGCTCAAAGTCGGATGAATCTGGTTGCAGCCCCTGTTGCGTTGCCTGCCGCAGGAGAATTGAAGGAAAGGCTGGGCATGGAATTTGCAGACTGTATACCGTGTTACAGCAAAGCCGAAATTTTGCAGGAATATCGGCGTGTGTGTGAAGGACTGGGGCTTGAAATGGCCGATTTTTCCAAGGAAGCAGAAGAAGCGTATCAGGTGCTTTCTGAGGTGGCCACGGCGCTTAAGGGAAGGAAGATCGCGATTGATTATGAAGCAACGTATCGACCGTTTTCGATGGCAAAGCTTTTGATGGAAGCAGGTTTTGCGGTATCGAGGATTTACACAGACGCATGTGCTTCCTATGAGGAAGAGGCGTTTGAATGGCTGAAGTCCAGAGGGGTCGACGTTGTAGTACCAAATCTTTATGTGAAAGGGCGCAGTTGGGACGAAAAGGAACAAACCGATGTCATCTGTATCGGATTTGAGGCTGCGTATCTGGAACAGTCGCCATACGTGGTAACGCTGGCAGCAGACGGAGAGCTGTGGGGCTTTGAAGGAATCCGGCTGCTGGCGGAACGACTCAGGGCAGCTTCAGAGAAAAAGAGCAGCCTGGAAAAATTAATTGATGAAAGTGTGTTGATTATATGAATCGATTGAATAAAATTCTTCCGCCGTTTGCTCCGGATTATTCCGGCGTATGCTCGGTTTTGTATGGACTGGGCGGAATGACAGTGATCCATGGTCCGGAGGGGTGTACCGGCAACTATACGGGCTATGACGAACCGCGCTGGTTTGGTGCGGATGTGGAAACCGTTGGGTCCGGACTCAGGGAAATTGACGCGATTCTCGGCAATGAGGAAAGGGTGATCAGTCAGATAAAAGAAGCTGCGAAACGGAGTAAACCGGCTTTTATCTGCATTACAGGAACACCGATTCCGATGATGACAGGCACTGATTTTAAAGGGATTGCGGCAGAAGTAGAGTATGAAACGGGGATTCCGTCTTTTGGCATTTCTACGACAGGGTTTGCGTACTATGATGCGGGTGCGTCAGCTGCGATGCTCGCGTACATAAAAAAATTCGGAAAAATTCAGACGCAAAAGGAAAATACGATAGGAATTCTTGGCGTAAACGCGATTGATTTTTCTCACAGGGAAATGCTCTGTGATTTGAAAAGAGAGTGTGAAAAGAGAGGATTTTCTGTGACGGCATCGTTATGTATGGACGCTTCGCCAGAACAGATTCGGGAGATATGCTCCGTCTCGGTGAATCTTGTCGTTTCCGGCAGCGGGTTGCAGACGGCACAGTATTTGTATGAAAAGTTTGAGATTCCGTACGTGACTGGAATACCGATCGGAAAAACAGCATCCGATCTGGTTTTTGAGACTGTGAAACGGTCAGCTTTCGACCATGTCTGTAGAAATGTAATTCTACAGCCTCAGGCAGCCGGAGGCAGGATATTGATTTTAGGAGAGAGGGTGATGGCAAATTCGATACGAAACTGTCTGATTGCCGATCATGGGATTTCAGGAATTCAGGTTTGCAGTATTTTTACACCGCATCCGGAATGGATGCTGCCCGGGGATGTTCATGCTGATGGGGAAAAGGAAATTGCGGAAGCAATGCGAGAGAAAAACGGTGCTTTGGTGATCGGAGATCCGCTTTTCCACAGACTCATACCGGGGATGCAGGAAGATACGTTCCTGGATTTTCCGATACAGGCTGTGTCCAGTAAAGTGTACAGGGACGGGCAGTGGAATCTGATCGGGGAACGGGCAGAACTGTTTGCACAGGAAATTGAAAGAAAGATGAGGAGAAAAGGATGAAAAAAAGGGTTTTGACAGTATTTACAGCACTTGCATGCCTGGCGTCAGCCACATGTTCGGTATACGCCGCGGAGGAGAAAAAGGAGACCAGGACAGTTGTGGATCACGCTGGCAATGAAGTAGAACTGCCGGATGAGATTGACCGCATTGCGATTGTCGGACTGACGCCGCTTGCATCGGTGTATTGTATGTTGACGGGTTCTACGGATAAGCTCGTTGGGATTGATTCCTATACGCAGAATGCGGCGGTGCATTCGATTATGAACAGGGCGTTTCCGGAACTTGGAGAGCTTCCGACCAGTTTTATTGAAGAGGATGTGATTAATACGGAGGAACTTCTGAAGCTGGGACCGGATCTTGTGTTCACGCATGCGGCAATTCCGGATCAATACGAAGCGTGTGAAGCAGCGGGCATTCCGTGCGTACAGGTAAGTCCGAATCTCTTTGCGGATGAGGATTACAATGTGATCAAGACTTTAAATGCATGGGTGGAACTTCTTGCCGAGGTACTCGAGATTGATAATACGGCGTCAGAAATGATCGCGTACGGGGAACAGGTGGAAAACAGCGTAAGAGAAAAGGCCAGTACAATACCGGAGGAAGATCGGGTGAATGTACTTGTTCTGGCTAATTATAATGACAACACGATTACAGCGGCCGGACAGAGTTTTTCCAAATACTGGTGCGAGACGGTTGGCGGAAATTATATGACGGATGATATCGCAGGCTTTACAGCAGAGCTGGATATGGAAAGTATCTATGTGATGAATCCGGACGTCATTTATCTGAGCAGTTTTTCCGCATATACTCCGGAGGATTTTTATAATAATACTGCGGGAGAAGGGCAGGACTGGAGCAGTGTGAAAGCGGTACAGGACAAGCGCGTATACAAATTTCCGCTGGGAACTTATTACTGGTATCCGCCGTCATCGGATGCACCGCTTAGCCTGATGTGGATGGCGTCAACGATGTATCCGGAAGTATACAGTGAGATTGATCTGGATCAGGAAATCAGAGATTATTATGAGAAGTATTATGGAATTGAAGTGACGGATGAAGAGCTGCTGAATATTTATTTTCCGTCAGAGGAATCTGCTGCGAACTGGTGAGGATAAAATGAAAGAGTTACGGGAGAAGAAAACAATACGTTCCCTTTTGCTTTTGCTGCTGCCTGTGGCAGCAGCAATTGTTTGTATGGGGATCGGGAGAGTATCGATTAAACCGACTGAGATTGTACGGTCCTTGTATCGGATCGTCGTTTATGGCGCACAGTCGGTAGACGGACAGATTTACAGTGTACTCATACGGGTGCGTCTGCCGAGAATTCTTCTTGCAGCTCTGTGTGGGGCGGGCCTGTCCGTTTCCGGAAATGCATTCCAAAGTATTTTTTCGAATGCGCTGGCTACGCCGGATACGCTTGGCGTATCAGCAGGAGCCAGCTTTGGAGCGGCGCTGGCTTTACTTTTGGGAGCTGATCTGTTTACGGTGCAGATGTCGGGACTGGCGATGGGATTTTTGGCAGTGGCTCTGACGTATTTTATCAGCAATCGAAAGGGAAGACTAAGCGTGATTATGATGGTGCTTGCGGGAATGGTAGTGGCATCTTTGTTCGAGGCGGGCCTGTCTGTGATCAAATACGTGGCAGATCCGGACTCCACACTGCCGTCGATTACATTCTGGCTGATGGGAAGCCTTGCAAATGTCAGTTACGGAAACCTGGCGATTGCCGCTCCTTTTATTCTTGGAGGGATTCTGATTATTTATCTGATGCGGTGGAAGCTGAACATTTTGTCTTTGCAGGAGGATGAAGCGAAGGCGATGGGAGTAAATTTATACGCAATGCGAATGGTAATCTCATTGGCGGCTACCATGATCACGGCGGCGTGTGTTTCCCTGTGCGGGCAGGTAGGATGGGTTGGACTTTTGATTCCACATATCAGCAGGATGCTGTTTGGAAATAACAACAGAGATGTAGTGCCTGCTTCGATCAGCCTGGGCGCAGTATTTCTTTTGCTGATTGATACCCTGGCCAGGGCAGCGACCTCGGTGGAATTGCCGATTTCCATTCTTACCGCCTTTATTGGCGCTCCGATCTTTATTCTTCTGTTGCGCAGAACGGGAGGGATAGAAGCATGATTTTTGCAGTAAAAGACGGCTGTTTCGGGTATGACCAGAGAATGATATTAAACAATATTAACATTCAGGCGGACAGGGGAGAAATTCTGGCAGTTCTTGGGCCTAATGGAGCTGGAAAAACAACACTGCTCAAATGCATGATGGGTTTGCTTCCCTGGGCAAAGGGAAAATCGCTATTGGATGGAACCGATATGCAAAGGCTGTCCAGAAAAGCGCTCTGGAAGCGCATGGCGTATGTACCGCAGGCGAAGGGGTGTCCGATGGCCTATACAGCAGAGGAGATGGTGGTTCTGGGGCGTTCGGTTCACCTGAGCGTGATTGCGCAGCCAACAAAGGCAGATTATGCGAAAGCGCATCAGGCAATGGAGCTGGTAAATATCGGCCATCTTCAAAAGAAACTGTGTTCCAGGATGAGTGGCGGAGAGCTTCAGATGGTTTTAATTGCACGTGCGCTTGCCGCACAACCGGATATTCTGATTTTGGATGAACCGGAGTCCAATCTGGACTTTAAAAATCAGCTGATTATTCTGGAAACGATGAAACGTCTGGCATCGGAAGAAAAGTTGTGTTGTATTTTTAATACACATTATCCGGATCATGCGCTGAAGATTGCGGATCGGGCGTTGCTGCTGGATAAAAACGGTACCAGTATATTTGGAAGGACGGAAGAAATCATAAACCGGGAAAATATGAGACAGGCCTTTGAGGTCGATGTCTGTATCAGTAATCTGAAAAATGAAGAGGGGGAATTTTTATTTGTTGTTCCATTGTCACTGGTGTGAAAAAAGTGCTATAATGTACCCAATTGACTGAGTCAGGAGGTGGAACAGAGATGAAAATCATTCTCTCACCGGCGAAAAAGATGAGGGAGCATACAGACGATCTTGCACCTCTTGGACTGCCGGTATTTCTCGAAGATACGAAACAGATTCTGGCATGGCTGCGGGGCCTTTCCTATGCAGAAATGAAAAAGCTTCTGGCCTGCAATGATCAGATTGCAGGCCAGAATTTTGCACGTTTTCAGGATATGGAGCCTGCGCGTGCGCTGACGCCTGCGCTTTTGTCTTATGATGGAATTGCCTATCAGTATATGGCGCCGTCGGTGTTTGAAGAGAAGCAGTTTGCTTACGTACAGGATCACCTTCGCATTCTGTCCGGCTTTTACGGAGTGCTGCGGCCCATGGACGGGGTTGTGCCGTACCGGCTGGAGATGCAGGCAAAGGCAAAGACAGGCGGTTCGAAGGATCTTTACGAATACTGGGGAGATAAGCTTTACCGGGAAGTAGTGGATGACAGTCATGTGATTGTCAATTTGGCGTCCAAAGAGTATTCCAGATGTATTGAGAAATATCTGACGAAAACAGATACTTATATTACCTGTGTGTTCGGGGAGCTGGAAGGAGAAAAAATCGTACAGAAAGGCGTTTATGCAAAAATGGCGAGAGGCGAGATGGTTCGTTTTATGGCAGATTATGAAATCAAGAATCCGGAAGAGATGAAACAGTTTGACCGGCTGGGTTATCAGTTTTGTGCAAAACGCTCTTCAGACAGAGAATATTGTTTCCTCAAATAATTTCCTGAAAATATTTTGAAAAAACCGTTGACCTTCACGTAACGTCATAGGTTAGAGTGACGTTATCAGGGAGAAGGAGGCCAGATAACATGATGACAGTGAAGGAATTATCGAAACGCACAGGTATCAGCGTACGCACGCTTCATTATTATGATGAAATAGGATTGTTTTCGCCTACCGGTAAAAGTGAGGCGGGATACCGGCTTTATGACGATAAAGCCCTGGCGACTTTGCAGCAGATCTTGTTCTTCCGTGAATTTGATATTCCTCTGAAGGAAATCAAATCCATCATGGATACTCCGAACCTTGACAGAAATCAGGTTTTGCAGATGCAAAGAGGAATGCTGGAAGCAAAAAGAGAACGGATTGCCCGTTTGATTTCCAGCATTGACGACATTCTGAAAGGAGAGAACCGTATGGATTTTTCAGTTTTCAACAGGTCTGAGATGGAAGAAATGTTTGAGATTATGGTAGCGCGTATGCCGGAGAACATGAAGCAGATATCGATTCAGGAATTCGGAAATCTGGATGCATGGCGGGAGCATTATCTCGCGGCAGTATCTACGGAAAAAATGCAGAAAGGCTATGCGAAGGTCGTGGAATGGTATGGCGGAAAAGAGAAGTACCTGGACGTTGTGAAACATCCGCTTGCAAAAGAGGTGGCAGAGAGTTTTCAAAAGCGTCTGGCAGGGATCAATGAAAAGCTGCTTGCAAAACGCGGCTGTGACGTGCATTCTTTCGAGGTGAAGGAGATCATCGGAGAATATGGTTTTGTCATGAAGCAGTTGATGCAGGTAAAAACAGAAAAAGGAGTGATGTTGTCAATAGCTAGAGACTGTCGGGAGGAGCGAGTCCGGAAAGGCTTTGATGAGAAGTACGGAGAAGGAGCCGCTGCATTTGTCGCGGAGGCGATTGAGGCGTTTTACTCCTGAAATGTTTTATCATTGCGTGGAGTGGGATAGCGTCCGCCGTGTGATGTTACAAAGTCCATCGAAAATATTGATGGACTTTATTATTACTATCAATTTTACAAATTAACATGAATGAATTATACTGGTTCCATCAGAAGACGTAAATCTTTAGAAAAGGGTGGATAAAAGTATGAAAAAACAGTTTTGGACATTGCTTCCGGCTGCTGCACTTCTGGCGGGAAGTTTGGGTATGGCAGGAAGTGCGGAAGAAACATACACGATAGGAATCTGTCAGTTTGTACAGCATGAGGCGCTGGATGCGGCGACGCAGGGATTTAAGGATGCGCTGACGGAGCGTCTGGGGGATCAGGTGACCTTTGATGAGCAGAATGCACAGGGAGATGCATATACATGTCCGACAATTGTAAACGGATTTGTTTCAGCAGGTGTGGATCTGATTCTGGCAAATGCGACGCCTGCGTTGCAGGCAGCGGCAACTGCGACCGGAGAAATTCCGATTCTGGGAACTTCCGTCACGGAATATGGCGTGGCGCTGGATCTTGATGATTTTGACGGAGTAGCAGGCGGGAACATTTCAGGAACGTCAGATCTGGCGCCGCTGGAAGAGCAGGCGGCTATGATTGAAACGCTGTTTCCGGACAAGGAGTCCGTGGGACTGCTTTACTGTTCTGCAGAGCCGAATTCCCAGTATCAGGTGGATGTGGTAACCGAGGAGCTGGAGGCAAGAGGTTATACATGTAAATCCTATAGTTTTTCGGATTCCAATGATATTTCTTCTGTTGTGACGACAGCGGCATCGGAGAGCGATGTGATTTATATCCCGACAGATAATACGGCGGCGTCGAATGCGGAGTTGATCGGAAATATCTGCGGTACGGAAGACGTGCCGATCATTACCGGCGAAGAAGGCCCGTGCAAGATCTGCGGTACGGCGACGCTGTCGATCAGCTACTATGACCTTGGATATACGACAGGAGAAATGGCGGCTCGAATCCTGATAGACGGAGAAGATATCTCCCAGATGCCAATTGAGTATGCGCCTGCATTTACCAAGAAATATAACAAAGAAATCTGCGAAAGACTGGGAGTTGAGATTCCGGACGATTACGTGGAACTGGAGGTAGAATAAGCGTTTCTCCACTTTTTCTTGACAATACAGCCGGTATTGGATATACTGACTGCGTAAACTGAATAAGATCTTCAGGGCAGGGTGACTTTTATCGGACCATGACAGTTCGATAAGTGAGAATTCCCTACCGGTGGTATAGCCCACGAGCCGCAAGGCATGATTCGGTGAAATTCCGAGGCCGACAGTATAGTCTGGATGAGAGAAGATACGATAATCTGATTTTAGGTAAGAGATTTTGCTCTGGGATGTGTTTTTGCATTCCGGAGCTTTTCTTTATTTCCGCAGGCAATGGCCAGATGGCTGCAAAGCAGGTATTTGGCGAATGCGGCGAGTCAGATCGCTATGTTTGCATAGCATTTGACGGTGATCGGAGAATATTCAATCCTTGCAGTCTGCCCTGAACATTTTCGTTCAGGGCTGTTTTTATGTACAGAGATACGTAGGCAGAATGATTTTATGCGTATGGCGTTTTGGAGGTGAAAAAAGTTGAATGAGAACAATTTTATGCGCATGGCGCTTGAACTGGCGCAACAGGGCTGTGGCTGGGCAGCACCAAATCCGATGGTAGGAGCAGTAATTGTAAAGGACGGGCGTATCATCGGGCAGGGGTGGCACAGGAAATTTGGCGGGCTTCATGCAGAGCGGGAGGCTCTGGCAGCCTGTACTGAGTCGCCGCGGGGAGCGACGATGTACGTAACTCTGGAACCATGTTGTCATCACGGGAAGCAGCCTCCTTGTGTGGATGCAATTTTGCAGGCCGGGCTTGCACATGTGGTAGTCGGTTCCGAGGACCCGAATCCACTTGTGAAGGGAAAAGGAATCCGGAAGCTGCGAGAACATGGGGTACGCGTGACGGAAGGTGTTCTGCGCGGTGACTGCGACGAGCTGAATGAAGTGTTTTTTCACTATATCAGGACAGGACTTCCGTTTGTTGTGATGAAATATGCGATGACAATGGATGGGAAAATTGCGGCGTACACGGGCGCTTCGAAGTGGATTACAGGGGAGGAGGCGCGAAAGCATGTACAGCTGCAAAGGCACAGATACCGCGCCATCATGGTCGGGGCTGGTACGGTACTGGCTGATGATCCATTGCTTACATGCAGGATGGAGCATGGGAGAAATCCCGTTCGCATTCTGTGTGATTCCAGACTTCGCATACCACTGGATGCAAGAGTGATTGCGACAGCCAGAGAGATTCCCACAATCCTTGCAACCTGTAACCATGACAAAAAGAAGGCAGCTGCGTATGAACAGGCAGGCTGTTATGTCCTGATCGTGGCATCCGAAAACGGACAGGTGGATTTACAGGATTTGATGAAGAAGCTCGGGGATGGCGGGATTGACAGTATTTTACTGGAGGGCGGCGGTACTCTGAACTGGTCGGCGCTGGAACGCGGGATTGTGCAGAAGGTGCAGGCTTATATTGCCCCGAAACTGCTTGGCGGCAGGGAGGCGAAGACACCGGCAGAAGGGCAGGGATTTTTCTCTTTGGAGCAGGCAGTCCGATTGAAAAACAGCAGGGTACTCAGGCTTGGCACGGATATTTTAATTGAGAGTGAGGTGGATACCGGTGTTTACGGGGATTGTTGAAGAAACAGGTATGGTTGAGCGGGTGCAAAAAGGCAGGAGCAGCGCAGTGCTTACCGTGCAGGCCAGAAAGGTACTGGAAGGAACTGCGGTTGGCGACAGTATTTGTGTAAATGGCGTTTGTCTGACGGTGACAGCGCTCGCAAATGACAGATTTTCGGCAGATGTCATGCACGAGACGTTGAACCGTTCTTCTCTGGCACGGCTTTGCAGTGGAAGCCGGGTCAATCTGGAGCGCGCCATGAGGGCGGATGGACGGTTCGGCGGACATATGGTATCAGGTCATGTGGACGGGGTTGGAAGAATTACAGAGATCCGCAGGGATGATACGGCTATCTGGTATACCGTGCAGTCGGAGCCGCATCTTTTGCGGTATATAGTTGAAAAGGGGAGCGTTGCGGTGGATGGAATCAGCCTGACAGTAGCGGGGGTAAATACGGACAGATTTCAGGTTTCGGTCATTCCTCATACGGTTCAGATGACGACTCTGGGAGAGCGGCGCAGCGGCGATCTGGTAAATATCGAAAATGATGTGATTGGAAAATACGTGGAACGGCTGCTGGCGCCTTTGACGTATGACCAGCCTAAAAGTACGGTGACAAAAGAGTTTCTGGCCCGATGCGGGTATTGAAGGAGGAGAGAACATGGTTTCGTTTGATCGAATTGAAGAAGCGCTTGAGGAATTAAAAAAGGGAAACATAATTCTGGTTACAGATGATCCGGAACGGGAAAATGAGGGGGATTTTATCTGTGCGGCTGAGTTTGCGACAACGGAGAACATTAATTTTATGGCAACGCACGGAAAAGGCCTGATCTGTATGCCGATGTCAGAAGCGTATGGCAGCAGGCTGGGGCTTTGGCAGATGGTACAGCAAAATACGGATAACCATGAAACGGCTTTTACGGTATCGATTGATCATGTGACAACAACGACGGGAATTTCGGCTGCCGAACGTTCTGTTACGGCGCTGCACTGTGCGGATGAAACGGCCGGACCGGAGGATTTTCGACGGCCGGGGCATATGTTTCCGCTGATTGCAAAGAAAAACGGGGTGCTTGAGCGAAGCGGGCACACGGAGGCGACCGTAGATCTGTGCCGTCTTGCCGGACTGAAGGAGTGTGGTCTTTGCTGTGAGATCATGCGGGAGGACGGAACGATGATGCGCACTGCGGAGCTGGCAGAGTTGGCGAAACAGTGGGACATGAAGTTCATTACCATCCGTGATCTGCAAAATTACCGCAAGGTGCGGGAAAAGCTGGTTGACTGTGTGACGGTAGCAGAAATGCCTACAAAATACGGCGATTTTAAGGCATATGGATACGTGAACCGCCTGAATGGAGAGCATCATATTGCGCTTGTTAAGGGGGAGATTGGCAACGGGCGTGAGGTGCTTTGCCGGGTGCATTCCGAATGCCTGACCGGAGATACGTTTGGTTCGCTGCGATGCGACTGCGGCCAGCAGCTTTCGGCTGCGATGCATCAGATTGAAAAAGAAGGGCGCGGCATTTTGCTCTACATGCGTCAGGAAGGGCGCGGCATCGGCCTGATCAACAAGCTGCGTGCCTATGAGCTGCAAGAACAGGGGATGGATACGCTGGAGGCGAATCTGGCGCTTGGGTTTGCAGGAGATGAGAGAGAGTATTACATTGGGGCGCAGATTTTGCGGGACCTGGGCGTCAGGAGCCTGCGTCTGCTGACGAACAATCCGGATAAAGTATATCAGCTTTCAGAATTTGGCTTGGACATTGCCTCGCGCGTGCCGCTTCAGATGGAGGCGACAAAGCATGATCTGTTTTATCTGAGGACAAAGCAGGAACGTATGGGGCATCTGTTCAATTATGAAGGATAGGTAATTGCGAAACATTGTGAGGTATATTTTACAGAGGATTGCATTTGAAATTAAGTTTTAACATCAGAAGTATTCAATTTTTGAAGAAAGGAAATCAAAATTATGAGAACATTGGAAGGAAAGTTAGTGGCAAGTGGTATTAAGGTCGGAATTGTGGCGGCGCGTTTTAATGAATTTATTACTTCAAAGCTGCTCAGTGGAGCAATTGACGGGCTGGTGCGTCATGAGGTTGCGGAAAAAGACATTGATGTGGCGTGGGTTCCGGGAGCGTTTGAGATTCCGCTAATTGCGTCTAAGATGGCGAAAAGTAAAAAGTATGACGCGGTGATCTGCCTTGGGGCGGTCATAAGAGGAAGCACGAGTCATTATGATTACGTTTGCAGCGAGGTATCAAAGGGCATTGCCGCAGTTTCTTTGGCGGCGGATATTCCGGTGATGTTTGGCGTGCTGACGACCGAAAACATCGAACAGGCAATTGAACGGGCCGGTACAAAAGCGGGGAATAAAGGTTATGAATGTGCCGCGGGCGCGATTGAAATGGTAAACCTGATTCGGGAGATAGAAAAATAGTCGGATTGGGATGATAGAATGGAGTTGACAAACATACCGTTGGTATGATAAAGTACAAAACATACTAACGGTATGTTTGGAGGAAAAAAAGTGGCAAGGAATAAACACCCGGAAGAGACGGTTAAGCGAATATTGGATGTTGCCTATAGTCTGTTTATGGAAAAGGGGTACGAAGCTACCTCGATTCAGGATATCATTAACGGGCTGGGCGGGCTCAGCAAGGGCGCAATTTATCATCATTTTAAATCCAAAGAAGATATTCTGATTGCAGTTACGGATAGAATGACGTATGAGTCGAATCAGATGCTTGCCGACATTCGGGACCGCTCTGATTTAAGCGGAAAGGATAAACTGAAAATGATTTTTCAGGCATCTTTGTATCGTCCCGTTCAGGATGAAATTTTCACGGTAGCTCCTGATTTCAGCAAAAATCCGAAGCTTTTGTTCAGCCTTTTGCAGGACACGATGTATGATGCTGCCCCGCATTATGTGATGCCGATTATTGAGCAGGGGATTGCAGACGGTTCCATTCGTACAGATTACCCGGAAGAGCTGGCTGAGCTGATTATACTTGTAGCGAATGTTTGGACGAATCCAATGATCTTTGACAGTTCCGAAGAGAAGACGTTTCATAAATTTGTGATATTTCAGCAAATGATGAGAGGATTTGGCCTGGATATTGTGGATCAGCAGATGATTGAGAGAGTGCGAGCGTTGGCGGCGATCTATCAGAGGAAAAAATAGGAGGTAGGGTGCCGCGGGGCTGACTTTGCAGCAATACTTTACTTTTATTTTTTTGACTCAATACATACCGGTGGTTGGTATTGTTGGGAAAGGATTTGTTTTAGAAGATTTTTGCGAGTATTTTTTTACAGTGAGTATAGGAGGATTTTTTTTAATGAATCAGATGTTGTTTTCGAGGAATTTTATGTTGGTGGTGATTGGGCAGATTATTTCGTTGTTTGGGAATGCGACGATAAGGTTTGCGCTGCCGTTGTATCTGCTGAATCAGACGGGGTCTTCGGCGCTTTATGGGACAGTTACAGCCTGTGCATTTATTCCCGCAATATTGCTGTCGCCGGTCGGCGGGATTGTTGCGGACCGGGTGAATAAGAGGAATATTATGGTAGCGCTGGATTTTTTCACGGCAGCGCTGATTCTGGGATTTGCTTTGCTGATGAATCGTGTGGATCTTGTTTTGCTGCTGACGGTTATGCTGATGCTTTTGTATGGGATTGCCGGCGCGTATCAGCCGTCTGTGCAGGCGAGCATACCTGCACTCGTAAGCCCGGACCATTTTATGGAAGCAAATTCTGTTATTAACACGATCAGTTCTTTTGCGGGTCTGATCGGGCCGGTTCTTGGAGGAATTTTATACAGTGCATATGGACTGGTCCCGGTACTGCGTGTCTGCATGTTATGCTTTTTTGTATCAGCGGTTATGGAACTTTTTATTAAAATGCCGGAAGTAAAACAGAATGTCGGAGAAGGGATATGGAAAACGGCAAAAGCAGATTTTACGCAGAGCATCCGGTTTATCAGGAAGGACAGACCGGCAATCGGACAGGGGCTGCTTGTGATCTGTGGGGTGAATCTATTTCTGTCAGCAATGCTGATTGTCGGAATGCCGTATCTGATTACAGAGGTACTGGAGCTGGGAGATGCGGCAAATAAGCTGTATGGCTTTGCGGAAGGTGCCCTGGCAGCTGGCGGCCTCGCGGGAGGTGTCTGCGCCGGCATTTTTGCAAAAAAATTCACGATCAGAAAATCAGGAAATTTGATTGTTGCATGTTCTGTCTGCGTGTTTCCAATCGGTGTGTCACTGTTCTTGTCATCCTCTTCGTGGGTGAGTTACGTGGTTCTGGCGTTATGTTGTTTTGTCATTATGGTGATTTCTACGATTTTCATCGTACAGATTATGTCGTTTGTGCAGAAAGAAACCCCGTCTCATCTCATTGGTAAGGTAATCTCGGTTATTCTGACTGTTTCGATGTGTTCGCAGCCATTGGGGAATGCGCTATATGGGGTGTTGTTTGAAGCATGCGAAGGGTTTGAGTTTGCTGTCGTTTTATTTTCAGGCGCGGTTTCTTTGCTGATTGCAGTTGGTACAAAGCACATATTCTGTGGTTTTGAAGGATAGGCCGAATGTTTTGCAATAAGCTTGGGTGATTTTTTCGGAAAATTTCTGTGTCAAGTTTTGCAGGCAATAAGGTTTTGATTGCATTTTTTTTGATTATATTATATACTTTACCAGGCTGCTGACAAAGCAGTGCAGCTTCCGAATATGAAATTGACAGTTCGAGACCATCCTGTCATAAAACAAAACTAGGGACAACAGTGTAACTTTTCACGTTGTTGTGTACTTATTTGGAGGTGAACGAATATGATAAATAGAGATATGACCAGAGTGCAGAAATTGACGTTTTCTGCCATGGTAATCGCACTGTATGTAACGGTGCTGTACTTTACTCAGAGCTTTTCTTTCGGAGCTTATCAGATCCGGATTGCAACGTCGTTGTATGCTCTTTCTTATCTGTTTCCGTTCCTGGTTTTTCCCCTTGGTCTCGCTAATTTCATAGCAAATATGCTGTTCGGAGGACTTGGTCTTCTGGATATGTTCGGAGGGTGTGTCGTGGGTATTGTGACGACTGCACTGATTGTCGGTATCCGTAAGATGCACTGGAGCCGCTGGCTGATGGTACTTCCGATTGTACTGGTGCCGGGATTTGGTGTGTCCACATGGCTGTCGTATCTTCTGAAACTGCCGTATTTTCCGCTGGCAGGAAGCCTTTGTGTCGGACAGGCGATACCGGCAGTGTGTGGCGTACTGCTGGTAAAGGTTCTGGAACGGGTCTTTGGAAGCAGACCCGTAAAGACGCAGGAAGCATAGGAAGGGTAAGCAGTATGAGCGAACAGAAAGGAGAGAAATATGCAGGGAAGAACGCATGAAGAATTGAAGGATATCACGCTGCTGGGAAATCAGAAGACGAGATATCAGACAGATTATGCTCCGGAGGTACTGGAGACTTTTCCAAACAAACATCCGGATAACGACTATTTTGTGAAATTCAACTGTCCGGAATTTACAAGCCTTTGTCCCATGACGGGCCAGCCGGATTTTGCGACGATTTACATATCCTATGTGCCGGGAGCCCGGATGGTGGAAAGCAAATCTCTGAAGCTGTATCTGTTCAGCTTCCGTAATCACGGAGATTTTCACGAGGATTGTGTCAATATCATCATGAAAGACCTGATTCGGCTGATGGACCCGAAATATATTGAAGTATGGGGGAAATTCACTCCGCGTGGAGGAATTTCGATTGATCCTTACTGCAATTATGGCAAACCGGGAACCTGTTGGGAGCAGGTAGCGCTTGACCGTCTGACGCACCATGACATGTATCCGGAGAAGATAGACAACCGGTAACAGGCAGGAGGAGAAGATGAAAGAAAAAGCGATGGTATTATTCAGCGGGGGCGTGGACAGTACCACCTGTCTGGGTGTGGCGATCGATCGTTTTGGCAAGGAAAATGTGATTCCATTATCAATTGTATATGGACAGAAGCATGAAAAAGAGATGGAGGCGGCACGCAAGGTTCTCGCGTATTATGGTCTGAAAGGGATGGAACTGGATCTTACGCCGATTTTTGCCGAGAGTGATTGCTCTTTGCTGTCACATTCCGGCAGAAAGATTCCGGAGGGGTCCTATGCCAGCCAGCTTGAGGGGCAGGGTGGCGTGCCGGTAAGTACTTATGTGCCGTTTAGAAATGGACTTTTTCTGGCATCCGCAGCCAGTATGGCATTATCTATGAAATGCAGTTATATCTATTATGGAGCGCACAGGGATGATGCGGCTGGCAATGCTTATCCGGATTGCAGCGAAGCATTTTTTGACAGCATGAATCAGGCAGTGTATGAAGGCTGCGGAAAAGCGCTGCGGATTGAAGCGCCGTTTATTCACTGTAATAAAGCGGACGTAGTGAAAGAGGGACTGCGGCTGGGGGTTCCTTATGAGCTGACCTGGAGCTGTTACGAGGGCGGGGAATATCCCTGCGGACACTGCGGTACGTGTATCGACCGTCAGAAGGCATTCGAAGCAAACGGCATGTCTGATCCGGCTTTGTTGCACAAATAATTAATTGAAAAGATAGGCCCTGAGGGATAATTCCTTCAGGGCTCTTTTTTCGTATAATAAATTTTTGAGTTATGTATTTACAAGGAGGCAGGAATGATCAACAGATACCGCAAGAATCATAAAAATATCCTTTTTAGCTTGTGATACAATATCAGAGAAAGGCGGGGATGACATGGAACACAGACAGGTTGAGCATATTACGGCAGTAATCGCATACGTTGAGGAGCACTTGAATGAGAAGTTAGATTTGGAGACAGTCGCAAATGCAGTACACTATTCGAAATACTATCTGCATCGTATGTTTACAGACACAGTTGGCATGACGCTGCATGAGTATATCCGTCGCAGGAAGCTGACCGAGGCGGCGAAATTGCTGGTATTTTCACAAAAACCACTGCTTGAGGTAGCGCTGCTTGCCGGATATGAAAGTCAGCAGGCTTTTACAAGCGTTTTTAAGGACATGTATAAGCGTACGCCTTTGGAATACAGAGAGAATCAGGCATTTTATCCGTTGCAGCTGGAGTTTACCTTAAACAAAAACGCATCTGCTCCCGCTATCATGGTTTCAGATATTGTCTATGCTACGCAGGATGATATTCCGGACTGGATGAATTTTGCCAGACTTGTAATTGATGGGTTTCCAGGGTTTGACGAGGCGGAGCACCTGGAGCATCTTAAATTCTGTATTGCACAAAAACAGGCATTGATGATACGGGATAAAAAGGTTGTGGTCGGGGCAGCTGCATTTTCACGAAAGACGGGGAGTATTGATTATTTAGGCGTGCATCCACAGTATCGCAAACATGATATAGCGAAAGCATTCCTCGATTTTATTCTGTGCAACCTGTTTACAGGCCGAAAAATCAGTATCACGACATTCCGGGAGGGGGACAAGGCCGATACAGGACAACGGGCAGCGTATAAACAGCTTGGCTTTGCAGAAGCGGAGCTGTTGACAGAGTTTGGTTACCCTACACAACGGCTGATTTTATACCCGAAACAAGAGGAGCATTCACATGAATGACAATATTTTTGATCAGAAATGGAGTATGGTATCACTTTTGCGTTTTGCATTTCCTACCATAGTTATGATGATATTTATGGGGCTTTATACAGTCGTAGATACGATTTTTGTAGCTCGATTTGTTCATACAGATGCACTTTCCGCGATTAATATTGTGTGCCCCGTTATAAATATGACAGTTGGTCTTGGAACGATGATTGCGACCGGAGGCAATGCGATTGTTTCCCGAAAAATAGGGGAAGGGAAGGCTTGTGAAGCAAAAGAGGATTTTACACTGCTCATAATAGCGGCAGCGGTCATCGGATGTGTCATTTTGATAATCGGAACCATATGGATCGATGAGATTGTGTATGCGCTGGGGGCGAGCGAGTTACTTTTTTCTTATTGCAAAGACTATTTGAGTGTGCTGTTTCTGTTTATACCTGCAAATATGATACAGACTGTATTCTCTAACCTGTTTGTAACTGCGGGGAAACCTGGAATGGGTTTTGGTCTGTCTGTTTTCGCTGGCTTTGCGAATATTGTTCTGGATTATGTTTTTATCGTCATCTGTGGCCTTGGTATCTGCGGCGCAGCGCTGGGGACAGGCTGTGGCTATTTGATTCCAACCGTTGCTGGAATTATTTTTTTCAAGCAAAGTAAGGGAATGCTTTCTTTTACCAAGCCAAAGTGGAAATGGGCGGTGCTGAAGGAGAGCTGCTTCAATGGTTCGTCGGAAATGGTGAGTCAGCTTGCAACGGCTGTCACAACATTTCTGTTCAACAGTACAATGATGGCTTTGCTGGAGGAAGAGGGCGTTGCGGCTATCACAATTCTAATTTACTCACAGTTTTTGCTGAATACGTTGTATATTGGTTTTTCGATGGGGGTTGCGCCGGTGATTGGTTTTCATTACGGAAATAAAAACAACGTCCGGCAAAAGAAGGTAGTTCAAAGCTGTATAGGCTTTATCACAGTGGCATCCCTGCTGGTATTTGCGGTTTCCCTGTTTTGTGGCTCTTATATGGTACGGCTTTTTGCGCCTGAGACGTCAAATATATACAGGATTGCAGCAGGCGGATTTTCCGTCTTTTCCTACAGCTTTTTGTTTTGTGGACTGAATATCTTTACTTCTGCCATGTTTACCGCCCTGTCAAATGGAAAGCTGTCGGCAATTCTTTCGTTTTTAAGGACATTTGGACTGCTGACAGGCGGTATTCTTCTGTTGCCGAAGCTTTGGGGTATCACCGGCGTATGGCTGGCTGTGCCGGCTGCAGAAGGGATTATGTTTTTGGTGTCTGCAGGGTGCCTGGTGTATGATAGGGCTCATATGAAGTGACCTCATAATTTGTAGATTTTAATCTGCATGATCCGGGCTGTGCGCCGGAGATTGCAGATCATTACTGGCCTGAAAAGCTTCCCATTGACAGCCATGCCGTTCGTATGATAAGTTATCTTACATACTAACGGTATGTTTTTTGAGGAGAAAAAAATGACATATGACTGCTTGATTATAGATGATGAAAAGCTGCTTGCAGACAGCACGGCGGAATATTTTAATCTGTTCGGCGTGAAAACCGCGGTTGTCTACAGCGTCGCCGCGTGCCGGGACTTTTTCAGGGAGCATACAGCCAGGCTGCTGCTGCTTGACATCAACCTGGGCGACGGAAGCGGATTTGAACTGTGCAAAGAACTGCGGGGAAGCCTGGAAATCCCCATCCTGTTTATCTCAGCGCGCACAAGTGATGACGACCAGATTATTGCCCTGAGTATCGGCGGCGACGATTACATCCAAAAACCGTATTCGCTTGGCGTTTTGCTGGCAAAGGTCAGGGCAGTGCTCAAACGCTGCGCAGGCAGGGAGGCAGCAAGGTATGACAATGGGCGGCTGGCTGTGGATTTTTCTACAAGGCAGGTATTTGTCGACGGCGCCCTGGTAAAGCTGACGTCGCTTGAATTTAAGCTGCTGGCCTATCTGATACAAAGTGAAGGACGTATGGTGGCAAAGCAGGAGCTTTTTGAAAAGGTCTGGGGAGATAAATTTACCGGGGACGGCACACTGAATGTTCATATCCGGAAAATACGCGAGGCCATTGAGCGGGAACCGGGAAATCCGGAATATATTATTACAGTCTGGGGCAACGGGTACCGGTTTGCCGGAGGTAAATCATGAAAAGCCGCATATTTTTGGGGAGTGTGGCTGCTTTGTTCCTCATGGAGCTTGCCGTACTGCTTTTGTTTTTGTTCCCGGAGACAGAGAAGCTTCAGGATACAACGGCAGTCAATGAGGCTCTGCAGACAGTGCAGCGGGACTGGGCTTCGCTGGAGGTGCACAGAAATTGCACTGACCTTGATTATGTTGTGCTGGATTTGTCCGGAGAAGTTCTGTACAGGACAAATCCGGGGCTTAGCGAGAGCATAAACGCGGCAGTCGGCCACAGAGATACCATACTGGATATTAAAGTTGAAAATTCAGTTGCAGGCAAGCTGATTGTGTACAACAACAGCGCCGTCATTTTTCAATCCGAAAAACGGCGCACAGCTTTCGCGGTAGCGGCAGCTGTGCTGTTACAGTGCATCATTTGCGCGGGGTATTTTTTTTATGTGCAGCGCACGGTTTTAAAGCCGTTCCAAAGGCTCAGAAAATTTGCAGAGCGTATTGCGCAGGGCAATCTGGACATTCCGCTGAAAATGGACCGGCAAAATTTGTTCGGGGCATTTACAGAGAGCTTTGATATCATGCGTTCTGAATTAAAAAAGGCAAGAATGGCTGAAGCTGCTGCAAACGAGAGTAAAAAGGAACTGGTGGCAAAGCTGTCGCACGATATCAGAACGCCGGTTGCAAGCATCAAGGCCGCCTCTGAGGTGGGGGAAGCGCTGTCGCAGGATGAAAAAAACAGGCGGAATTACGGGCAGATTATTCAGAAGGCAGACCAGATCAATACGCTGGTAAACAATCTGTTTTCTGCTGCCCTGGAGGAGCTGCAGGAGCTTTCGGTGATACCGACAGAACTGAACAGCGCTGAGCTGCGCCCGATGCTGGAAAGTGCGGATTATCTGCACCGAGCCGTCATACCGCCTGTCCCGGACTGCTTACTGTCTGCGGACAGCCTTCGTTTGCAGCAGGTATTTGACAATATTTTTGCCAATTCCTATAAATATGCGGACACAAAAATAAACGTAACAGTATCGCTGGAGAACAATTATCTGGCAGTCTGTATTGAGGATTACGGCGGCGGGCTTGACGAGGCGGAGCTGCCGCTACTGAAAGAGAAGTTTAAGAGGGGGAGCAATGTAAGGAACACGGAAGGCGCGGGGCTGGGGCTGTATATCTCTGATTATTGCATGAAAAAAATGCAGGGGCAGCTCAGCATTGAAAACGGTTCCACAGGGCTGAAAGCAACTGTCCGGATCGCTTTTAGCAGCGGGATTTAAGGGAGATTTAAGAATTGCATAAAGACTGTTAAGAATTGAAAGTGTACAGTAGGACGTGTGAAAAGGAGGGTATTTTCCATGAAAGAGATTTTATTAGAGACTGAGAAATTAAGTAAATCCTTCTCAAACGGCGGTACCATGCAGCACGTTCTGAAAAATATTGACCTGCAGCTTTACAGGGGCGACTTTACCGTTATCATGGGCGCAAGCGGCGCAGGAAAATCCACGCTTTTGTATGCACTGTCGGGAATGGATACGCCTACGCTCGGGACGATTACATTTGGCAAAAAGGTGATTTCTGACCTGAATTCTGACGGGCTTGCCCTGTTCCGGCGCGCGCACTGCGGCTTTGTGTTCCAGCAGATTTATCTGATTGACGGAATGAGCGTTATGGACAATGTGCTTTCGGCCGGGCTGCTTGTGAGCAGGGACAAAAAGGCGCTTGTGACAAAGGCAAAAGCATTGTTTGCCGCAGTGGATATTTCAGAAGAAACACAAAAGAAATTTCCCGCGCAGCTTTCCGGCGGTGAGGCGCAGCGCGTGGGAATCGTCCGTGCGCTGATCAATTCGCCGGAAATTGTTTTTGCCGATGAACCGACAGGCGCGCTCAACAGTAAAACAGGACTTGACGTGCTTGATACGCTCACAGGCTTTCATGAGCAGGGCCAGAGCGTGGTTATGGTAACGCACGATATGCGCTCCGCCTGCCGGGGGAACCGTATTCTGTACTTAAAGGACGGCATGATTTTAGGAGAATGTGATCTGGGCAGATATTCGCACAGCGATATCCAGAGGCACGAAAAGCTTTCCGCATTCCTGAAAGAGATGGGGTGGTAGCATGAAAAAGAGTTTTTTGATTGCCCGCTCCAATATCCGAAAGGCAAAGGGACAGACCGTCACCATCATTGTCCTGATCCTGCTTGCCGCGCTCATGCTCAATCTCTGGCTGATGCTTTCTATGGACTACAGGAAAAATTTTGACAGATACCACGACAGATTTCATGCCGAGCATGTTACGCTGTCGGTAGACGGCAATACGGATGAGGTTCAAAGCTTTTTGTCGCAGACGGTCGAAAGTGACGAACGTACTGAGGAATACCGGCTGGATTCCTGTATGCATATGGTTGGCACGTTTCCGTACAATGGCGGGGAGATGAACGGCTGGTTCGTTTTTCTGGAAAAGCAGGCAGCAATGACGCGTTCCATCGGAAATCTGGAAATCGTTGAGGAAGGCAGCCTGACAAGCGGCATTTACCTGCCGATTCTCTATAAAACAGAGGATATTGCGGTAGGAAAAGAGGTTGAAATTTCCATCGGAAGCCAGAAAGTGGTTTACACAGTCTGCGGATTTTTTAACAGCATTATGATGGGGTCCCATAACTGCGCGCTGACGGAAATTGTTCTCACAAAGGACAAATATGAGGAACTGGAGCGAATCGGTTGTGCGCCGCAGGCAACCTTATGTTCCGTAAGGCTGACGGATTGGTCGGAAAATCTGAATTATGAGGCAGCATTGAAAAGCAGAGTTTCAGAGCATTATCCGAATATCACGATGGTGAGCAATTGCTATGATATTGTTTCACAGTCCCGGTACATTGCTCAGATGATCTGCTCGGGAATTATGAGCGCTGTTGCGTTTTTTGTGCTTTTAATTGCGCTTGTGGTGATTGTCTCAAACATTATCAATTATATACAGGTGAATATGAAAAGCCTTGGCGCGCTGAAAGCCATGGGTTATACGTCAGGCCAGCTGATTTTTTCGTTATTACTGCAGTTTCTGTGCCTGACCTTCCTTGCGGCGGCCATCGGAGCCGGAATTTCCTACCTTCTGTTTCCTGCGGTCAATACCATGATGATTGCGCAGACGGGCATTCCGTATACCGTTCATTTTTTGCCGGCGCCCTTACTGGTTTCGTTTGCAGTACTGGGCGGTACCGTTGTGCTTGCCGTATGGTCTGCATCGCGCAGAATCAGAAAAATAGAGCCCATTACAGCGCTTCGCTCTGGGATTCAGACGCATAATTTTAAATGCAACCACATTCCGCTTGAAAGGACGAAGGCTCCCTTAAGCCTTGCCCTTGCGTTAAAAACAACGCTTTCCGGCGTAAAGCATAACCTTACCGTCGGCATTACAATGCTTGCTCTTTCCCTTGTCGTTGTGTTTTCAGGTCTGATGACTGAAAATGTAATTGCCGATATGACGCCGTTTCTGAACCTGATCGTAGGAGAAACTGCGGATAGCTGTATCAGTGTGAGGACAGAGGCAGAGGATGGCTTCCTGGCTGAAATGGACGGGGACGGCCGTGTGGAGAAGAGCTATCTGTATACCTCCCTGAATGTATCCCACGTCGGAGGCGCAGAGCTTATGGCTACGCTTTGCGATGATTTCTCAAAAATCAACAATCAGGAGCTTGTATTTGAGGGAAGATTTCCAAAATATGAGAATGAAATCGTGATCGCAGCCAAATATGCAAAAGAGAACGGGTTCCGGATCGGAGATGAAATAGAGATTGCGGTAAACGGAAAACAGGAAAAATATCTGATCTGCGGCTATACACAGATTTCCAACAATCTCGGCAGGGACTGCCTGTTTACCCGGGCAGGGTATGAGAGGCTGGGGAGACTTACGAATGCAAGCTATTACCTCAACCTTGACGATGGGACAGATATTGATGCGTTTAACCTGGAAATGAAAGAAAAGTTTGGCGGAAGTGTAAATACAACGATAAACATAGAAACAACCATAGAGGGCGTGGCCAGCGTATACGTATCTCTTATGACAATCATTGTGATTGCCACACTTGTGCTGTCTGCCGTTATTATCAGTTTTGTACTGTACCTGCTTGTGCGCACGATGCTGAATAACAAAAAGCGGGATTACGGTATCCTGAAATCACTTGGATTTACAACAGGCCAGCTTATCCTGCAGACCTCTCTGTCATTTATGCCAAGCCTCCTCATATCTGTGCTGCTCGGCCTGACTGTGTGCAGCCTGATTATCAATCCTCTGACGGCATTGTTTTTAAAAGGGATCGGAATCGTAAAATGTACGTTTCACGTCCCGCTTGGATTTAACATAGCCGTAGGCGTGGGACTTGTGCTGTTTGCTTTTCTGGCGGTCTGCCTGCTGTCATTGAAAATCAGAAAAATCGCTCCGAGGGCGCTGCTTGCGGAGGAGTAGCCTTTTAGCCCCAGTAGACTTGAAGCAAGAACATTTGACAATTAAAAAAAAGGATTGTAGAATAAGATAAATAATTACATCATGTGAAAAATTGGATAAATATGAAGCGAAGGGAGATATGGGGTGAATGGAGAAGATGACAATACAGGATCAGAGGACGCTTAAATACAATAATCTGAAAATGGTATTGGATATTATCCGGGATAATGAAAGAATTTCAAGAAGTGAAATAGCAAGAAAAATGAGAATGAGTGCAACGAGTGCAACGAGGATCGTGAGTGAGCTGGAAGAGCTGTATTTTGTGGAAGACACAGGATGTTATGAAGATACCAAGGGTGCCGGGAGAAAGGCAACTATGATAGCGGCGCGGGCCGCTGCATGCTATTGCTTTGGAATCAGCATTTCAGACGTAGAAATCCGTATGCGTCTTATTGACTTTTCGGGGAAACTGCTATCGGATAGAGGGGAGGCCCAGATTGAGAAAAATTCCAGCCCGGAAAAACTGGTAGAGAAATTGTATGAAATGTTTTTGGTACTGCTGGAAAAAAACGGACTGCAGGCTGAGAAGATTGCAGCGATTGGAATTGGTATTACCGGTAATGTGGAACCGGCCGGGGGGACAGTTATATATGGAGATTTGCTGCAATGGGTAAATGTTCCGATTGGCGATATGATTGAGAAAAGATTCGGCATCCCTGCCTATGTGGATAATGACGTGAACTGTGCGCTGATGGGGGAATTGTCTCAGAAAAAGTACCGGAATATTGACGATATGATACTGCTGAGCTATGGACGCGGCGTCGGAAGCGCTATTTTAAGCCAGAACAAAATTGCGCGTGGCTCTGTGAATTTTGCAGGTGAGATCGGACATATGATTGTTGACCATACGGACGGAAGATTGTGTTACTGCGGACGGCGCGGCTGCCTGACTGCGTATATCAGTGAAGAAAGAATCATAGAGGATGCGAGAAAAAATAACCCGGATGTTAAAACGATAGATGATATTATTTCTGCTGTTCAGGCGGGGGTTCCATGGGCCGGAATATTGATGGAAAGAATTTGCAGCTATGCGGCAATCTCGATTAATAACGTGGTGTGTATGCTGAATCCGCCCAATCTTATGTTAGGCGGGGATTTGATTGATAATTACCCGTTTTTGTTCGAATATATTCTGAACAAATGTAATGCTGTTATGTACGGACCAATGAAGCCTTCTCTTAAGTTTTATCGTTCTGAATTAAAACAGGATGCGGCAATTATTGGAAGCGCTTTGATTGCAATGGATAAGCATCTCGAAAAAGTGTTGAGAGAGCATTGTGATATTTAAACAAAAATAATGGAGAAAATGTGTTGTAATTGTACTAAAATATATTTTTCTCCATTATTTTCTTGACAATTAATAACACCATGTTTATAATTAACCGTAAATAAGCGGGAAACAAGAAGGAAAATAATAACATCACAAGAATAATTAAAGAGGAGAAAAAGAATGAAAGTCATTACAGGAATGTTTTATCTGGAATGCAATACCTTCAATCCGGAGCTTGTTACGAAAGAGAAATTTATTGTTTCAACGGGGGATACGGCTTTGACCTACCTCCACGTTTCTGACATTTTTGAAAACGCGGGTTTTGAAATTGTTCCGTCGATTGTGGCCTCCGCGTTGCCGGCCGGGATTCTGAAAGAAACCGATTACTGGTTTTTTGCTGATCAGATACTTGAAACGGTAAAGAAGGAGAAGGATGAGCTTGCAGGTATCTGGCTGCATTTGCATGGCGCATTGGAGGTAGAAAATATCGGATCCGGGGAGCTGATTCTGGCAAAGAATCTAAGAGAGCTTGCAGGTGAACATGTGCCAATTGCAATAACATTGGATGCACATGCTAATAATGCGCCTGATTTAAATCAATACATTGATATTATGAGAGGATACCATACGATACCGCATGAAGATCAGGCTGAGACAGAACGAAAAACAGCGGAAGAATTAGTAGGTTTAATGAAAAATAAAACAAGAACGAGGACTGCTCTGGTGACTCTGCCAATGATTCTGGTGGGAGAGAAGGCGCTGGCCAATCATGAACCGTTGAAGCAGCTGATGGCAGAAGCGGATTATTATGAAACATTGCCGGAAGTAGCTGCTGCATCTATTTATATCGGAAATTCCTGGTGCGATTGCCCAAACACACATTTATCAGTCAGCGTTACGCCCAAAAAACCGGAAAATTACAAATTGGCCCAAAAATTGTGTATTCAGCTTGCGGAAAAGGTTTTTGCCGCGCGTGAAAAGTTTGATTTCGAGATACCGGTTATGTCGCCAAAGACAGCTTTGGAGGAAGCATATCGAAGCCATAAAAGGCCTGTTTTCATATCAGATACAGGAGACAATACAACCGGTGGCGCTGTCGGCGACAGTACAGAAATACTCCGGTTGATTCTGGATATGGGAAACTGCAAAAAACGGGTTCTGATTACCACACTGTATGATCCGGAAGCATATGCGGGCTGCCGGGATAAGCAGGAGGGAGAAGCAGTCAGCGTAAGGATAGGTACAGGAAGGGATATTTTTTCAGAACCGGTATTAGTTGAGGGGACGATTTTATCAAAAGGGGAGATTCTCGGGTATTTGAATTGCGAAACAGATGTCAGCGGCCATTGCGTCACAGTCCGAAATGAATTTGCAGACGTAATGATTTGTAATGTGCCGGCTTCCGCTATTTCTGAAAACCATTTCAAAGCATCCAGGACGCCTTTGGAGGAATATGACATTGTCATATTAAAACAGGGATATCTGTTTGCACAGCTGAGGCCGTTTGCAGGAGATTTTTTCATGGCGATTACAAAAGGGACTTCGTACCATTTTATAGAAGAACTGCAGTATCAGAGGATTCAGCATCCAGTATTTCCCTTTGATTCGGATGCGTTATTTGATGCTAAAATGTACTTGAAGAAAGCAGAGGAAAGCTGACAGACAAAGGAGTGTAAACGATGGAAGCATTGGTGCAGATGAATCATATTACAAAACGGTTTCCAGGTGTTGTGGCTCTCCAGGACATTACGCTTGATATTATGCCGGGGGAGGTCCATGTTTTGCTGGGAGAAAACGGCGCCGGAAAATCGACGCTGATGAAAATTCTAAGCGGTGTTTATCAGCCGGACGAGGGGGAAGTCATAATTGGCGGGAAAACGTATGCAAAACTTACGCCACGTGAAGCAAAGGAAAATGGAATCGCAATTATTTATCAGGAATTAAGTGTGATCAATGAGCTCAGCATAATGGAGAACGTATTTCTCGGAGCTCTTCCAGCCAGGAAAAAGGGCGGTATCGGTGTGGTTAATTATACGCAAATGCGGGAGAAAGCCCGGACGCTTCTGGATAGTGTTGAATTGAAACGCGATCCTGGGGAGACGGTTGCGAATTTAAACATATCAGAAAAGCAGATGGTAGAAATCGCCAAAACGCTGGCGCTGGATGCCAAAGTGATTGTTATGGATGAGCCGACGTCTTCTTTAAGTGAAGTGGAGGCCGGGAGGCTTTTCAAACAGATCAGGCAATTAAAAAAGGAAGGGAAAGGGATTGTTTATATTTCGCATAAGCTGGACGAGATCATGGCAATTGGGGATCGTGTTTCTGTGTTAAAAGACGGACAGTATGTAGGCACCTATCCGGTGAAAGAAAGCACGGTGGACGGTCTTGTCACATTGATGGTGGGCCGCGAACTGAAAAATAAATATCAGGGGGGAAGAACAGCCGGCGAGGCCGGAGAAGTGATTTTTGAAGTGAAAAATTTAACCAGAAAAGACCATACGGTTCAAAACGCATCGTTTTTTCTTCGAAAAGGCGAGGTACTGGGATTTTCCGGATTGATCGGGGCAGGGCGAAGTGAACTCATGTGCGCAATATATGGCATTTCACCGATCAAAGAGGGGGAAATCCTGTTAAATGGCAGGAAGCTTCATATCCGTAATCCGTATGACGCGTTAAAACAGGGAATAGGCCTGGTAAGCGAAAACAGAAGAGAAACAGGTTTTTTTGGGAATTTTACGATAAAACGTAATATTTCAATTGCGAAACAGCTTATGCAAACAAAGATGGGCGGTTTGCTTGGCATGATACATGTGAAAGAAGAACAGGAAATTGCAGAAAAGGCGCAAAAGGAGATGTCTATCAAATGCGCTTCCCTGGAACAGAATATTACGGAACTGTCCGGAGGAAATCAGCAGAAAGTGATTCTTGGGAAATGGCTGAGCGCCGGGGTTAAACTGGTGATTTTTGATGAGCCGACAAAAGGAATCGATGTTGGTACGAAATCCGAGATTTATAAACTGATGCAGGACCTGGCACAAAAAGGAATTGGCGTCATTGTTGTCTCTTCTGAAATGCCGGAACTTTTATCTGTCTGCGACCGTATTATCGTTATGAACAGAGGGCATATAAAGGGTGAATTTTCTATTGAAGAGGCGACAGAGGAAAAACTGATGAAAGCAGCGATAGAGTAAACGCGGGAGGAGACGGGATGAGTAAGTCAGCAGAAAAAGACAGGAATGTGAGAAAGAAAAAAACATTTACGGATTATTGGGAAAAATACAGCACAGTTGCCATTTTGGTTCTTATGGTCGTTGTATTTGGTATCCTGGAACCGCAGGCATTTATGACAGGGTCAAATTTTATTAAGATTATCGAGCAGAGCTCTATTACAATTCTTTTGGCCTGCGGTGAATTTTTTGCAATTCTGCTTGCAGGAATTGATCTGTCTGTCGGATCAATACTTGCGTTATCCGGAGTGGTTACGGCAAAACTTATGGTAGATTTTGGAATGCCTCCGGCATTGGCTGTATTGATCGGGACAATCCTTCTTGGCATTCTGATTGGAGGGGTAAATGGCTTTCTGATTAATGTCACAGGCTTACCGCCATTTATCATCACATTAGGCATGCAGTCAATTCTGCGAGGGCTGACGATGATTGTATCAAATGCACGCGCGGTTTCCGGCGTTCCAATTCAGTTTACCAAGTGCGTGGGGGGAAGAATTTTTGATCTGATACCAATTCCAATCATTATTGTTTTGATTACAGCCGGAATTTTTATATTTTTTACGATGAAAACACAGGCTGGAAGAAATCTATATGCAGTAGGCGGAAATCAGCAGGCGGCATGGTATGCGGGAATTAACGTAAAAAAGCATTTTTTGCTGGCCTTTATGATATCGGGGCTTTGTGCAGGTATGGCAGGTATGGTAAATGTAGCCCGGCTTGCGGCGGCAGAACCAACTGCCGGAACAGGGTATGATACGCATGCAATTGCAGCAGTCATCATAGGAGGAACCAGCTTTTTTGGGGGGCAGGGAATGATACCCAAAGTAGTTGTGGGGGGACTCATCATAGGCGTAATCAATAATGGGCTGAACATGGTGGGACTTTCTTCTTACTATCAGACAATTGCAATGGGAGTGCTGATCATAGCGGCTGTTACATTAGACCGGTTCTTTGGATCAGGAAATAAACGATAGGGAGGATGTATATGGAGACAAGAAGAGCTTTTTTGACAGGAATACGAAAGTTTGAGCTTCAAAAGGCAGAGATTGAGCCCAGACCGGAGCAGGTGTTGATTAAAGTGGCAGTCTGCGGATTATGTCATTATGAACTGAATCACTGGAAGGGGCTGATTGGAACCTTTCCGCAGCCGGTTGGACATGAGGTTGCCGGTGAGGTTGTCGCAACTGGTTCTTTGGCAACGAATCTGAAAGCCGGAGATCGCGTCACGACGCTTTTCGAACCGGATGAACAATGCGGATTTTCGGATTATCTCTGTGTAACAGCGAAACATTGTGTGAAGCTGCCTCCGAATGTGCCAATGGAAGAAGCGGTTTGTGAACCGGTGATGTGCGCACTGAATGTAATACGTCAGGCAAAACCGGAAGCAGGCGATCATGCGGTTTTAGTCGGCTGCGGATGTATGGGATTATGGGCGGCCCAGCTTTTAAAGGGTAATCTTCTTACAACGCTGACTGCCATTGATTTTAATGAAGAACGGCTGGAACTTGCAAAGCAGTATGGGGCGACGCATACGATCAATCCCGGGAAGGAACAGGTTGAAGAGCGGCTGGAGGAGATTACAAACGGGCATTTGGCAGATTTTGTGATTGAAGGAACCGGGATTCCGGCAGTTTTAAACGACTGTCTGCGTTATCTTCGGCCGTCAGGCGGTGGACGCCTTTTAATGATGAGTTCGCATGAACAGATAACAAAGGAACTGGATCTGCGGGAAGGCGTCAGAAAGTCAGCAGTACTTATTGTTGCGCATGGAGGACTTTCATCAGACCAGCATGACGATCTGCGCCGTACCGTTGAATTGCTGGCTGCCGGTAAAGTAAATACGAAAGATATGATTACAAACCGTTTTAAGCTTGAAGAGATACAGAAAGCATTTGAAGCATTAGAGCATCCGCCGGCAGGGTACCTGAAGGGAATTATAGTTCCGGAGTAGGAAAGAAGGGGAGAGAAGGATGGAAAACAGAAAAATAGGAATCATAGGATGCGGGAATATAAGCGCTGTTTATTTGAAAAATCTCCGGGAACAGTTCGAAGGAGTTGAGGTATGCGCAGTCTGTGATACGAACAGGGTACTCGCTGAGCGGGCTGCAGAAACGTATCATATTCCATATGTGTATGATAATGCAGATGAGTTATGCAAAAACCCGGAGATCAGAACCATAGTTGTATTAACGACGCCCGGTACGCATGCAGAACTGTGCAAGAAGGCACTTCTGGCAGGGAAAAACGCATATTGTGAAAAACCGCTTGGTACTGATCTGAAAGCGGCGGCAGAGGTAGTTCAAATTGCACGTGAGAAGGGACTGCATATTGGCTGCGCGCCGGACACATATATGGGAGCGGCAATACAGACCGGACATAAACTGATAAAAGACGGATGGATCGGCTTACCGATCGGAGCAAGATGCAATGTTATTATGTTTGGCCCGGAAACATGGCATCCCAACCCTGCGTTTTTTTATAAAAAAGGAGCCGGGCCTGTGTTGGATTGGGGGCCTTATTACATATCCGCGCTGGCCTATCTGCTCGGACCTGTGAGGCGTGTTTCAAGTGTTGCAAAAAAGACGTATGGAATTCGAAAAATGACATGCAAAGAGCGGTACGGACAGGAAATAGAAGTAGAGGTTCCTACCTATATATCAGGAATTTTGGAACATGAAAGCGGAACAGTATCCACAATTATTATCACATTTGACGCATGCAGCGAAGCAAGCCTTGATATGGAAATTATGGGGACGGATGGAACGCTGGTTATTCCAAATCCTGATACGTTTGGGGCAGGGAAGATGGTGCGGTATAAAAGATTGGAGAGGATACACCATGACCTGGAAAAAAACGAGTGGTTTGAGATTCCTTATCTGTTTGGAAACAGCGATAACAGCCGTGGGCTTGGATTGGTTGATATGTTGAATGCGATAGAGGAAAAGCGGTTACACTGCGCGAATGGAGATTTTGCGTACCATGTTTTAGAGGTAATGCTTGCTTTGGAGCAGCCTGGCGATGGAAGCGCTGTAGAGATTCAAAGCAGATTTTGATAGTTAGCTGTGCAGTGGGCGTTTAGAACTGTGCGGTTGTCTATAGAAACAAAAAAATAAAAGAAAAGGAGATGCAGGTATGAGAAAAAAAGGAAAGGTATGTGGTATTGGGTTAGGGTTGTGTGTTCTTTTGTCAGGTATGGCGTATGGGAGCATTGTAAATGCGGCGGAGGAAGCGGAATATGCATTTGTAATCAAACCGCTTTCTAATCAGTTTTGGTCCGACATGCAGGACGGTATCCTGGAAGAGGCCGGGAAATTGGGGGTAAAAGTAGATGTATATGGCGCGAATACGGAGGAGGATGTGGAAGGGCAGGTTACCCTTATGGAAAATGTAATTTCCAAAGGGTATAAAGCGATCTGCGTTGCACCGATTACTTCTGAAAACCTTGTGCAGCCGATTGCAGAAGCAACAAAAAAGGGTATTTACGTTGTAAATATTGATGAAAAGGTAAATTTGGAAGCCTTAAAGGGATTAGAAGGGGCGATCTATTCCTTTGTAGCGTCAGATAATGATCAGATTGGACGTCTGGGCGGAGAGTATATTGCGAAGCAGCTTGGCGAGGCTGGCGGCGAGGTGGCGGTTATTGCCGGGAAAGCAGGAAATCCGACAGGTGAAGCACGCTGCAATGGAGCAATTGCCGCCATGGAAGAAGCCGGACTTGAGGTTGTAGACGTGCAGCCGGCTGATTATGACAGAACGAAAGCTTACGATGTCACAACGAATTATATTAGCAAGCATCCGGAATTAAAGGCAATTTACTGCGGCAATGACACAATGGCTCTTGGGGCGGTAGAGGCTGCAAAAAAAGCAGGGCGCGAGGATATTATAATTGTTGGGACGGATGGAAATGAAGATGCGGTAACGTCAATTGAAGCCGGAGAGCTGGCCGCAACGGTTGCCCAGGATCCGGGAGCAGTAGGCGCCCGAGCGTTACAGCTTATGTTGGAAGTGGTAGAAAAGGGCGAAGCAATTGATATTGAGGCAGAACCTGTTTCAGAGGCAATTCCGGCTTATTTGATTGCGAAAGAAGAATAAATATGAGAATTGTATATGGAGCTGTAGCCCAACCGCCGCTACATCGAAATTATGTACCTGTTGAGTTAAATGAAAGAACGATGGAAACGCATTACCAGAAAGTAATGGCTGCAATTCAAAAATCCGGTTTGGATGCGCTGCTTATTTATGCCGACCGTGAGCACGGAGCTAATTTTGCATATCTGACCGGGTATGAGCCGAGATTTGAAGAAAGTCTTCTGGTTCTTCATAAAAATGGAGACAGGTATGTCTTATTAGGAAATGAAAACTTAAAAATGGCACGGCACAGCTTCCTTGAAGCGCGGGTTATACATGTTCCCCACTTCTCACTGCCATATCAGCCCATGCTGCCGGATCATACGATGGAAGAGCTGATGCATGCAGCCGGAATCACAGATAACATGAAAATAGGATGCGCAGGCTGGAAGCTGTTTACCAGCCGGAATGAGAAGAATGAGGAATTGATCGATTTGCCGGCATTTATACTGGATGCAGTACGTGCCTGCAATCCAAACGGAAGGGTTGTAAATGCCTGTTCCATTTTTATAGATCCTCAGAATGGAGTACGTATCACAGTGAATGCGAATGAGCTGGCACACTATGAATTTGGGAGTGGTATGGCATCTGGCCTGGTGCTGGATGCACTGAATTCGGTCGAACCGGGAAAGACGGAGATGGAAATTGCGGAAAAGATGAATGTAAAAGGACAGCCGATTACAGTGACGACGATCTGCGCATCCGGAGACCGGTTTGCAAACGCAGTTGTTTTTCCAAGAAACAGGGAAATTTTGGCCGGAGATCCTTTTTCAATAACTCTGGGATTACGTGGAGGGCTGACATCGAGGGCAGCGTATGTAGCTGCGGGGCAGGAAGATCTCCATGTATCGGAAACAGAGTATATGAAAGAGCTGGTTATTCCATATTTTAAAACAGTGGTCAGCTGGTATGAGATGGTCGGGCTTGGCGTTTCATGCGCAGAAGTTTATGAGATGGTCAGAGAGATGCTGCCTCCTGAACGATATTTATGGACGCTGAATCCGGGGCATTTGACAGGGCAGGAAGAGTGGATGGCCTCTCCTTTTTTTAAAGACTCATGTGTCACGGTAAAAAGCGGTATGATGCTCCAAATGGATATTACCCCGCACCTTAGCGGATATACAGGAATCAGTGCAGAGGATGGAGTTGCGATAGCAGATGAGAATCTGAGGGAAGAACTTCGGAATACTTATCCGGAGACGTGGAAACGGATACAGAATCGGAAAAACTATATGAAAAAGATTCTGGGTATCAATTTAAAAGAAGAAACACTGCCTTTAAGCGATATCTGCGGGTATGTGAGGCCAATGCTGCTGAAAAAAGGCCAGGCGCTGCAGGTGTTGGCGGAAAAGTAAATAAGAAAACGCCCGGGTGTTGCAGGCTGGTGGTTAAACCCTTTTCAGTCCAAAATTGAATTTTGGATTGGAGAGGGTTTTTCTTGTGCCTGAAAAAAACATTGGAAAAATGCTGAAATATGTGTAAAATATTCATAAGAAAAATACATATAAAGAAGAATGAAAATATATAAAATAATTGATTAAATTTTATATAAAAAATATATTGACAAAATACAAAAATTTTATATAATTAAATCAGGAGGACGGGAAATGAGGGTAAGCATAAAAGAGATAAGTGGGAAGACAGGATACTCTTTGGCTACTGTATCGAATGTTTTGAACGGAAAAGCAGGCGTTAATGCGGAGACTGCAAAGCGGATTATGAAGATAGCGAATGAGATGGGATATTTGCAGTCAAAAAAGACAAAAAAGATTCGTCTGGTATTATATAAAAAAAATGGAAAAATTTTAGATGACACACCATTTTTTTCCTGCCTGTTCGAGGGAATTGAGTCAGCCTGTAAAGAAAATGGCATGAAGCTGGAGATCAATACGTTGGATGAGCGCAGTTCCGATTATGAGGCAATGCTGCAGGAGATCAGCCGGGATGCGTCAGCCGGGATTCTTTTGCTGGCAACGGAAATGTCAGAAGAAGACGTCCGGAGATTTGAGGGGATACCGTCGCCGGTTATTATTCTGGACAATCGGTTTGACCAGGCTGCATTTTCTTCAGTTTCTACAGAAAATGAGAAGTCATCTTATCAGATTGTAAAGTATTTATATAAAAACGGACACAGGGAGATAGGATTTATCCAGAGCAAGGTGAAGATCGATAATTTCCTGATCCGGGAAAAGGGATACCGGCAGGCTATGCAGGATCTGGGACTTCCGATTCGGGAAGAATACCGTGTGGAGATCAGTCCGTCCATGGAGGAATCCTACGAAGATATGAAGCAGTATCTGAAAAACGGCGGAAAGGCGGCAGAGGCGTACTTTGTGGTAAACGATATGATCGCATTCGGCGTGATGAAAGCGCTGACAGAGGCAGGATATAGTATTCCGCAGGATATATCGCTGGTGGGTTTTGATGATCTTCCGTACAGCGCGGTCAGTTCGCCGGCGCTGTCTACGGTACATGTATTTAAAGAAGAAATGGGAAAAGTAGGCATCAATATGCTGGCAAATAAGATCACGGCAAATTTGTCGACGGTTCTTTACAGTGAACTTGGCACTGTTTTTGTTCCGAGAGAAAGTGTGAGAAAAAAATAATTTATATAAATTAAGTTGCGCGCCCGAAAAGAGAAAGGAGGAATGCGCTGCGAAGGAAACGCAAAGGGACGCCGGAGTGTTTTTGGGGCAGAGACGAATGCAAAGAATCAGTGGGATGAGGTAGCAGTTCAATAAGTATATATTATTTAATGGAGAGAAGGGATTATTTTATGAAAAAACAGTTGAAAAAAATATTGGCGGGAACCTTATGTGCGGCAATGCTGACAGGAACAGTCTGTCTGGCAGCGGAGGCTGATTATGCAATTATCGTGAGTGATGCGCTTCCGGAGGAAGTAGCGGCAAAGGAAGGACCGAACGGGGAAGTGCCGGAATCCGCAGCCCTGCTTGGACTTACGGAAGAGGAAGTAGCAACGCTGAAAGAGGGCAATTACACGGCTGCGATCTGCTGGCATCAGGGGGGCGATACGTATATCACAAAGCATACCCAGTTTATCACAGAGCTTTTTGCGGAGGTTGGTATTGAAGTGGTGGCAGTGACGGATGCTGGCCTGAGTACGGAACAGCAGGTGGCTGATATTGAAACAGTGATTGCCATGAAGCCGGATATTATCATCGGAGAGCCTGTGGATGCAGTGGGGACACGCGACGCATGGCAGAAGGTGACAGATGCGGGGATTGCGCTTGTGTTTATGGATGCGAGCGGAGAAGGAATGACGGCAGGAACGGACTATGTGGGCTGTGTTTCTTCTGATAACTATGGAAACGGCGTGATTGCAGCAAGGCTTCTTGCAGACGCAATCGGAGGAGAAGGTAAGGTCGGCATGTGCTACCGCAATGTAAATCTTTATCCGGTAGAGCAGAGAAAGATCGGTTTTATGGATACAATGGCAGCAGAGTATCCGGATATTGAAATTGCAGAGGCAACTCCGTGCGAAGCGGCTGTGGACTGTGAAGACGCCATGAATGCAATGCTTTTGAAGCATGCTGACCTGAAGGGCGCATTTGGCTGGTATGATGAGCCGTGCGTTGTTATTTCAGCGGCAGCCCGTACGTCCGGCAAGGATGAATTTGCCGTGACAGGATGCGACCTCGGCGAGGACGTAGCTCTGGCACTGGCACAGAATGATATGGTGGCAGGTATCGCGGCGCAGCGTATCAAGGCGCAGGCGAGAGCGCTGGCTATTCTTGGCTGCTATGGAATCCTGGAGAAAGAAGCTCCGGCATTCGTTGCAGTACCGGGTCTTGCCGTTACGCATGATAACGTTGTGGAAGGCTGGGAAGAGTGTTACGGCGAGCAGCCGTCCCAGGCGATCCTCGATGCAATCGGCTAAAAATATGCATGTATAAAAACAGTTTGAAAAAAGCAGGATAAAGAAGGAAACTTGAAGAAGAGCTGGTGGAGCATCCAAGATGCAACACCAGCTCAAATAAAAGGGGGGAATGATTTGGCAAAGCCTCTGCTTGAAATGAAAGGGATTAAAAAATCCTTTAATGGCGTATCTGTTTTAAAGGACGTGGATTTTCAGGTGAACCGACGGGAAGTTGTCGCACTGATGGGAGGCAACGGGGCAGGAAAATCTACGCTGATGAAAATCCTGAACGGAGTTTATCAGGCCGATGAAGGAGAAATTTTTCTGGATGGGGAAAAGGTGGAAATCCGGAATGTCCTGGATGCAGGGAAGCATGGCATCGGCATGATTTATCAGGAATTCAGCCTGATTTCGACCCTTACGGTAGCAGAAAATATTTTTCTGGCGCACGAACCCAGAAAACGGAACATGCTGCTGGATAACAGGGCGTGCGTTGAAAAGGCGAAGAAGATTCTGGATGGACTTGGCATAGAGATTGATCCGCGCAAAAAGGTAGAAGAACTGAGCGTGGGCTACCGGCAGATCGTGGAGATCGCGAAGGCATTATCTAAAAATGTAAAAATACTTGTCATGGATGAGCCGACTTCAGCGCTGACAGAGCACGAGACAGAAACATTATTTGAGATTGTCCGGAATCTGCTGAAAATGGATATTTCCGTCATTTTTATCAGCCACAGGATGAAGGAAATTTATCAGATCTGCGACCGGATTACGGTGCTGCGCGACGGTAAGATCGTAATCAGCGATGAAGCGTCAAAGATTCCGATGGATCACATTGTATCGTACATTGTGGGTTCTGCAATGGATAAAAAATTTGAGTGGATTCCAAGAAGCTATTCCATGGAGGCAACTCCGGCGCTGGAGGTGCGAAACCTTACTTACCGGGAACGGGTCAGGGACGTTAGCTTTTCTCTGTATCCCTCAGAGATCCTGGGAATTGCGGGACTGATGGGAAGCGGCAGGACCGAAACCCTGCTTTCTGTTTTCGGCTTATTAAAACCGGATGCAGGAGTGATTCTGGTGAACGGGCAGGAATGCCGGATCCAGGCGCCCGAGGATGCCATGAAACAGGGAATTGCACTGATTCCGGAGTCCAGGCGTGTACAGGGTCTTGTAATGGATCACAGTGTCAAAGAAAACGTACTGATTACCGTTCTGGATAAGATCAGAAAATATGGTTTTCTGAAAGACCGGCAGGGTGAAGCGATTGTAGAAGAACAGATTCGGAATCTTGACATCAAAACAGACCATATGAAGAAAAATGTCTGCCTGCTTTCCGGCGGCAACCAGCAGAAGGTAGTCATATCGAAGTGGCTTGCAAATAAGTCGACGATTCTGATGCTGGATGAACCGACGGCAGGAGTGGACATTGGAGCAAAGACAGAAATCATCTACCGGATGCGTGAACTGGCGGATCAGGGCTGCGCAGTTATTTTTGTATCGAGCGAATTAAACGAGCTGCTGGCTGTTTCTGACCGGATTCTGGTACTGAAGGACGGCAGAAAGATTCAGGAAATCATGCGGAAGGATATAGAAGGCGAGGAGGTACTGCAGCGTGCGATACAGGGCTATGAATAAAAAAGAAATACTGCGGGTGGTAAGAGAATATACGATTTATATTGCATTTTTGCTGGTGGTCATTTTCTTTGCCATCACACTGAGGGGCAAAGGATTTTTTACGGCAGCGAACGCGCTGAACATTATCAGGCAGACAGCGGCGCTGACAATTATGGGAGTCGGTCTGACCTTTGTAATCAGCACAGGCGGAATTGATCTGAGCATTGGTTCAACGGTCGGCCTGTCGAGCCTGATTGCAGCGATTATTCTGCGCGAAGGCGGAAACATTCTTCTGGCCTTTCTCGGGGGCGCAGGAATTGGACTGATGGTCGGGGCATGCAACGGATTCTTGTATGCAAAGCTGAAAATGCCGGCATTTATCTCCACGCTGGCTGTATCGGGAATTGTATACGGGATCGGGCTTCTGCCAACGCAGTCCTCGCCGGTACCGATTGCGGACACGCTGTTTAATAATATTTTCGGATCAGGAAATATCGGTCCGGTACCGATTCTGCTGATCTGGATGGCAGCAGCCGTTATTCTGGGGCATCTGATGCTCCGCCACATGAAATATGGCCGTCAGGTGCTGGCAGTAGGCGGAAATGAAATATCAGCGAAGTACAGCGGAATTAATACGGAAAAAATCAAATTTCTTGTGATGCTGTTCTGCGGGCTGATGGCAGGCATTGCGGGCTGTCTGTATGCCGGAAGAATGCATACCGGGCGCTGTACGTTCGGTGAGGGAGCGGAAACGCAGGTGATCACGGGCGTTGTACTTGGCGGAACAATTATGAGCGGCGGCAAGGGCTCTATTATAGGAACGCTGATCGGTTCCCTGATGATTGGAATGATTTCAAACGGACTTGTTATCATGGGACTTAACGTAGCACAGCAGAAAATTGTACAGGGTATTATACTCCTGCTTGCAATCGCATTTGGAATTGAGCAGGAGCGGGAAGCATAATTTTAAAAATTCGGGAGGATAGAAATGGATCGCAGAAAAGAACAGGTATTGAACTGGATTGAGGAAAACAGAGATGAAGTGGTGGAATTTTTGAGGAAACTGATACAGACGCCGTCGGTAAATCCGTATTTTGACCATGAGCCGGGAGAGGCAAAGGAAGGGCGCGTGCAGCAGGTTGTAAAAGAGCATATGGAGGCGCTCGGGGCACAGGTCGAGATGTGGGAGCCGGATGTGGAAGCTCTCTCAAAATACGAAGGTTATCCGGGATACTCCTCGGATTTTGATGCTGCGGACAGGCCGAACCTCGTGGCAACCGTGAAGGGCGCGGGTACCGGAAAAGGAAAGAGCCTTGTTCTGATGGGCCATATTGATACCGTGGCAAGGGGCACCGGCTGGACGCATGACCCGTTTGGCGGCGAGGTGAAGGACGGAAACATTTACGGGCGCGGCGCCGTTGATATGAAAGGCGGAATCGCAGCCATGATCATGGCAGTGGATGCTGTTGTAAAATCAGGAATTTCTCTGGACGGCGATGTGTCGGTTGCGACTGTCGTGGCGGAGGAGAATCCTGGAATCGGAACGCTGGCCTACGTAGAAAAAGGCTATCGCCCGGACGCCTGTATTATGACAGAGGCAACAAGCCTTCAGGTGGCTCCGCTTTGCCGCGGCGTAATCTGGGGCAAGCTCACAATCGAAGGAAGAAGCGGCCATATTGAGCTCCCGCGCCAGGACTGGAGAGAAGGCGGAGCGGTTGATGCAATTAAAAAAGCCAGGATGTTCCTGGAGCATTTTGACAGCATGAATGAAGAATGGACGATCACAAAGACGCATCCGCTGCTGCGTGTGCCGTGCCAGATTTACGTAGGCAAAGTGGAAATGGGTGAATTTATTTCGACCTACGCTAACAAGGCTGTGATTTACTTTGATGCAACCTACCTTCCGCGTGAGCGCGATGAAAAGGGCGGCGGAAGCCTTGTTATGAAAGAGATTGAGGATATGATAAAGGGCGTCTGCCAGACAGATCCGTGGCTGATGGAGCATCCTCCGGTGCTTGAGTGGCAGATTAATGCAGACTGCGGGGAGACGGATGTGCGCCATCCGTTCGTGCAGACGATTCAGAACAATCTGACCGAACTCGGAAGAGAACCGGTAGTAGAGGGCTGTTATTTCCATACAGATATGGGCTGGGTAGAGAAAGCCGGGATCCCGATTATCAACTTTGGACCTGGTGACCCGCGCCAGGCACACAGCAATGACGAGATGTGTCCGGTGGAGGAGCTGATCGAGGCAACGAAGACAATGGCGCTTACGATTCTTGACTGGTGTCAGGCATCAGAATCATAAGGAGTGAAAAAATGGCAAAATGGAACATAACGGGTGCAGACCAGGTTTCCTATGAGAAAATTTCCCTGCCGCAGGTCACAGCGGCGGGGGAACAGCCGAAAATTCCTGCATGTGTGTACGAAAACAGGGTCAGAAAACTGACAGAACTTCTTGCGCAGCGTGGACTTGACGGAGCTGTGATTTATGCAGACAGGGAGCATCATCAGAACTTTGAATACTTTTTTGGCATTGATATCTGGTTTGAAGAAGCGGTTGGAATCGTATGGAAGGATGGGACATGTGCGGCGCTGCTTGGAAACGAATGTCTGCCGCTGACCATACATGCGAAAGTACCGCTGCGCGGGATTCTGTGTCCGGTGCTGTCGCTTCCGGGACAGCCGATGCAGGGGCATACGCTGGACGAAGGATTTCAGAGCGCAGGCGTTCAAAAAGGGCAGAAGCTTGGCTGTGCGGGCTGGAAACAGCTGGACTCGGAGCAGAGCTTTGACCTTCCTGGATTTATCCTGGACAGCCTGTACCGAGGAGTCGGTGAAGCGGGACGTCTGGTCAATATCACAAAGTTCCTGGCTGGTCCGGGAATTGGGATTCGGAATTATATGGAGGCGGAGCAGGCCGCAGTTTTTGCATGCGCGGCAGAGATGGTATCAAACGGGATGCTTGCAGCATGGGAAAAACTAGGGGAGGGCGTCACTGAGCTTGAGGTGGGTTCCTGCTTTAATCCCAGGGGATTGCCGCTCTCATGCCACAGCAATGTTTCTTCCGGGCACCGCACGAGGACAGGACTGGTAAGTCCGTCGGGTAAAAAGATGGAAAAGGGCGATCCGTTGACGCTGTGCTGGGCAATGCGCGGGGGGCTTTCCTGCAGAGCAGGGTATCTGGTAGAAGGACCGGAGGATTTGCCAGAGGAGAGCAAGGATTATTATGAAAAAGTTGTAAAGCCTTACTTCGCAGCCGCGGTTACGTGGTATGAAAATATCGGGATTGGCGTGACCGGAGGAGAGATTTATGCGCTGGTGCAGCAGATTTTTCCAAAAGAGCAATACGGCTGGAGCCTGAATCCGGGGCACGGTCTGGCAGCAGAAGAATGGCTGAATTCACCGGTTTTCCCGGGTTCCCAGATTCCGTTTTGCAGCGGTCAGATGATTCAGCTCGATATCATACCAGAGCCGGGCCACGGATACGCGACGAGCAATATTGAGGACGGTATTTTGCTTGCAGATGAGGAGCTGCGAACAGAACTCAGGGAAAAGTATCCCGAAATATGGGGACGGATTCAATACCGGAGACAGTATATGGCAGAGGAGCTTGGCATTCACCTGAAAGAGGAAGTGCTTCCGCTGTACAATACGCAGGGGATTTTGAATCCGTATCTGCTGAAAAAAGGGTATGCGATGAAAAAGGTATCGTTTAATCTGGAACCGAAAAGCTGATCTGAAGATCGGCTTTTTTCTTTATATGGAAGACTGCCCTCCATTGCACAGTGGAAACAGGCTCAAAATACAGGGAGGAAGCTGCTGTGTGATCGGGACCGCGGTGATTGCCGATCACGAACACAGAGGAGGAAAGACACTGATTTTTCTGATCTATCTCTGAGGTATCTGCTTTTCTTGGATGGTCTCCGTCTGAACAGTCGCGGATGGTAAAAAGGCTGTCCGGGATTTCGGGGGATATACGGTAGGCGAGTATCAGAGAATGTTCCGGATAGACGATGTCTTTTCGTCCGAATTGTGTAAAGCTTAAATGGTGTTGCATCTGTTCACATTCCAGTATAGTCAGATCATATTTCTGTCCGCTTATGGGATGAACGATTTCTATATTTTCAGTTCGGTTTGAGAGATCTGTCATAAAATGCCCGGCTGTAACCGGAACGGGACGGGTCTGGAAATACAGGGAAATCTTCTGCGGCGCCAGGACAGGCTCTGACTTCCACTCGTAGGAAACCCGTCCGAAGTGCCAACAGCAGGTTCGGTCGCAGCCGTAAGCATTCATCAGTTCTTCTGCGATTTTATCATTTGGCCAGTCGTCATCCGAGGCTGGTTCTGCGTCCTTCGAGTCGGCGGACCGGGAAGTTTGTATGGCAGGAGATCGGTCCTCGTCCGGCGCATCCGTTTCGTTGGCAGTCATCCGCGAAATAGCAGGCGGGTACCACATCAGGCTTCCGCTGATCCTGCATGTAAGCGGGCTGTCGTTCAGGCTCATCTCTGTCATGAAATCTTTGCTGCCTGGATTTTCTGCGTCAAACTGTTCCAGCTCTTCCTGTGTTTTGAGGGAAAGCCGGCGTTCCTGGTTCCATTTTTTCAGAAATGCAGCCATGTCGTCCACTGAAATTTTTTCGCAGACATCCAGGACAGCACCTGCTTTCCCAACGTAAACAGCGGGGATAAAAAGCTCCTGCTTTTCCCAGAGGATTGTTTTTTGAAGCGGAACCGGTGTCAGTTTTTTGGCATACCGGTCACGTCCCCACAGTTTTTTACTGTAATATACGTTCATGTTCCAAGTCTCCTTCCATTTCTGCAAGAGTATTCTTCAGCGCCTGTAAAAATTTTTCTGCATGTTTGGCGAGAATCTGATATTTCTTCCATATAAGAAACACCTATTGAACAGTAGATTGTAGGTGCCCGTGATGTTTAGGGAAGTCCGTTTATGTCCGTGCGGTATCTAGAACCGGTAAGAATAATGATGGTATCGTAACATAAATGTATATAGGTTTCAACTATAGACATGGATATAAAACAGGTTTTTGCTCTTCTATTTTCAGGATTATCCGGCATGCTGCATGTTTGAGAAACGGATATGCAAAGCAGGAGCTGTATCGCTGTGTGGAACACAGAGAAATTGACAGAGAGATTGAATTTAGGTAGAATGAAAGAAAATAAGTTGTTGTATCACACGAGTGTCGTGCTGTTTGTACAACAACGTTCTTGTGTAGGGGGCTGAAATAGACGGTGTGAGAAACATAATTCGAAAAAGAGGGAGCAAAATAGGAGCGCTGTTTTTTTTGTTTCTGGCGCTCAGTATTTCTGTGACAGCGCAGGCAGGATTTTCTAAAAAAGCGCTGTCTTTAAAGGTGAAAAAGAGCGAAGAGAGTATTACTCTTTCATGGGCCGGAAGAAGAGAACTGACGGGATATCAGGTGTATCGGACAAATGCTTCTGGCAGAAATCGTGTAAAAATTAAAACCACGAAGAAAACACGTGTGACTGTTACGGATTTGAAACAAGGGAAAACGTATTATTTCTGCGTCCGAGGATATCAGAAAAAGAACGGAAAAACGAAATATACGAGCTACAGCAAAATAATGAAAGTCAAAATGCCGGTTCGCGGACAGAAATCGACTCTGAAAAAATTGCTTCAGACTGCGCTGCAGCCCGTTGGTTCTACGATGTATGTGTGGGGCGGCGGTTGGAATGAGGCGGATACGGGAGCAGGCAGGGAGGCGCGGACGATCGGTGTCAGCCCAAAATGGAAGCAATTTTTTCAAAAACAGACGAGCGCGTATGATTACAGGAAAACACGGTACCAGATCGCAAATGGGCTGGATTGTTCCGGCTATATCGGGTGGTGCATTTACAATATACAAAATACGGAAAACGGAAAAACAGGTTATGTCATGCTGGCTGATCAGATGGCAGAAAATTTTGCTTCAAGAGGTTGGGGAACGTATACCCAAAAAGGAAAAGTGAAAAATTACAGAGCCGGAGATATTATGAGCTCATCCGGACACGTTTACCTCGTAGTAGGCCAGTGCAGCGATGGAAGCGTTGTGCTGTTACATTCCAGCCCGCCGGGGGTACAGTTGGCTGGAACACCGGATCGAAATGGAAAATCGGAGAGCAAGGCAGTCAAGCTGGCACGCAAGTATATGAAGAAATATTACCCGGAATGGTACAGAAAATATCCGAATTGCGCAAAAGGAAGCTCCTATCTGACCCAGTTTTCGCAGATGAGGTGGGATCTTTCCGGCGATGCGGTGATGACAGATCCGGAGAAATACAGGAATAAGACAGCGGAGCAGATTTTGAGGGATTTGTATTCAACGTGATATATATGCGGACGTACCTGGACAAATGATACAAAAGTGAGAAAGGATAGGTGATAGAAATGCAGTTGGAGACGAAGCGGTTGATTTTGCGTCCGTGGTGTGAGGCGGATGCGGAAGCATTGTATGAGTATGCGAAGAATCCGGCGGTAGGGCCGGTGGCTGGGTGGCCGCCGCATACGAGTGTGGAGAACAGCAGGGAGATTATTCGGGATGTGTTGTCGGCGTCCGAGGTTTATGCTGTCTGCCTGAAAGAGGATGACAGAGTGGTTGGCAGTATCGGGCTGACGGTTGGAAAGGACAGCAATCTGGATTTGCCGGATACGGAGGGCGAAATCGGTTACTGGATTGGCGTGCCGTTCTGGGGACAGGGGCTGATTCCAGAGGCGGTTTTGCGGCTGCAACGGCGCGGGTTCGAGGATTTGAAGCTTGCGAAGATCTGGTGCGGTTATTTTGATGGGAATGAAAAATCAAAGCGTGTGCAGGAAAAGTGCGGATTTACGTACCATCACACGAACAAAGATATTTACTGGGCGCTGATGGATGAGATCCGGACAGAGCACATTACGTGTCTAACGAAAGAGGACTGGGAGAGAAGCCAAGAGAGATGAGGAGAATCCGGGAGGTTGGGGCGCTTGTATTGTACAACTGGAAAGCGCTTGCTGGTTTTGAACTGATTTATAAGTTTGCGTCCGGGCTTTTGTTTTTGCCGCTTTTGTGGAATATATTTGACTGGATAATGAAGGCCAGTGGGTACACGTATCTGACGCTGGAAAATATTGTTCCGTTTTTGATGCAGCCGTTTACGATAATTGCTCTGTTTTTTCTGTTGCTTCTGGTAGTATTGCTTCTTGTTCCTTTTCTGAATTTGGGACTGGGATCGAGTATTTTGACAACGATTTCCATACCGGAGTTTATTCTTGATTATATTGCGGCAGATGGATTTTTATCTTTGCTGCTTTGCTTTGTAACGGTACTGCTGCTTGCGCTGATGATGCGATGGCTGTATGCGTTTCATTATTTTACGCTGGAGGGCTGCTCTTTTGCGGAGGCGAGAAAAAAGAGCGCGCGGCTCGGACAGAAAAAGAGATTTCGCGATTTTTTTGGTTTGCTTTGGGTGCAGTTGGTGCCAGCCGTATTTTTGGTATTGTTTTTTATTGTTGTAGTGACTGCTGCACTGGCTGTGACGAATCTGCTTTCCAGTGTGTTTGTGCTTCAGTGGGTGGCTTCAACGGTGATCTGGATGAAGCTTCTGTTTGCAGTTACGGTTGCCGGTATGCTGGCGGGGCCGGTTAGTTATGGCTGTGTGAGTGTGCTGTATTATAAGCATAAGGAAGAAACAGGAGAGGAGCCGGTGTACAGCGAAGCGCCGCCGTACAACAAAAAAGGGTTCAGCGTGAGATTGCTTCGCGGCGTGTATGTGATCGCAAGTTGTATCGTTCTGGTCGGGAGCTTCGGGCTTGGATATCTGCTGTGTTCTGGGAAGTTGAATCCGCAGATTGAGTATCCGGACTATGGAGATTACAGCGCACAGAGGGGCCTCGGCTTTTTACCCGGAAAACACGATGGCAGCGTTTCGCGGGGCAAAGGAGCTTGGCGCAGATTGGATTGAACTGGATGTGCAGCAGTGCAAAGACGGGCAGATTATTGTGATTCATGATGCTAATCTGCAAAGGACAACAGGCGTGAATCAAAATACCTGGGATATGACGTATGAGGAGATTGAGAAGCTGGATGCGGGCAGTTTTTTTGAACCGGCATATGCAGGGGAGAAGATTCCACTGCTTTCGGAGGTGGTTCAGTTTGTAAAGGAAAGCGGTATCAAACTGAATATAGAGCTGAAACCGACCGGCCATGAAACGGAATTTGAAAAATGCGTGGTGGATATCATTCGCGATGCCGGTATGAAACAGATCTATGTGTGGACTGTAAATACGCAGGAGAGCATCCATAAGATGATTGAAAAAAATGTGGACAATATCATCACGGATGATATTGAGCTGGCCAAGCAGTGCGTGTACGAAAGCAGGTACAGCGATCTTTTGATGGAATATATGAAAATGTTTGAATAAATTAAAGAATATATTTCACAAGAGGCGCAATGCTTTTCTGATCTGTAAAGTCCATGCTTTTCCCATAGGTGGCAAGGAGCTCCCGGTCTTCAGAAGTGAGATCGCAGGGATCTTTTTTTAGCAGCATTTTACGGAGCATGGACATCATCATCCGGTGCGGAAGAAGCAGCCTGGAATAATCAATGCCTCCTCTTAAGTGGAAGACGGCGATGTTTTGCAGGATTTCCGGGGAAATCGTTTTGCTCATTGCTTCTTTGATATGAGCAACATTGTCTGGATTGTTCGGGTCTGCCAGTCCGCAGGTAAAAAGAATGACCTGTTTGTTTTTTACAAGGTCCCAGTTTCGGGTGAGCAGTTTGAGTCCGCTTATCCCTCCAGCATAAAGGCCGCCGCCGTATACAATCACATCATAAGAGGCGAAATTTGCGGGATAAAAATTTTTTCGTTCATAAACGGGGCAGGATAAGGCTGCGGCGATCCAGTTGGCGTATTGTTTGGTGTAACCGTATTTTGATTCATATACAACGACTGTTTTTTTCATAAATGAAGGACTCCTTTATTGTTGTATTGTTCCTATAGTGCTTTGGGCTGCTATTTGTAGTATACTGATGACTAAGTTATATCGTGGCAGAGGGAAAAAAGCAAGGAATTGTGGGAAAGTGCTACATAACCGGTGGTATTGTGACAGAATGAGGGTGGTTGGATGAACGGACATGTAAGGCAGAAGGAGCAGTCGGCGAAAAGAATAGAGGATGCATTGTTTCAGCTGATGGGGGAGAAAATTTTTGCCGAGATTACGGTCTCTGAGCTTTCGGACAGAGCAGATGTGGCGCGCAGGACTTTTTATCGGCTGTACAAAGGGAAAGAGGATGTACTGCATGGATATTTTGGCAGATTGTGCCGAGAATATCAAAGGACATTTCCTGCTTTGAAAAATTATCATTTTCTTCGGGTTGCGGAGGACTATTTCGGGTTCTGGTACTGCCACAAAGAAGTATTGCTTCTGATGCATCAGTGCGGCCTGGATGATATGCTGTACTGTGAGATCGGCCGTGCGGCGACTGCGGTAGTCAAAAATCGTATAAACAGTGAACAAAGTCCAGAAGATTGGGAAATTGAGTGCTTTGCCAGTTATTCTGCCGGTGGTTTCGGATTGCTTTTGCAGCGGTGGGTGGAATCTGGTATGCAGGAAGGGCCGAAGCATTATGCCAGAAGAGTCGGGAAGGCATTGCTGCATTTTATCAGGCCCGCCGTGCAGGCAGAATCAGGGAAATGAGAGGCGTATGCCATGTGCAAAGAGCGGGAGAAAAGTATTCTATTTGTGCGGGAGAAAGGGGAAAATTTATGATTTATGAGGAAAAACAGTGTGCGAAAACGGCGCGGATTTTCGGAGAATGGCAGGAGACAATGATCTGGTCCTGTCTTTCACAGGTGATGGGGCATATTTTTGTAAAAGACAGAGACCATCCGGACTCTGCGATGGCGATGCTGGGGGATTTCTGTTTTCTGGCAGGTGTGCCGGAACCGGAGCTGGCAGCTTACAAACCGGAATACTGCAAGCAGGATTTTATCATTATGGTGCCTCAAAAGGAAGCGTGGGCCAGGTGTATTGAGACGTGTTATGGGGAGAAGGCAAAACGAGTGACACGATATGCCATGAAAAAGGAAGGCGATCTGTTTGACCGCAAGGCGCTGGAACGGGCGGCTGCGGGACTTCCGGAAGAATATCAGATCAGGATGATAGACGAAGAACTGTTTGAACAGTGCAGGCAGATTCCCTGGTGCCGTGATTTTGTTGCGCAGTACGATACGTATTAGAAATATCGCGCGAGCGGTCTGGGGGCGGCTGTCCTGAAACGGGATGAGATCGTATCCGGAGTGTCTTCTTATTCAAGCTATCCGGGCGGCATTGAGATCGAGATTGACACAAGGGAGGATTACCGCAGGCGCGGGCTTGCGTACGCGGCAGGCGCCAGGCTGATCCTGGAGTGCCTGGCGCGCGGATGGTATCCGAGCTGGGATGCGCAAAATAGATGGTCTGTTGCACTGGCGGAAAAACTGGGATACCACTACAGCCATGCATATACTGCATATGAAATATGGGGTTACTGAGAAAGCGGCAATGTTTTATTGAATCCAGCTTTTTTATGTCCGATCAAGGGATGAATTATAATCTGAATCTGTGGATTTTCGTGGTACAAGGCAGCAGGAAAGCGTTTCACAGTGTACGTTTCGTACATTGCCGTCACCTGGTTCCTGTTCGATTGCATCAATTAAAAGCTCCATGGCTGATCTGCCAAGCCGTCTTTTTTCCACGTGTACCGAGGAGAGCGGGGGATTGAGCATCTGGCAGACAAATACATCGTCGAAGCCGAGAACTTTTACATCCTCGGGGATTCGGAAGTGATGCTCTAAGAGTGCCTGCATCACCCCAATCGCCATCTGGTCATTGGCGACAAAGATTCCGTCAAAGGGAAGCTGGTGACTGAGTAGCTCCAGCGTTTTTTCATATCCGGAGTTATGGGAGAGATCGCCGCTTAAAATCAACCGGTTGTTCATGGGAAGTCTGTATTTTTTTAAAGTGTCAAGATAGGCGTTGTAACGATCATCTCCGGTACCAACTGGAGCTGATATGTGGGCAATGCTGCGGCATCCTGCATCAATCAGATGCTGCATGGCCTGACATGCGCCATGATACGTATCGACACAGATCGAATCAATGCCATACGGTGAAAAATCTCGTTCTAACGATACAAGTCTGATATCTTTTCCGGATTTCTGGATCTGATCGTGCAGATAATTCGCGTATTCTTTCATTGACTCTTTTTTTACGATGGAACTGAACACAATTCCATCGACCTGTCTCATAATCAAATCAGTTATATTTTTTTTCTCTGTCTCAAAGTCACAGTTGGAATCAGAAATGGTAACAGAATATCCTCTGAAAGAAGCAATTTTGGCTGCTTCCTTTAATACATACGGAAAAAAAAGGCCGCACATATCAAGCGCGACAAAACCGAGCTGCATGCTGCGTTTACTTTTCATGCTCCGCGCGGCATAGTTTGTGGAGTAATGCAGTTCTTCGATGGCGGACACCACCCGCTGTCTGACATCTTCGCTGACATATTTCGTTCCATTGATGACATGCGATACGGTTGAGATCGCTACATGGGCCGTTCGTGCCACATCTTTGATTGTTGCCATAAAAATCCTTTCTGCTTTTTGACGAGCGTGCTGCACTTCTGGATCACGCATTACAGGTTTGAGATTTGTGATCTGCTGTTATTTAAGAAACTTTTCAAAAAATGAGAACCTATCTGTTATTTTAACTTGTAATAGAAAATGATGCAATGAAAAAATATAATTGACAAAAAAACGTTTTTCTTTTAAAATAACAATTAGAAAAACGTTTTTCTAAAATTATTATATAATTATGTCAGTAACTTGAAAAATAATAGGTATAACGTGGGGGTTACAGGAGGGATTCGAATGAAACGGTCAAAGGCGAACGAAATTATTCAGTACACGATGGATGCATTAAAAAAGGCGCAGTTTCCGCTGCCGCCATTTGCGTATTATGGACCGGAGGAGTGGGCCAGACTTCCGGAGGAAGAGATTGAACTTGTCGAGAATATGCTGGGGTGGGATATTACTGATTTTGGAAGCGGCGATTTTGACAGAGTTGGACTAACAATTTTTACGTTCCGAAACGGGAACTTTTATGCAAAAGAGAAATATTGCAAGCCATACGCAGAAAAGATGCTTTATGTGATGGACGGGCAGATTCTTCCGTTCCATTATCACTGGGAGAAGCAGGAGGATATCATCAACCGCGGTGGCGGAGATTTGGAGCTTACGCTATACAATTGTACGGAGGTTGATTTTGCAGATGTCGAGGGCGGAAGAGCACACCAACCAGGCCAGTTTGCAGATACGCCGGTGACGGCATATGTGGATGGCAAACAGATCACAGTTCCGGCAGGCGGAAAGCTTTTGCTTCATCCGGGACAGTCCATTTCACTGATGCCAGGCCAGTACCATCAGTGGCAGGGGGTGCCGGGAATGGGAGATGTGATTTTATTTGAGGTATCGACAACAAACGATGATACGATCGACAACCGGTTCCATACAGCAGGAGACCGTATTCCATCTATGGAAGAGGATGTCCCGGCAAAATATCTGATGTTTGCAGATTACCCAGAATATACGAAATATTCGTTTATTAAAAAGTAGGAATATTGACTGTTGCAAGCAGGAGGGGAGAGGAAGGGCCATGATGTTTCTCCTGAATTTCGATCTCTGGTTTTTATCGTTCTTGTATTGCGTTTCAGCAATTTATTTTCCAGTTTGATAGTTTTACACCGTAAAATATTTGATGGTCAGATATTAGACTTTGCAATAGGGAAAATGGCATGATTTGTCAATAGACTATTGCAGAAAATTGTGTTACATTACTGCTTTAAATTTTATAATTCGTGAAATTAGATAGGAAGAAAGTGATTTCCATGCTTCGAATTTATATTATTTAAGAAAATATTTAAACTATGTTAAAAATTTTTTGGTATAATTTTAAAAATATGTGTTTTATTTTGGGCTATCACGAATGATAAGGAGGCAGAGTGTGTTATGAATGGGTGTCCGGAATTAATTGTAATGTTAACATATAATGACTGTACATCAAAAAATGCCAGTCAGATTTTTGAGGAGTGTAAGAATTCAAAGGCGAAATTTTGGGGCTTCAAGGAGAAGGGGCTTCCGAAAGAAGAGATGAAAGAGCTGTTTGCCTATATGAAAAAGTGTGGGAAGACAACAGTTCTGGAGGTTGTGGCATATACGGAAGAGGAATGTCTGGAAGGTACGAAGAAGGCCCTGGAATGTGGATGTGATATCCTGATGGGTACATTTTTCTTTGATTCTGTCTTTGAGCTTTGCAGGAAAAACAATCTTAAATACATGCCGTTTGTAGGAAAGGTGACAGAACGTCCGTCTATTCTTGATGGGACTGTGGAAGAAATGCTTGAAGAAGCGCGCCGATATCTGGAAAGAGGAGTGTATGGCTTTGATTTGCTTGGTTACCGATATACGGGAGACGCCTCTGCTTTGATTCGGGATTTTGTGGCCGGAGTAAATGCGCCTGTCTGTGTTGCGGGCAGCGTAAACAGCTACGAGCGGCTGGATGAGATAAAAGATTCCGGCGCATGGGCCTTTACGATCGGCGGGGCGTTTTTTGAAAATAAGTTTGACGGAACGTTCGCGGAGCAGATTGACAAGGTGTGCGACTATATCGGGACTTCCTGCGAAGCAGACAGATAAAGAGATGAAGAGGAGGAATCCATGTTTAAAATACTTTATCCGTTCGAGTACGCAGAAAGTGTTTTTGCGATTGATTATGAGAAACTGTACCGAAAAGGGTATCGGGCCGTTATTTTTGACATTGACAATACGCTGGTGCATCACGGGGAAGACTCTACAGAGGAGGTGGATGAGCTTTTTCGGAGCATTCACAGGACTGGCTTGAAAACACTTCTGCTATCGAATAATGACGAGCCGAGAATCCGCAGATTCATGAGAAATATTGATACGCTGTACATATGTGACGCTGCGAAGCCGGATGTGGCAGGCTATTTAAAGGCAATAGATATGCTTGAGATAGAGAAAAAAGAAGCCGTTGTCATTGGCGACCAGATTTTTACGGATATTTATGGCGCGAATAAGAGCGGAATTGATAATATACTGGTGAAATATATGCGGTATCCGGATGAAAAGAAGATCGGAATACGAAGAAATCTGGAGAAAATTATTCTCTGGTTTTACGGAATCAGACGATCCTGTCAGAACAGGATCGGGGATATATACAAAAGGGAGGCTGTCTGAATATGCCGGAAAAGAAGAAAAAACTTTTTTGTGAGCTTCATCCTGCCTGCTATGCGATTTCAGTACAAAAAGAAATTATGAAGCGGCATTTAAAGGATCTGAAGAGTCCTGAAAAATTTGCAAAAACGATACAGAAAGAGGCGCTGCCGCATGTTGTTTCCAGCTACAGTACGAATATGATCAAGCGCGCGCCGGGCATTGATTTAAAGCTTCAGGAAAACAAAGCAGTAAATATCCGACTGGCGGGCAGTAAAATGAACGGAATGATTATCCGCCCTGGAGAAGTGTTTTCGTTTTGGAGAACAGTAGGAAGAACAAAGAAGCAAAAAGGTTACAAAGAAGGAAGAATTATCTATGCGAATAAGCTGAAGCCGGGAGTAGGCGGAGGACTCTGCAACCTGGGCAACACACTGCATTTGCTGGTGCTGCACAGCCCGCTCGAGGTGACGGAGTTCCACAGCCATTCCGACGCGCTGGCTCCGGATGCGGGAAAACGGGTTCCGTTCAGCTCAGGGACGTCAGTCAGTTATAATTACATAGATTACCGTTTTAAAAACAATACGGATCAGAATCTTCAGCTGTGCATCTGGTGCGAAGGAGAAATGCTGCACGCTGAGCTGCGCAGCGAGCGGGAATTTCCGTGGCGCTATGAACTCGTGGAAGAAGATCACCATTTCCGGAAAGAAAAGGAAAAATATTACCGGATTTCCAGGATCTATAAAGTGACGATTGACAAAGAGAGCGGAGAGATCCTGAAGAAGGAACTTGTCCTGGATAACCATTCAGAGGTTATGTATGATTACGATCTGATTCCCAAGGATATGATCCGGGAATAAGAAATAAAATGTGAAAAAAGAATACAGGTGAAAAATTCCGCCTGCGTACCTTGCTGATTGAGGCAGTTGCGCAGGTGGAATTTTTTGACTTTTTAAAATCAGACAGCCCACATTTTTTAGATTTTGCCCCTATCGTTTTTTCAGACCCCCCAAATGGGAAAAGAAAGGTAAAAACAACAGCTTTTACAGCTGCAGGATTTCCGGTTATAGTCTGAATAACGAAAAACAAAGTTCCTGCTACGCAGGAGAAGGAGGACAAAATGAGAAATAAAATGATGGGCCGTTTTACTGTTTTGACGCTTGGCCTCAGTATGCTGGGCGCGCCGGTTTGTTCCGGAAGTGTAATCGCGGCAGAAAATGCGGCAACACAAAGTGAAGCCGGAAAAGACGGGATTGCAGGCGCGGCGCAGGCACAGGCGCTGACACAGGAAGAACTTGCTGCAGTGAAAGAGACGACAGTATTTCAGGATGAAACCTCAGCAACCGGTTATTCTGTAAAATTCTGTTTTACGGATCCGGATTTCGGCACAGACAAAGAAGCACAGCGTGTTCGGCTTTACGGTGAATGGGGATTTTCCGACCCCATGCATTCAACGATCTGGACCGGCGAATACGTGTCACCGTGGGAGTGGCAGGATGGCTATAAGCTTTGGTTCGGAACACATACGGCGCCGTACTACGATATGGAACGGGGAGAGGACGGCTGCTGGTCTCTTGTAGTTCCGCTTCCGGCAGGCGGCTATAAATACCGTTTTTATATCGGAGGGGACGTGGATGCGGATGTAAATGATGTGAAAGGCTGCTATATGTCCTATGACCAGAACAATGTTCCTTACTTAAGCCCAGTGGAAAAGGATCCGTATACCCTGTCAGCACACGCTTACTTTACATCGTACATTTATGTTCCGTGGGATCCTGAAAAACAGGCGAATACAGACCGCGTAGACGAGCAGTGCCCGCGGGATGACGGACAGACCGGTACTGTTTTTTATGAGAAGGCGACCATTGCAGAAGGAGATTTTGCAGGAAAGGAATCTGTCTATGGCGTATATCTGCCGTATGGCTATGAGAAAAATGCAGACGAAGAGTACCGCATCCTTGTGATGGTGCACGGCGGCGGGGAAAGCGAACCGAGCTGGTTTAACTCAGGACTTGTTGAAATCCTTGACAATATGATCGCAGAGGGACGCATGGAGCCTACGATTGTTGTGACGCCGAGCATGAATGACTTTGACCGGACAGACGGCCAGAATATGCGTCATGATTATGACCGCGTTTCTCTTGACAATTTTATTGCAGACCAGATTCTTCCGTATATGGAGGAGAATTACCATGTATCTTCTGATAAAGAGATGCATGCGATCGGCGGATGCTCGAACGGCGGCATCCAGACATGGGTTGCTTATTTTAACCACAACGAAGACTATAAGTACTATATCGTACAAAGCGGGGCAGAACCGGCTCAGTCACTGTGCGACATTGATTACACGAGAGAAGATCTGCGCGACGATGTTGTGATGATCGGCGTATCTCTGTATGACAATGCAGGATGGAACCTGGAACGTCCGGTCATTGAGAAAGCCTATATACCGGTTTACAATATGGCTAAGGCTAATCTCCCGTTTGAGATTATCAATGAAATCCAGTATGGACACGGATATCCGGGATGGAAGATTGAACTGGTACGCTTCTTTGACGATTATCTGTGGAAGACAGATGCGCGTGAAATGGACGTTCCGGAGATTACACCGCTTCCGTCCGTGACATATTCGGATACGCTTTCCGGAGAGCAGCTGTATCAGGCAGCGCTTCTGTACCGCGAAAAGGGTGATTTCAAAACAGCGCTCACGTTTATGCATGAAGCTCTGGCAAGAGGCTGCGACAATGCGCTTGTTGAGATGGCAGCATGGTATTTCTGCGGCAAGGCGCCACTGGCAGAGGGTGAGGACAATATTGAAACGGCAACTCATCTGATGGATCTGGCAACAGAACGTAATAATGCGATGGCGGCATACTACTGGGGCCTGATTTATTCAGACTGCTCCATCCCGGGCCTGGGCCAGAAAGTGGAAGAAGGGCATTTTGAGGTTGATATCGACAAGGCGATTGAATATTATGAGCTGTCGATTGAGCTGGGATATCAGAAAGCCTACAAATTCCTCGGAAACATGTATTACAATGGCGATTACGGCGTAGAGCAGGACAAGGCAAAAGCAGTGGAATATTACGCAGCAGGTGCAGAAGCCGGTGACTTTACGTGTACGCATCTGTATGCAGACTGCCTGTATAACGGAGACGGTATCGAGCAGGATGGAGCAAAGGCAATGGAGCTGTATCAGTGGCTTGTGGATGTGAAGGCGCACAACAAGAACGATTATTCCTGGGCAGCTTATATGCTCGGCAACATCTACACAGAAGGTACGTATGTGGAGCAGGATACGCAGAAGGCGCAGGAATATTATGGGCTGGCAGCAGAACTCGGAAACAAGGATGCAATGCAGGTACTCGGAATTGAGCCGGAGACGAAGGCAGAATAATCCGAATATTATTTGAGATAAAGTGGAATAAGCTTATATAGGAACCAAAGCTGAGAAGCAGAGTAAGTAAGAATAGTCAGAAATAATCTCAGGCATATGCCTGTGATAAAAAATCAGGATCCTGGCAGGTGAGGCAAAACAGGGGAGCGAATAAAGTTCCGTTTTGTCGTTCCTGCCGGGATTTATGTAGTTTTCATATTGTTTCAGAATCGTGATCTGTGATAAAATCAGAAAAACCAGGCAGATATTCAAGAAAAATCAGGTGAACCTATGAGTTTGAGAGAAAAGGTATTTGTCGCCATTTCGATGGCAGTGTTTTGTATATTTGCAGTATTTTTTATGAAACCATCAAAGGAAAAAACGCAGACAAGCGGCGTGCGCATTGCCGCAATCATGCCGGACGTGACGAACAGCTTCTGGGCGGGGGTATGGAATGGGGTTGACAATGGTGCAGCATCGGCCAATGTACGCCTTTCACGGTATCGGTATGCAACGGGGAAAGACACCCGGGAAATGAACGAGAAACTGGAGACAGCGCTTTTGTCAAAGCCGGAGGGGATTTTGCTTTGCGCGAATCAGTATACGGCTCCCCGGACGCGCGAGCTGCTTTCACAGGCCATGGAGACAGGGATTGCGGTCGTACTTTGCGATACGGATACAGAAGAAAAGCTCAGAGATGCCTATGTGGGAGCTGACAATGAGAAAGCCGGGCATGACTGTGCGGGATACCTGCTGAATCAGGGGGAAATCCGGACAGCGGTTATTATAAAAAGCAGCGAAGAGCGGATTTCCGGTGCCACAAGACAGAGGGAGCAGGCTTTTTTGGAGCATTTTGCAGATGACAGTCAGATTCAAATCGAAAAGCTGGTTTTGACTGGTGAGGGAAACGATAATTTTCAGATTCTGGAGGAAAAGCTGCTGTCGCTTGGCGAGGAGACGGCGCTGGTCTGCTTTAATTCTTCTACGACGATTCTTGCAGCACAGACGATTGAGCGGCTGAAGATGGCGGACAAAGTGACTGTAGTTGGTTTTTCAGAAACAGAGGAAGCGTTTTCCTATACGCAGGAGGGTGTGATTGACGCATTGTTTACGCAGGACAATGAAGAGCTTGGCCGGAAATCAGTGGAACTTCTGGAAGCTCTGGTGCAGAGCAAAGCAGAAGAAAAAAGGAAAAACGAAGAAAAGAAAGAAGAGACAGGGGAAAAAGCGGAAAAACTGGAAGACGAAGAAACGAAGTCAGTGATTTATATTGATATGATACCGGTACTCGGAGGGGAGGGACACGCTTGAGTTACAGTTTGCTGATTGTAGAGGATGAACGGCTGGAGGCAGAGATGCTGGAGGATATGATCCGGAACCGCTATCCGCAGATTCCGTACATTTATTCTGCTGATAACGGAATTGATGCACTGCGGCTCACACAGAAGAAAAATCCGGATATCGTGCTGCTCGATATCAACATTCCGGGGATTTCGGGAATTGAATATATGAAAGCATTATCAGAGAATCATTTTCAGGGCCATGTGGTGATTACAACAGCGTATGATTCCTTTGAGTATGCGAAAGAAACCATGAAATACGGAGCAGTTGGATATCTGTTAAAACCAATCATGGATACGGAGCTTTCGGAATTCATGGAAAAATGTTTTGAACTTGTACAGGAAAAGCGGAAGGTTCAGCAGATCTCGGAAGGAATGATTTCAATCTGTTCGTATGCGCAGAGGTATCTGATGAATGATTTTCTGCAGGGAAATGTGCCGGAAAGAGCAATGCAAAACGCATATGGATGGCCAGCGGACGGGAAGCTGCAGGCGAGGATGGTACGGCTTTGTTTTGGAAAAGAGCTTGATGAGAGCAGGCAAAAAGAAGTTGTACAGACCATGGAGAGCATTTTTCAGCCGTTTTTCCGAACGCTGTGGACGATCGACAGCCGGGAACTGCTGTGTGCATTTACACCGCAGGAATATCATGAAGCAGAGGAGCTGGAGGTGGCAGTGTGGTGTGCCGCATCTGTGCTGGTGCGTGTTCTGGAGAAAAAAGCAGCTGACTGTCTGATCGGAATGCAGATTACATTTACAAAAGTGTGCAGTTCGTACCGGGAGCTGATGGAGGCTGTGCCGGGTTCAGCGCCTTTTCAGATTTCACTGAATATGGGAGAGCAGAGTGCTTATGACAGACGGATGAAACTGTCGAAAGCGGTTCAGCGCATGAGGGAAGGAAATGCAAAACGGGCTGTCCATGTGTTTCATGGAATGTTTGAGCAGCAGGAAACCTGGTGGGGAGGCGTTTATCTGTTTTTAAAAGCAGTGCTTCAGTACCAGGAGGAAATTGATGTCATGGACGGGCTGCTTGCAGTGGATGCAAAAAAGCCGATGGAGAGTCTGGCAGGCTGGCTGCAGGAGATCCTGACACAGCCGGAGCAAAAAGATGTGTCCATTCATCCGGTAATTGCAGAGGCGGTGCGTATTATGGAAAAAGAGTTTGGTTCACTGGGGCTGTCTCAGACAACGCTTGCAGAGCGTCTTGGCCTGAATCCGGCCTATTTCAGCAGACGTTTCAAAAAGGAAACGGGGCAAAATTTCTCGACGGCTATGACACAGATACGGATGTGCCATGCAAAGGAACTTCTTGACCTGGGTATGACACCGGAGCAGGTATCGGTGAAATGTGGATATACGAACAGAAAGTATTTTTATGAGACGTATCGGCTGTATTATGGGATTTCTGCAACGCAGTATGTACAGAGGATTGAAAACAATGAGAGAGGAAAAAACACATCGGCTGAAATATGAAGTATTCCGGCTTGTTGTGATCGGGGTACTGATTCTGTGCATCGTGTTTGCGGTGACGATGTTCATTGAATTTCGCATGCTGATAAGAATGAAAAGCACGATTGACAGTAATACGGTTTTTTCAGAGTATTATGAGGCTATAAACGAGGCAGAAACGTGTCTGAGCAGGTATGTCAATGCGCGGCAGGAAGAACAGAGACTTGCGTGCATTGAAGCCGGAAAACATGTTGCGCAGAACAGCCGTCAGATGCGGGAAACGTTTGACGATCCGCAGTTTGTGGATCACTATTATCTGACAGAGAGCTGGCTTTTCTATTACAATCGCATGATTCTTCCTGATGAGGAAAATGGAAGTACAGAAATTCTGGAAGATTATGCGATGTGTGAGAAGCTTTACCGGTATTTACTGGATAACGAAAATGAGCTTAATTCCATTCGCACGGGAATTACGTTTCGCATCTACCATGAACAGTTTTCACTCTGGATGCGGCAGTTTGCCGTGATGGCAATGGGAATTCTGCTTTGCAGCGCCTATCTGCTGATTTTCAGCGGCGCGAGGGTGCGTAGACTGGTAAAGCCGATTACAGATTTGACGGAGCAGATGCAGGATTTTAAAAATGGGGCAGTATTTTTTACGGAAGATATAGAGGAAAATAGAGATAGAGCCGTGCTTCTTCCGGACAGGAGGAAGGAAACGGATAGCATTCTTGTTACAGAAACCCAGATTCTGGAGAATACATTCCGGGATATGTCAGAGGTAATACGTGACCAGATGGCGGAACTTCTTGAGAAAATGCAGCTCGATCAGCAGGTACGGGAGCTGCAGGTTCAGAATATGCAGATGCAGGTTTCCCTCAACGAGGCACATATGAAGCTGATCCAGTCGCTGCTCAGCCCCCATTTTCTGTTTAACTGCCTGAATACTGTTTCCGGGCTCGCGTACTTTGAACATGCGCCGCAAACGCGGGAAGCCAGCCAGCTGATAGCCTGTTACCTGCGGGATTCGATCCGGCTGATCGGCCAGAATATTTCACTGGAAGAGGAGATTCGTCATACCAGGGAATATATGAAAATTCAGGAGCTGCGGTTTGGGGAGCGGATTTCCTTTACAATTCAGTCCGACGGCATGAACGGAGAGGTGAAGGTGCCATCCATGCTGCTGCAGCCTCTGGTGGAAAATGCGATTTCCCACGGTTTAAAGACCGTCTGGGAGGGGGGAAGGATTGAAATAAAAGTACAGACCTGCGGGGGAAAAGTGTTTTTGCAGGTGGAAGATAACGGAGAGGGAATGGATCGTACGGCGCTTGAAAAAGTCCGGGCAGACCTGAAAGGGGCGGGAGCCCTTGAAAAGATGACCGGCTTGTATGGTGTTGCAGCAAGACTGACGACAATTTACGGAAACTGCGCATCGGTAGAAGTAAACAGTGAGCCAGGGAAGGGAACCCGTGTCTCTGTCACACTGGAGACGGTGCCAAACAACGGGAACAGTTGAGTATGGAGCGTATAAACGGAGAGAAAAAATGACACTGACACAGCTACATTATTTTATTACAATTTCAGAAACAAAATCCCTGAATAAGGCGGCCGAGCTGCTGTATGTCTCCCAGCCCTCCCTGACCAGTGCAATCCGGGAGCTTGAGAAAGAGCTTGGGATCACCCTGTTTTACAGAAGCGGACGCGGCGTTACGCTGACGGGCGACGGAACGGAGTTTTTACTTTACGCAAAACAGATCTACGCACAGTATGAGAGTGTGATGGAAAAGTACGGGAAGGGAACAGCCGGCAAAAAGAAATTTGGCGTATCGACGCAGCATTATTCCTTTGCAGTGAAAGCCTTTGTGGATATGGTAAAGGAGTTTGATCTGTCGAAATACGAATTTGCAATCCGGGAGACGCGAACAGCGGAAGTAATCAGTGATGTCAGCACAATGAAAAGCGAGGTCGGCGTGCTGTATTTATGCGATTTTAACCGCAAATGCATGGAAAAGCTTCTGCACTCTGCAGGACTGAAATTCTGCCATCTGATTTACTGCGAGGCATACGTTTATATCTGGAAACACCACCCTCTTGCAAAGGAGGCGTCTGTCAGTATGGAGCAGCTGAGCGGCTACCCGTGCCTTTCTTTTGAGCAGGGTGACAACAGTTCTTTTTACTTTGCGGAGGAGATTCTGTCTGCGAATGAGTATCCGCAGACCATCAAGGCGAATGACCGTGCGACCATGCTGAATCTGATGGTGGGGCTGAACGGCTATACACTCTGTTCCGGTATCATATGCGAGGAGCTGAACGGCAGTGAGTTTGTTGCAGTTCCGTTTCAGGATGATGAAGAGAACCCGAACAGTACAATGGAAATCGGTTATATTGTGAGAGAGAATACCATACTTTCGCGTATGGGGGAGCGGTATGTGGAGAAGCTGAAGGCGTATCTGGGGATTTCAGATGGATAACGGGCAAGAGCTAAAAACAGGCTTTTGCTCTTTTTTTGCAAAAGTTTGCAAGACTTTCAGGAAAAATATGAAAAAAATTCGATCTATTCACCATCTATTGCTGGATTATTAAAAAAAGAATATAGTGATTCTAGCAATAAAATTATACAATAGGAGGATCAGATGAGATATATCTGCGAAATTCAGAAAATAACAGAAGCAGATGTGCTGGTAATCGGCGGCGGGCCTGCAGGTTTCGGAGCAGCCGTAGCGGCTGCACGTAACGGGGCTAAAACAGTTTTAATTGAAAGAAACAGCGTACTTGGCGGAATGGCGACGGCCGGGCTGGTAGGCCCGTTTATGACCTGCTATGACGATGACTGCACCGAACAGATTGTAAAGGGGATTTTCGACGAGCTCTGCGTGCGTACAGAGGCGAAGGGCGGAGCAATTCATCCTTCGAAGATTCGCGGAATGACTTCTTATTCGTCCTATTATCTGCGCAGCCATGAGCATGTAACGCCATACCAGTCAGAAATCCTTGCCATTGTGATGGATGAAATGGCGAAGGAGGCTGGCGTGGAGGTTTTGTTCCACACTCAGCTGGCTGATGTTATAACGGAAAACGGAAGGATTACACATGCGGTGGTTCTGATGAAGGAAGGGCTTGAGGCAATCAGGGCAAAGTGCTACATTGACTGCAGCGGCGATGCAGATGCTGCGGTAAAGGCCGGCGTGCCGGTGCGGCTCGGAGAGAAAGGCAGCGGCGCCATGCAGCCCGCGTCGCTATTCTTTGAAGTAGATCATATTGACCGGAACGCCTATATAGCCGGGCTGGAAGAGAGAAAGAAAGCGCTGGATGACCACATGGGAAACTGTTATTCCTGGATGATTGAAGAGGCAAGAAAAAACGGAGACTGGAGTATTGATAAAAATGAAATCGGGATGTATGAGCAGAATATACCGGGCAGATGGAAAGTAAATACAACCCGCATGCCACATGTCAATGCGACGGATACAAGGCAGATCAGCGCGGCAATGGTAGAGGGGAGAAAGCAGGTGCAGGAGGTGCTTGCGTTTATCCGAAAATATCTTCCGGGCGGAAAAGATGCACAGCTGCTGCAGGTGGCGTCTGTCCTGGGCGTACGCGAGACCAGGCATATAAAAGGAAAGTATGAGCTGACGGCGGAGGATATTCTGGAAAAAAAGCATTTTGAGGATGCAATCTGTACCTTTGCTTATGCGCTTGACATCCACCATTCGGAGGGCGGAGGCGTTACGTTTACTACGGTAAACGGATATTACACGATTCCCTATCGCTGTATGCTTCCGGAAAACTGCAAAAATCTTCTGGTAGCAGGCCGCTGTATCAGCGGAACGTCAGAGGCGGCAGGCAGCTACCGGGTGATGCCGGCCTGCATGGCAATGGGACAGGCGGCAGGAACAGCGGCGTCGTTGGCGGTGAAGGAAGGTATCGCACCGGAGAAAGTTGACGTCCAAAAGTTGCGCCGGATTCTGACGGAGCAGGGCGCTGTAATCAAAGAATAATTATTTTGATATAAAGGAGGAGAAACGAAAATGGAATTTGATAACAGACCTTATGTGAACTGGAAGCTGGCGGACGATTTTATGACGGCTGTTCTGATGAAGGTGGGAGTACCGGAAGAAGAGGCAAGGCTTTGCTCAGATGTTCTTCTGGAGAGTGACCGACGCGGGATTGAGAGCCATGGCTGTAATCGTTTCAAACCGATTTACATTGACCGCATCAGGGCAGGAATCCTGAATCCGGTCACCAGAATTGACATTCTGAAAGAGACGCCGACGACGGCGGTTCTGGATGCGAACGATGGCATGGGTATGGTTGCCAGTAAAAAAGCAATGGATCTTTGCATTGAGAAGGCGCGCAAATACGGTATGGGTATGGTTGCGGTGCGCAATTCCTCCCATTATGGGATCGCAGGCTACTGGGCAGGGCTTGCGGCAAAGGAAGATATGATCGGAATTACGGGGACGAATGCCAGGCCGTCGATTGCGCCGACGTTTGGCGTGGAAAACATGCTGGGCACGAACCCCCTGACGTTTGCGATGCCGACGGACGAGCCATTTCCGTTTATACTTGACTGTGCGACCTCCATTACGCAGAACGGAAAGATTGAATATTATGCGCGGATTGGAAAAGATACTCCGGCCGGTATGGTGATCGGCCGTGACGGACTAACGATGACGGACAGCGGGCAGATCCTGAAAGATATGCGTTCTGGAAAGGCTGCTCTGGCTCCTCTTGGCGGCATAGGAGAAGAGCTGGGGGGCTATAAGGGATATGGATACGCTACGGTAGTCGAAATCCTCTGCGCAGCCCTGCAGTCAGGAATTTTCCTGCGCGCTCTGGATGGAAAAGACGAAAACGGCGGGAAACGGCCGTACCACCTCGGACACTTCTTTATGGCGATTGATACGGAAGCCTTTCTGGGAGCGGAGACATTTAAAAAGACGTGCGGCGATATTCTCCGCGAACTGCGCGGGTCACAGAAAGCGCCGGGACAGGAAAGGATCTATACGGCGGGTGAGAAAGAATATGACGTATGGCTTTACAGGAAGGAAAAGGGAGTTCCGATAACGGAAGCGGTACAGAAGGAATTCATAGAACTGCGGGACGAGTTTGGACTGTCGCAGTTCCGCTTCCCTTTTGAATCATAAAAGCAGGCTTGCCATTATACGGTACGGATGGATTCCGGGAGCGGGATATTGCAGATTACTCCGTCGAGATCCGTACTGTCGCAGACCTTGAATAAAAAAGACTGGCCGATTTTTGAAGAATCACAGAGAAAGTAGCTTTGTGTGGCTCTGGTTATCATGGTTCTTCGAAGATCGGTCTCTTTTTCTGAAAAATCAGAGATTTCGCCTGACAGCGAGAGTCCCTGAGCAGAAAAAAAGAGGTAATCAGCGTAAATATTTTTCACCATATCAACGGCGGCCGAGCCGGCAAAGGCACGGTTGCGGGAAATAAGCTGGCCTCCGGTACACAGGACGCGGACGTCGGAACCGTCCAGCTGGTCAATGATTTTAAGTGAATTTGTAATGACGGTAAGGTCCGTATATTCTCTGAGATAAGGAACCATATGCTGCACAGTGGAGGAAGCGTCCATGAGGATGGTGGCTCCGTTGTGAAGCAGTCCGGCAGCCCTGGCGGCAATCAGCTCCTTTTGCGGGCGGCTTTCGTGCTCGCGCAGGGAAAGCGGAAGATCAGACGAGCTGGCATATTTGGAAAGCATGACGCCGCCGTATACGCGTTTTACAAGGCTGAGCTTTTCCAGGGTGTTTAAATCGCGGCGTACAGTGGCCTCACTGACAAAAAGCAGCCTTGCAAGATCGGAAATATGGATGGTTTTTTCTTTTTCAAGGATGGAAAGAATTTCCTCCTGACGCTGACACTGTAGCATACCGGTACGCCCCTTTCCTGCCTGTATCGCAGCATGTGAAAATTGTATGGAATGCAAAAGTTTGCAAAAGTTTCAAAGAAAAGATGACGGTTTTTCGACTTGCCCGCCATGCGTTGACGCTTGCATAGAGGAAAAGTATAGTAATTATATGCCTGTAAGAGTTTGAAATCAAGAAAAAAAGAAAAAGGAGGACGGGTAATTTGAGTACAATTGTAATTGTCGGATCAGGGATGATGGGATCAGCGCTTGCGGTTCCGCTGTGTGAAAACGGACATAAGGTGCGCCTGGTTGGCTCGCCGCTGGATCGGGAAATTATTGAACACGGACAAAAGACAAATGAGCATCTGACACTGAAACGGAAGATGCCGGAGCAGGTTTCCTGGTATTTTGCGGAGGAAGTAAGGGAGGCCATGGAAGGCGCTGATTTGTATATTAATGGAGTCAGCAGCTTTGGCCTTGACTGGTTTTTGCAGGAAATGCTTCCCCTCATTCCGGAGACGCTTCCGGTTCTGTCTGTCACAAAGGGAATGATAAATACAGAAGACGGGTATTTGAAATCTTATCCGGAAATTTTTGAGGAAGCTTCCCGGAAAAAGATTTCCTTTAACGCAATCGGCGGACCGTGTACGAGCTACGAACTGGCGGACAGGGATTTTACGGAAGTGACCTTTTGCGGACGCGATATGGAGACGCTGCGCTGGCTGAAGTCTCTGTTTGAGACAGAGTACTACAATGTCAGCCTTTCTACGGACGTGCGCGGCGTCGAGTGCGCGGTAGCAATGAAAAATGCGTATGCGCTGGGCGTGAGCCTTGCAATCGGAATGTCGTACAAACGGGAGGGCAGGGAATTTGAACATTATAATTCACAGGCGGCCCTGTTTGGGCAGGCTGTTGTGGAGATGCTTCGGATTCTGGAGTTGTGTGCGGGGGATCCGTCGAACGTGCGCCTGCTAGCCGGAGATTTATACGTTACGGTATTTGGCGGAAGAACGAGAAAAATCGGTATTTTGCTTGGAACCGGGATGCATTTTGAAGAGGCGATGAAGAAGCTGTCCGGAGTGACGCTGGAATCGGTCGTAATTGCTGCAAGGGCGGCAGCTGCGATCCGGACCCTGGCAGCGTCCGGGAAAGCCAGGACAGAAGATTTCCCCCTGCTGATGCATGTGGATGAACTGATCAACCAGGGAAAGACGGTAGACGTACCGTGGAAGGCATTTGAATACGAGCTGGAACAGTAGAGACTGGAAACGTGAATGGAAATAAATGAAAGCATAGTGTATATAAGCTTCGACGCTTATCTGTACTATGCTTTTTATCGTATAGGAAACTTCGTCTCCCATACGATAAAAGCCTCCGGCAGGATGCGCAGCTCGCGGAGAAGAAATCAGCTGCAAGCAGCACCGCTCGCGCGCGGCGAATGCGCTTTTGCGCATTCTTTTCATCGTATCAGAAACTTTTTTCGAAATATTCAGTCATGGATCCTGGTGCTGATATTGATAAATTTTACATCTGGAAGAAAAGACAGATCAGTATTTGTGATAACTCCGGTAATCTCGCTGGCGTGGCAAAGCGTGTAAGTGGAATGCGTGCCGACTTTTTCTGCATTACACAGAAAATAGGACTGCGTTGCCTGGCGGAGCATGTATTTCCGCACATGGACGCCGAAATCAGTGGCTCCGGCAATAAAACCGTCGCTGCTTAAAGACTGCGCGGAAAAAAACAGATAATCTACATGAAAGGCCCGGATATTTTCCAGGGTCCACACGCTGGAGGTGACAAGGCTGTGGCTGTCAAGCTGGCCGCCCAGAAGAAAAACAGTGATGTTCTTTTCGTGAAGCTTTGTGGCCGTTTTGATGCAGTTGGTAAAAACGGTGATTTTATAATCTGGATTCAGATAGTCCGCCAGATACAGGGCGCTGGACGAAGAATCCAGCATGACGCTGGCGTGCGGTGGAATCAGGCTTACGGCATAGCGCGCCAGATCCCGCTTGGTTGCTTTTGCCTGATTTTCCCGAAACGCGAGCGGATGGTCGTGCGACTCCTGCATCAGCGGAACAATATTGCCGTATAAAAGCCGGATTAGCCCTTTTTGTTCAAGGCAGTGCAGATCCCGGCGGATTGTGGCGTCGCTGGCGTAGAGGGCGGCGCATAATTCTTTTACGCTGCAGCACTCCTTTTTCAGCACCAGTTCCAATATTTCGTTTTGACGTTGTTCTTTGTTCATTATTACTCCTTTTTGAATAAATAAAATGAAAAAAACATACATATAGCATAGCATAAAATGAAAAATTGTCAATATTTTTAACTCTATTGACGAAGAATTGATAAAGTTTTATAATGCAGATACCAAAAAGAGAAGGAACAGGAGGGTAACAAAATGAAACAGATATTGAGACATGTAACTGCAGGGCTGCTGACATTTACAATGATTTTGCCGCTTACAGGGGGTGGGGCGCAGACGGCTGTTGCTGCAGGGTCAGATCCCGTGTATATCAATGAAAATGCTGCAGAGCTTACAGGAGAAGTGCGTTTCTATACGGCGTTTGCCGAGGAAGTAGGGACAGGCGCGCTGATTGAAGCTTTTAATGAGTATTATCCAAACGTAACAGTGATTCCGACCGTATACAAGAATAATTCAGATGGAAATATTGCGGCTGACACTGCGATGATGGGCGGAGTAATAGACGTTCTGCTGAGCTTTAATGTATCAAATACAGCCGACCGCTGGGCGAACAATATGTTCCTAGATATCACCGACAGGCTGGCTGCAGACAATCTCGATCTTATAACAGAATGGGGAACTGATACGTATAAATTGAACGACAGGATTTACAGCTTTCCGTCGGGCGCTATGTCGTACTATGTAGCGATTAATATGGATATGTGGAATGCAGCAGGGCTTGGCGAGCTCCCGAAAGAGTGGACCTGGGACGAATACCTGGAAGCATGCCGGGCGATGACGAAGGACGGAGTATACGGAGGTGTTGACTATTCGGATGTTGATTCGTGGACGCTCCGTGTAAACCAGGTGAAGGGCGAGAACGGATATTATAATGAAGAAGGCCTTTCTGATTTTGACAGTGAGCTCTGGACAAAAGCGCTGCAGCTTGAAGTGGATGCAGAGGAGGAAGGGATCTGGTATGGAAAGACGGAAATGATTGCGGATAATCTCAGAAACCGCCAGCTGTTCCTGGAAGGGAGAGTGGCCACCTCCATTGACTGTATTCTGACCAGGTTTATTACATCGATTGAGCACGATTTCAAGATCGGCTATGCGCCGTATCCGGTATGGGAAAAGGGACAGACAAATTATATAGACGGGCCGGTGCCGTTCTCACATATCGGAATTGCATCCAACTGCCAGGATGAAGAGGCTGCGTACGCATTTGCCAAATTTGCGGCAACGCTTGGAAACAAGTACATGTATGCATCCGGACACGCCGGAAAATGGACAGGAAATAAGGGGGATGAAATCCTGGAGCTTGTATTTGGAAGCACAGAAGAAGCAGAAAAATGGGTGGATGCGGATACATTCAACGAGTACGTGGTTTCAGCCGGGAAAACGGCTTATTCAGACAGTTATATTGTGGCATATACGGACATTTACGATATGATTATAGAATATTCAAGATATGTTCTGTCCGGGGAAATGACGGTGGAAGAGATGCTGGAGGATCTGAAGACGTACGCTGACGAGGCAATTGAAGAGCAGCTGTAAATATGCGCCGTATTTGATACAGGAAGATCCGCTGTTTCGAAAACATCAGCGGATCTTTCCTTATGCGGCTTCGGATTTGTGCGGACAGGAGGAGAGTTGAATGAATAAAAAGAAAGAGGCAGTGGCCGGATGGCTTTTTATGACCCCTGCATTGTTTATTTTTCTCACGCTTGTATTGATACCGGTTATTTCCTCGATTATTCTTTCTTTCACAAAGTGGAATTTTCTTTCAGGTTTTTCCGGGATTGAGTTTACAGGGGTGAACAATTTTATAAAGCTGTTTACAAAAGACAGAAAATTCAAAAAGGCGTTGGTAAACACTGTTATTTATGCAATCACAATTGCCCCGACAACGGTCGCGTTGTCTTTGTTTCTGGCGCATATGCTGAATACGAAAGTATATCTGAAAAAGTTTTTGCGCATGTGTTTTTTTATTCCCTATATATCAAGTATGGTAGCCCTGGCGGCAGTGTTTCGGTATATGTTCCGTACAGACGGCCCTGTGAATCTGATTCTGGGAAAAGTATTTGGCATGGATCCTGTGCCAAACTGGATGATAGATGGAAGCCTGTGCCGCATCCCGGTAATTCTGGTTATGATTTATGCAGGAATTGGGTTCTGCGTGATTGTGTATATGGCAGCGCTGCAGGCGGTACCGTCCGAGCTGTATGAAGCGGCGCAGATCGACGGGGCAAGCGCAGTGAGGAGCTTTTTTAAGATTACGCTGCCGCTTGTATCGTCTACGACGTTTTATCTCCTGATTGTCCGTCTGATTGCGGCATTTAAAATTTTTACAGCCGTGAACGTGATGGATTCCAATGGCGGCGCTGTCAGCGTCGTGGAGATTATTTACGACGAGGCGTTTGGAAAATACAATTTTGGCTATGCCAGCGCTGCAAGTTGGGTACTGGTTGCCATTATTTTGCTTGTCACCCTGCTTCAGATGTGGGGACAGAAAAAATGGGTTCACTATTAATGCGGGGGTGACAGGATGAAGAAAAAGAATAGAACCGTTAAAATTATAAATACGATATGGGTCGGCGCTATAGCAATTATTTTTCTCTGCCCGCTTTTATGGATGCTTTCCTCATCGTTAAAGGCGGGGCACGAGGTGTTTTCCCTGGATTTCCACTGGATTCCGGAAGTAATCCGCTGGGAGAACTACGCCAGAGTCTGGAATAACGCGGAGATTCCTTTCTGGAAGCTTTTTTTAAATTCATTTAAGATTGCCATACTCGGTACGGCCGGTCAGCTTTTAATTTCTTCCATGGCCGGTTATGCGCTGGCAAAAATCAGATTCAGGGGAAAAAATCTGGTGTTTATCCTTATCCTGGTTACGATGATGATACCGGCGCAGGCTTTGATTATCCCGAGATACATACTGTTTGATGCAATCGGGCTGTATGGGACGCATTGGGCTCTGATTCTGCAGTCATGGTTTAATGTAACGTCCATTTTTCTTCTCCGGCAGTTCTACATGGGTTTGCCGGACGACCTGATGGAGGCGGCAAGGGTAGACGGCGCCAGCCATTACATCATCTGGCTTAAGGTAATGCTGCCGCTGACCAAAACGCCGATGATTACAGTGATCGTGCTTGCATTTATCAGTTCCTGGAATGAATATCTGAATGCATTGATTTTCCTGCCAACGTATGATTTGTATACAGTATCTCAGGGTATCCGCTGGTTCCTGCAGCTGACGGATGATTATAATCTGATGATGGCAGCGGCAGCCAGCGCAATTCTTCCTATCATTATTCTGTTTTTGTTCACACAGAAACATTTTGTCGAGAGTATTGCAACAAGCGGTGTAAAAGGCTGATACTAGTATAAAGGAGAACAGGATGGAAAAATTCACAAAACCGATGGACATTTCCCTAAAATGTGAATGTGACGTAGTCGTAGTAGGGGGCGGGCCGGCCGGATTCTGCGCTGCAGCGGCAGCTGCAAGAAACGGTGCGCGGACGGTTCTGGTAGAACAAAATGGCTATTGCGGCGGTATGGCAACCGGCGCGCTGGTAGGACCGTTTATGACGTCCTATAATAAATCCGGAACCAGGATGATTGTGCGCGGCATGTTTGAGGAGGTGATCAACCGCCTGGTGGAGCAGGGAGGCGCAATTCATCCAAAATACTGCCGGGCGGGAGGGCCGGAGGCAGGCTACCATTTCCGGGGGCATGACCACTGCGCGCCGTTTGATCCGGAGATCCTGAAACGGGTAATTGACGAGATGCTTACAGAAGCGGGCGTAAAGATACTCTATCATACGAGCTTTGTGGAACCGGTCACGGAACAAAATTGCATGAAAGGGATCATCGTTTCCTCAAAAAACGGAATGGAGAGCATTTGGGCAAAGGTTGTGGTTGACGCCAGTGGAGATGCGGATGTCGCCTACCGGGCAGGGGTTCCGTGCATGATAGGCGACGGAAAAAAGGGAACCATGCAGCCGGCGACCATGTTTTTCCGTATTGGAAATGTGGACAGCGACAGGCTGAACGCAGAAATTGAGGCGAATAAGGACAGAATTGATCTGTATATCGACGGAGTGAGGCACGGCGCATTCCACTGGAAAATCCAGGAGGCGAAAAAAAACGGGGATTTCAGCATTGACAGGTGGGTGGTCGGGCTCTACCGCGGCGTAAAGAAGGACGAATGGAGCGTCAATATTTCAAGAATCGGAAATGTGAACGGGACGGATTCCGAAAGCCTGTCGCAGGCAGAGGTAATCGGCCGGCAGCAGGTGGAGGAAATTTTCCGGTTTTTAAAGAAATACATTCCGGGATGTGAGGACGCGGTTTTACTGGCCAGCGGCTCCACGATTGGAATACGGGAAACACGGCATATTAAAGGCGAAGCGGTATTCTGTGCCGAGGACGTCCTGGAGGGAAGGATTCCGGATGATGTGATTTTGCTGACCTCAAGCTCCATTGATGTACATGGGACAGTCGGCGGAGCGGGAACGAAATATCTTACAATCGAAAACGGCGAATGGTACGGGGTTCCGTTCCGCTGTCTTGTTCCGCTGAATATCGAGCAGCTGCTGGTAGCCGGGAGAAGTATTTCCGCTACATCAGAAGGAGCCGGGGCGGTCAGAGTTATGCCGCCCTGTATGGAAATGGGGCATGCGGCGGGGGTTGCGGCGGCCATGGCAGTAAAGGAACAGTGTCTGGTCCGTAATGTCAACATAAAAAAGCTGCAGGCACAGCTGGTGGAAGAGGGCAGTTTTTTGGGATAGAACGCAGGAGACAGAAACGGGAGGTGCAGGATGGAACTTGTAATACAGAATGCAGGCATGACAGATTTCTGGGGAATAGAAGACGGGTACAGGCTAATCAGCGAGGCCGGGTTTACCGGGATTGACTGGAACTGGGGTCCGATCTGGGATAAAGAAAAACTGATAAAAAAGAAAGAAATACCCTATTGTATTTTTGATGAACCGTTTGAAAAGGTACTGGAGGTATATCAGCCCGAGCTGGATACCATGAGGCGTTACGGCCTTTGGCCAATGCAGGCACACGCTCCCTCGCCGGCTTATGTGCCCGGTTTTGCGGAGGCTACAGAATTTGCCCTCCGGACGTACCGGACGGCAATTAAAATGTGTGATTATGCGAAGGTCAGATGGCTGGTTATTCATGGAAGCTCTCTGAATGTGGAAAACAGGCTGGATACAAAAGAGACGATGCGCAGCCGTAATTACCGGTTATTTGAAAGCCTGATCCCCGATTTGCTGGAAACGGATGTTGTGGTCTGCCTGGAAAATCTGTTCAGCCGTTATCGCGATCAGATCATGGAGGGAACCTGCTCTGTAGCAGAAGAGGCGGTTGAATATATTGACAGGCTGAATGAAAAGGCAGGAAAAAAGTGTTTCGCTTTCTGCCTGGATACCGGCCATCTCAACGTGCTGGGGAAAAATCCGAAAACCTTTATCCATACGCTGGGCAGCCGGATTGAAATTTTGCATCTGCATGATAACAGAGGATGGAATGACGACCATCTGGCGCCTTATACCGGAAGCATTATCTGGAAGGATGTGCTGGACGCCCTGAAAGAAGTGGGCTATAATGGAAATCTAAGCTTTGAGACATTCCGTCAGATGGAACTGACTAGGCTGGATCGGGAAGTAGTTCCAATCTGGCTGAGAACCATTCACGATATCGGCGAGGTATTCCGGAAAAAACTGGAGGCATAAGCAATATGAAGATTATTTGCATGGGAGACAGCATCACATATGGGCTGGGCGTTGAACCCTCCAGGCGCTGGAGCGACCTGACAGCCAAAAGAAGCGGGCATGAGGTCATAAATTGCGGGATAAGCGGCGATACGACGGCAGGTATGCTTGCCCGGTGCCAGGTACAGGTATTTCCGGAAAAACCGGATATCCTTATTTTGCTGGGCGGGATCAATGACATCATTTTTACCGGAAACTACCGGCTTGCGTGTGCAAATATGATTGCCATGATCAAGCAGGCGCAGATGCAGAAAATCACGGTAATCGTTGGCATACCGCTCCCGGTTGCACCGGAGGACATGGCGGTGCATGCATGGGATCCGGACCGGGATAACGCGCGTGCAAAAAGACAGTGCGGGCAATATGCCGACTGGCTGCTTCACTATTGTGCAGAGAAAAAAATCCAGACAGTTAACTTCAGAAAGCTGTTTCTGGACGAAAAGGGCGAAGCTATACGGGAGCTGTTTCAGGACGGCCTGCATCCCACTGCCGCAGGGCATGAGCGCATGGCAGAGGAGGTGTGTAAAGTCCTGGATGAATGGAAACCTCAGTGCTGCCTGCCATAAATGCAGTGTATCTGGTTTTATTGTTATCCGGCTATAGAAAAAATCTATAGCCGGATATTTTTTTTGAATATTAGACAGATAAAACCGATCGTGATACTATGCTTTCAACGGATTACAAAAGAAAAAACACAGGAAACAGAAACGCAAGGAGAAATCCGGTCAGAACAATCAGGAAATATCATAGAGGAGGAAAAAGAAATGGCAGATATCAGGAATGCAAAGAACTGGGGATTTGAGACGAGGCAGTTACATATTGGACAGGAGCAGGCAGATCCGGCAACGGATGCACGGGCGGTCCCTATTTATGCGTCAACCTCGTATGTGTTTCACAATTCGCAGCATGCGGCGGACCGCTTCGGGCTGCGTGATGCCGGAAATATTTATGGCAGGCTGACGAATCCGACACAGGATGTTTTTGAACAGCGCATTGCTTCGCTGGAGGGCGGGGCGGCAGCGCTCGCGGTGGCGTCCGGGGCAGCGGCGATTGCCTATACGTTTCAGGCGCTGGCAAAAGCGGGAGAGCACATTGTTGCATCCAAAACGATATACGGAGGCACGTACAATTTGCTGGCTCACACGCTCCCTCAGACCAGCAGCATTACGGCAACCTTTGTGGACCCGGAAGAAGAAGGGGCGTTTGAGGCGGCTATTCAAGAAAATACAAAAGCCATTTTTGTGGAGACACTTGGAAATCCAAATTCGAATCTGGCAGACCTTGAAAAGCTTGCAGAGGTTGCGCATCGTCACCAGCTTCCGCTTGTTGTGGACTCGACGTTTGCGACACCGTATCTGATTCGGCCGATTGAGTACGGGGCAGATCTCGTGGTGCATTCTGCAACAAAGTTTATCGGTGGACATGGAACAGCGATAGGCGGTGTGATTGTTGACAGCGGAAATTTTGACTGGAATGCTTCAGGCAGATACCCGTGGATATCAGAGGCCAATCCAAGCTATCACGGCGTATCGTTTACAGATGCAGCAGGTGCAGCGGCATTTGTGACATACATCCGTGCAGTTCTTTTGAGGGATACTGGCGCGACGTTATCGCCATTTCATGCGTTTATCTTTTTGCAGGGGCTGGAGACTTTATCCTTACGCGTGGAGCGGCATGTGAGCAATGCATTGAAAATCGTGGATTATCTGGCAAAACATCCACAGGTGGAGGCTGTTCATCATCCGTCGCTTGAGAATGAACCGAGCCATAAACTGTATCAGAAATATTTGCCACACGGGGGAGGTTCTATCTTTACGTTTGAGATAAAAGGAAACGCAGAAACAGCACAAAACTTTATTGATCATCTTGCGATCTTTTCTCTGCTGGCAAATGTGGCGGATGTCAAATCCCTGGTTATCCATCCGGCGACCACAACGCACAGCCAGTGCACGCCGGAAGAGCTGCTCGCTCAGGGGATAAAACCAAATACGATTCGCCTGTCCATCGGTATCGAAAGAGCAGAGGATCTGATTGCGGCGCTGGAAGCAGCGTTTGAGGCAGTGAAATAAACAGCGGCTGCTGCATGGAAATGAGCAGGGGATATATTTTTCAAAAAGGCTTGCATTTGTTTGATTATTATCACGCTTGGAAGCCACTGTGTTCACACTTGGGAGCCACTAAAATCTACTGTATTATCCCGCTTGAGAGCCACCACTATAAATAGTGGCTGAATTAGTATATATTGATATGGTGTTCTTGGCGTCTTCCGGCAGGCATAAAAAATGGTAAACGTACAGAGGCATCCCACCTTCCTTATCTGTTATATGTTCCTGAAACCGTAGAATCAACCACTGCAAAAGCTGAAAAAATAGGCTCCAATATAAAAACCATAGTATGCAGAATGTACGATAATGCAAAAATAAAGGAAAAGGCTCTTATGGATGTCAGGACAGTTCTTGATATAGCAGACATATATGGAGAGGAAATGCTGGTAGAAGCCAGCAGAAAGGCTTTAAAGGATTTTTATACGGTCACATACAACACGCTGATGCCATACATAAAGGAAATATCAAAGAGCAGAAAGAATGAAGCAAAGCCTGGGAATATAAAAAAGCATAAATATGGCGTTGTGCGAGGTGCGGATTATTACAGAAAGGATAGTGCAAAGTAATGAATATGGAACTAAAGAAACAATTAACAGTATTGGAACTGGGCGATCTGGTATCGGTTATAGAAAGTCAGGAGAAAAATGTATCGCTTGTAGAGCTGAACTACAATGACGGGCTGGAGCATCTGCTTGCGGAGCTTATAACAGAAAGACTGAACCGTCTGATTGCAAGATTCACAAAAAATGCAGAACTGAAGTATCCGAATGCAAGTCTTGAAACACTCGACTGCGAGGCAAGGGCAATAAACATGTAAACAGACTCTGCGTACCTATTATATCAGAACGCCTGATATGCTGAGCCATTTTCAAAACCACAAGGATAATCTCCGGGAGCAGGTCAGGTATCGGAAATGGCTTGGGAATTACAAAGTTTTGATTATTGATGAATGGTTATCACCACTTCATTTTTAAAAAATAAAACTTGAAATCATAAATAATATGTGATATCATGAAAGCAATTCTGAATCATATCAAGGAATTTTGTAGCATTTCGTGAAAAGTTGTTCCCTACCCTGTTCAGGACAGAAAAAATCTGCTATGATAAAAGGAGGATTTGATGAGTAAAAACAAAAATATGATACCACTAAAGGAACTGAATCTTACGAGCCGTTTTCTGTTCGATGAGGTGATGGAGGATCCGCAGGCGCAGCAGGATATGCTGAGTATTATTTTCGGGAGGGTGATTTATGCTCTAAGAGACTTGTTAATTCACTGATTTTTCGGTGATAGGCAA
>ERZ777306.512-NODE-512-length-76556-cov-19.718592_pt1 | contig 76556 bp, 58 predicted proteins | sample MGYA00374966_ERZ777306 | MGnify/ENA primary metagenome ERZ777306 (study PRJEB29329, sample SAMN06343882) | mouse gut metagenome | isolation source: Mouse cecum | place: Austria: Vienna | collected 2014-11-15 ...
TCTTCCTTTTCCGTATTGCAAACCTTTATGCTTATCCCCACTGATTTCCTACTGAGCCTAAATTAAGCGTCTTTTCGACAACCTTATACGGTCCATAACTTCGCTGCATAAATCAGCAAGTTATGGACTTCTCTTTTTCCGACCTTAATTTCAACTCGGTTGTTATCGACAACTTCGCTATGCTTCCAAGCATAGAAAATCTGCCCGGCTTCGAGGCTCGCGCAGCATTTACCGTCAACTCGGCTACCGCGTTCCGCGAAGACGTGGATATTATGCCGACCATCGTAGACGATAGCCTTTCTTATATTCCTTGGAGCGGCGACAACCTTATGCCCTTCAAAATCATCGAGCACATCAAGAAGGACGACCCCCCGCCACTTGTCAGATGTTCAATGGCTTACCTGCTGTCGCGAACGGTTGTACCTACATACGGCTAAACGAAAGCGACTTTGTGGAGTGGCATGCATCGGTAATGAACATTCAGGAATTTTACGCAGACTCTCTCGGTCAGGAATTCTGCCGTGCCATATCCAACGCCCTCTTACCGTCCTTTGGACGCTTTGCATAAGCAAAGAATCCCGACATTATGCGCCGAAGCATTCAGTAGAAGTTGTAAGCTTATTTATTTTGGAATAGGACTTTCCGCCCTTCGCAAATACAAATCTGTCCCGGAAGCGGAGTTGAAAGAGGTCTACCGTATAGGTCGTAAATTACAGATTTATAATTATTGTCTATTGTTATCTCTTGCAATCCTGCTCCCGACATATCAGTTTCTATAAAATTACTGAAATCCTGCCAAACAGGTGAAGACTTATACAGCGACTTTGTACCGGTAGGTATGTATACGGGTATAGATTTTGAAACTCCTGTAAATGTGTCTATGCCGCAATGCGGAGGCATAGATGCCTCGCATCGGATTGATGAAAGAGCAAGACAATATAAAAAAGCTTCATCACCAATTTCAGTTATGGATCCGGGTAACGTTATTTCAGTAAGTTCGATACAGTTATTAAACAGCCCGGGAGGTAATGAAGTGATATCGGACGGCAACATAGCATACTTTAACATAAAGTTGGATGCGAACTGTTCTCCGTCCGCACTTAGTTGGCAATTCGACGGCAGGATAATGTCACTAAGTCTTGTATAGGAAAAGGCTTTGAATCCAATGTATTCGAGCGACTCTGGAAAGTTGATTTTAGATATTTCACAACTAAGGAAAGCAGCTGTTTCTATACTGCGCAATCCGTCAGGTAAGATGACTTCGGTTTCCCACATGAGGCAATTATGGAATGCCTGAGAACCTATTATTTCCAGTGATTCGGGTAGCTGCATTACGTCCGGAGAGTACTGCATGCAATCAGTAAAAGCACACTTATCAATTATTTTAACGGTTGATGGCCAATTAATTTCTTCAAGGAATGAATAAGCAAAAGCAAATTTGCCAATTTCCGTGACACCTTCAGGAAGAACAATCTTTTCCAGTTGGGTTGCAGTCACAATTCCTGTCACATGATCAGCCTGTTCGTAGTGAAAGAACGCATTATCTGGTATCTTGTCGCCCTCAATAGTAGTATTGCTGAGGTCAATAATTTTGAGTTTTCCATCATATGTTGCACGCCAAAGTGTGTTGAAATCCGTCTCGTTGATTTGACCTTCAATAGAAAGGGCCTCAACGGTGAGCAACTTATCTCCTAAGGCTGAAGCGAGCGTTCCTGCTTGCGTCAATATTATATTTTCAGCAGCAGACCCAAGGGCACCCACAAAAACAAGAATCAAAAATACAAAACCTTTCATATTGTTCAGCAGCTAATTGTAATTGCAAAGGTACAAAATCCGTCAACTTTCGGCATCGGAGTTTTTTTAATCTAACTGTGGCCTCCAAAAAGGAGATAGACACGCAGTTTTTCAGTCTTAATTAACTGATAACCAACGTGTCTATCTTGCGGAGTGACCGAGATTCGAACTCGGGATACGCTTTTGGCGTATACACGCTTTCCAGGCGTGCCTCTTCAGCCACTCGAGCACCACTCCTTGTTGCAATGGCTTTCTGTTTTGCGAGGACAAAGGTAATCGTTTTTTTTCAGTTATGCAAATCTTTTTTGATATTGTCCCAACTTTTTAGAGTATGTTTACTTTTGACTTATGTTAAGATTTATAGCAGATTTTCACGACCGTTTTTAGATTTTGAGAAAGAGTTATGGGGGTCCATAATGACTGAACAAAAGTTTAAAACCGGGCCGAAAAGGGCTGTAAAGATTTCATAAAGTTAAAAGCAAACACACTCTTAGACGCGAAAGACCCTACTGAAGACTCTACTTGTCGCAACGCTGCACTGACAGCATTTCATCGACTGTGAAATCTTCAAATGACCGGATTACTTTATGGCACAAGGGTGAAACTTTTTCAACAGGGTTTGTAGTCGCAAGACCGATAACGGCGGCCCCCGAACTCAATCCGGCCTGAAGTCCCTGAATAGAATCTTCAAATACAAAACAGTTTTCGGGCGCCACGCCTATTGCCCGGGCACCTGTCAGGTAGCCTTCGGGGTCAGGCTTGGATTTTTTGACTTGCGAACCGGTGACAAATGCCGAGAAGTAGTCTTTAAACTCGGGATGGGCAGCGAAAAGATACGACATCTTGACATCATCGCTGCTGGTCACAACCGCTGCCGGTATGCCGAATCGTTTCAGCTCTTTCAGGAAATCTTCCACCCCGGGAAACAGAGGATATCGCATCTGCTTTTCAAAGTCATGGATTTCCTGCACGACTGCATCGCGGTCCTCGGCACGAAAATAAGTAAGAATCTTAGTGAGAGTCGCACCCTTTATATTAGCTGCGAAATCGGGGTCGGGCACACCGTATTTTCGTCCGGTCTCGGCCCAGAACTTGCTGTATTCGCCCTCGCTGTCAATCAAAACCCCGTCAAGGTCAAAAAGCACACCCTTAGTTTTCATAATTTTATCGGTATTTAAATCAGATATTAAAAAATTACTTCCGGCAATCAGTATCGTCTCGTCACCTTTAACCGCTGATTTCGCAGCATTGAGTGCGAGCTGCAACGACGGGAATGTTTTCCCCGTTATGCCGTGTTCCGCAGCCAGCCGGGCGAGCCGCGACACGGGCATTCCCCGCTCCACCGACGGCCGGGTCATATATATTTCGGTATCGGGAATCGTTGCGACAGAATCAAGAATCGCCGAGACATCCTTGTCGTTGACAAACCCTATGATTAAATGATGCCGTCCCCCGGCCGACCGGAGCTGACGCGATATATACTGCCAGCCGCCCTCGTTGTGGCCTGTATCGCAAATCACACGGGGCGAGTCGCCGACTTTCATCCATCGGCCCATCAGACCTGTCTTTTCAACCACATGCGCCATCCCGTCGGCTACCGCCGAGTTGTCAACGCGGTCAAATTGCGTTGTCAGACAATCAAGTGCGGCAAGTATCGTCGCCGTGTTCCTGACCTGATATATCCCGGTGAGTTCACCGTGCAACCGGCCGTAGGGCGTAGAGGGATATTCGATATAATCGTCATGCATGACCGCCTCGACCGGCTGCGCAAATGTTATCGGCGCACCTACGGCGGCTGCTTTGTCGACAAACACCTGCCTGACATCCCCCTCGGCCTCTCCTATCACAACCGGCACCCCCGGCTTTATAATCCCGGCCTTTTCAGCCGCAATCTCAACGAGAGTATCGCCGAGAAATGCAGTGTGGTCCTTGGAGATATTGGTTATTACCGACAGGCACGGTGTAATGATATTGGTACTGTCGAGACGGCCGCCGAGACCGGTCTCAATCACAGCCACATCGACATGCATGGCCGCGAACCAGTCAAAAGCCATCGTCATCGTCAGTTCAAAGAACGACGGGTCGACATCAAGATTCAAATCGCGATAACGCGCAACGAAATCCACAACTGTCTCGCGGGGAATCATCTGGCCGTTGACGCGGATGCGCTCGCGGAAATCAAAAAGATGAGGCGACGTGTAAAGTCCAGTGCGATAACCGGCCGACTGGAGAATCGCGGCAAGAGTGTGGGCCGTCGACCCTTTGCCGTTAGTCCCGGCAATGTGGATTGTCGGATACTTGGCGTGGGGACAGCCGAATGCCATGTCAAGGGCATGAGCGGTGCCGAGTCCCGGCTTATAGGCACCCGCGCCGATGCGTTGAAACGCCGGATGGCGGGTGTAAAGATAATCAATTGTTTCTTCGTAATTCATCACTTCAATATATGAAATATCCGGCAAGTCCGGCAATGCATATAATCAGAATAGGATGCCACTTGATCCAGTAGACCATTACAAATGCGGCGGCACACAGAACTATGCTCCATATCACCTGATAGGTTGTCTCTCCGAAATTGGCCGCATTCATAAGCAGCAATGCCGCCGAGGCAATAAGGCCGACAACCACCGGACGCAGACCGGCAAATATGCCTTTGACAACGACACTGTCCTTGTGCCGATGGATGAGATGACTTGTATAAGCGACAAGGAGAAAAGAGGGAAGCACGACAACGAGCGTGCAGACGATGGAGCCGAGAATCCCCCACAACGGAGATGCGAAATCGGCCGAATATTGCGCCGGGGCGACATATCCTATATAGGTTGCCGAGTTGATTCCAATCGGACCGGGGGTCATCTGCGAGATTGCGACAATGTCGGTAAACATCTGCTCGGTAATCCATCCCGGCCCTACGATTTCGCGTTCAATCAGGGCGAGCATGGCATATCCGCCTCCGAAACCGAAAAGGCCAATCTTGAGATAGGACCAGATAAGACGAAGATATATCATAGCTTTTCATCCTCCTTTCTCATCTCTTTTTCAACGGCATGCAACGCTTTGACACGGCGGGAAAACCACAGCCACCCGAAGAATCCGCCTAATACTATATATATGATAGGATTGGAAACGACAGGCAGGCGCGACCATATCAGCAAAGCCACCACCACGGGGATTGCGATGGTCTTCCATCCGATTTTTGCAGCGCGGGCCGACGAGATGACAGGTGCGACAATCAAGGCCACCACGGCAGGACGGATTCCCTGAAACACCCTCGATAAAACTTCGTTGTTCTTAATCAGATCCGGGGTCAGAAAAATCGCGATGGCGAGTATTATCATAAACGACGGCAGTATCGTTCCGAGAGCTGCCGCCACACTTCCTTTCATGCCCTTCAGCCTGTCACCTACCGCTACCGAGATATTTACCGCAAGGATTCCGGGCAACGACTGCGCGACTGCGAGAAGGTCGAGGAAATCTTCACGTTCTATCCACTTGTGTTTGTCGACGATTTCTTTCTCGATAATGGAAATCATCGCCCAGCCGCCGCCAAATGTAAATGCGCCTATTTTAAAGAACGTCAAGAACAGTTGTGCGTATATATTGCTCATAATTCCTCTTTCAATTCGTCAAGATATTCCTTAATGCGGGCATGTCCGGCATCAGATACGGAAGATATTTCCTTATCGGTCAGCAACCCGAGCGAATACAGATAGGCGATGCGCGGATACTTGTCAACGTTGGGGACGTTGACATAGTCAGCCAGCAGGTGTTTCTGAAACAGATTGTTCATTTTCAGGACCCCGTTGTAAACATCCCTGTCACTCAGCTCGCCGCGCCTGCCCTCGATATACTCGACAAGGCGGTCGAGAAACGCGCCACACTCACGTTCGAGTGCCACATGCATCAGTCCGCGCACAACCCGTTTTTCCGTTTTACTGGGTTTTTGCATCAGACTTATGAATTTATAGCACCGACGAGGTCGTTTATATCGGCAACGTTGTGCCGTTCACAATAGTCATTGATATAGTCGACAATCTTTACCGTTACTGCGGGATCGACAAAGTTGGCGGTTCCCACCTCTATGGCCGTCGCGCCTGCAAGGATAAACTCCATCGCGTCTCGGCCGTTCATGATTCCGCCGAGGCCGATTACAGGGATTTTGACCGCTTTGGCGACCTGCCACACCATCCTCACGGCAACGGGGCGCACTGCCGGCCCCGACAGGCCGCCGGTAACGGTTGAAAGATGCGGGCGGCGGCGCTCCACGTCAATCGACATGCCGAGCATGGTGTTAATCAGAGAAACCGAGTCGGCGCCTTCGGCTTCTACCGCCTTGGCAATGTCGGCAATCGACGTTACATTGGGCGACAGCTTGACTATCATTGTCTTGGGATAGGCCGCGCGGACAGCCTTTGTCACCTCGGCCGCGCCCTGACATGTCGTTCCGAAAGCCATTCCGCCCTCCTTGACATTAGGGCAGGAAATATTCACCTCGATAGCATTCACCCGTTCAAGCGAGGCAAGACGGCGGGCAGTCTCGGCATAATCATCGACACATGCCCCCGAGACATTCACAATCAGTTCCGAGTCTATATCCTTTATGCGGGGATAAATATGCTCGATAAAGTAATCCACGCCCTTGTTCTGCAACCCGACAGCGTTGAGCATCCCCGAAGGGGTCTCGACCATGCGGGGATAGTCGTTGCCTTCGCGAGGATTGAGAGTAGTACCTTTTATAATGTAGCCGCCCAGACGCGACAAGTCAATGAACGGGGCATATTCTTCACCATAGCCGAATGTCCCCGACGCGGTCATCACCGGGTTTTTGATACTCAGACCGCCTCCTATATTCACACTAAGATTCACCATGTCAGTTGATTGATATTAAATACGGGGCCTTCGGTGCAGACACACACATTTCCCTTTACTGTTTTTTCCACACAACAGAGACATGCTCCAAGTCCGCAGGCCATCATGTTTTCGAGCGATACTTCACAATCGATATTGCGCTCTCGGGCAATAGCGGCAATAGCTTTCATCATCGGAGCCGGGCCACAGCAATAAATACGGTCTATTTTTTCAGCAAGGACCGGGTGGGCGGTAACAAGGCCCTTGATGCCGGCCGAACCATCCTCGGTACAGATGTGGACCTTGCCGATTCTCTCAAGCACATCAAGCTGCAACAGATCGGCCGCGCTGCGCGCCCCGATAAGATACTCGGGTTTCAGACCGGCTTTTTCGAGACAGCGTCCCAGATAAAGCAGAGGGGCGACCCCTACTCCGCCGCCGGCGAGCAACACTCTCGCCCCGGGGGCGACATCAAGTGAAAAACCGTTGCCAAGAGGGAACAGCAAGTTTACAACCGTCCCTTTGGGCATGTCGAGGAGTGCGCTCGAACCGCGTCCCGCACGGCGCACGAGCAAGCTCAACTTATCCCCGCTTTCAACATTATTGATCGATATGGGGCGACGCAGAAACACTCCGGGAGCCTCGACCGCGACTTGGACAAACTGTCCGGGTTTTATTTCGGGCAGAGGGAGGCCGTCGGCGGTAGCCAGTTTCAACAGGGAGTAATTGTCATTGAATCTGACATTTTCTTCAAGCAGAAAATCTTTAGTTTGCTTCATATTTTGGGAACGTGATATGATTCGACTGCAAAATTAGTGAAAATACCCGACATCCGCATTGTCATGACAATGAAATATACCATCGGTCGCCGGTCTTGAAAAATTTCGTCCTTCCCGATGTCACTTTTCGCCACTTTTCGCGTCTAAAGCTATATAAACAACAAAAATTTGCTAAATTTGCAAGTTGAAACGCAATGGAACAACACTTTTAATTCATTATAATAAATCATTCATGATGAAAAAAACATCCAAGTTTGCAGCGCTCTTTTTACTGCTTGCGCTGATGTTGATGCCCGGAATCGTGAAGGCTCAGGACCCGATGACGGCCCCGCTGCCCACCGACCCCGCCGTGCGCATCGGCAAACTCCCCAACGGATTGACCTATTACATCCGTCACAACGAGTATCCCAAAGGACAGGCCGATTTCTATATCGCCCAGAAAGTGGGATCGGCACTTGAAGAAGACCACCAGCGCGGTCTTGCCCACTTCCTCGAACACATGTGCTTCAACGGAACAACCCACTTCCCCGGCAACCAGCTGCGCGAGTGGCTTGAAACCGTCGGCGTGAAATTCGGCGCCAACCTCAACGCCTACACCAGCATTGACGAGACTGTCTACAACATCTCCAACGTGCCTATCGCCCGCACAAGCGTTCAGGACTCATGCCTTCTCATTCTCCATGACTGGGCCAACGACCTGACTCTCGACCCTGCCGAAATCGACAAGGAACGCGGCGTAATCCACGAGGAATGGCGACAGAGCAACGTGGGTCGCCAGCGCATTATGGAACGCATTCTCCCTGACATATACCCCGGCTCCAAGTATGGCTACCGCCTCCCCATCGGGACAATGGAAGTTGTCGACAATTTCCCCGCTCAGGCTCTCCGCGACTACTACGAGACTTGGTACCGCCCCGACCAGCAGGGCATCATCGTAGTAGGCGACATCGATGTTGACCGCATCGAAAACAAGATTAAAGAAATCTTCTCTGACATCGAAATGCCTGCCAACGCTCCCGAGCGCAAATATGACCCGGTTCCCGACCACAAAGGCACCCTCTACGGCCTCGGTTCCGACCCCGAGCAGCAGCACCTTATAGGGCAGCTCATGTTCCTGAGCGACGTTCTCCCCGCAGAATACCGCAACACGATGGCCTATTTTATCCAAGACTATCTTCAGGAGATGATTTCGTCGATGATCAACAACCGTCTCTCGGACCTCGCCAAGACCCCCGACGCTCCTTTTGCTCAGGCTTTCGTCTATTTCGGCGAATACATTGTCGCAAAAACCAAGGACGCATTCACTGTCGCAGCCGTGGCCAACGGACATGAAATCGAGCCCGCTCTCGCAGCCGCTTACCGCGAAGTACTCCGCGCTCAGCGTGGCGGATTCACCGCAAGCGAATATGAACGTGCCAAGAGCGAGCTGCTTTCCCGCGTGGAAAACATCTACAACAACCGCGAATCCCGTCAGACCGACAGCTATGTAAAGGAATATGTGCGCTCGTTTATCGACGGCGATCCCATCCCCGGAATCGAAACCGAATATCTGATCACCCAGCAGCTTGCATCGATGATTCCCCTTGAGGCAATCAACGAGACAATGAAGGAAGTCATCACCCCCGACAACCGTGTAGTTGTCGCTATGGGTCCTGAAAAAGAAGGATATGCCGCCCTCAGCAAGGACGCCATCGCGGCTGCCATCAGCGCTGTTGAAGCCGAGAAAATCGTTGCTTATGTCGACGAGGTAAAGAGCGAGCCTCTTATCCCCTCGCTGCCCGCCAAGGGTTCTATCGTGAGCACCAACGAGCTTAAACAATTCGGAGCCACCGAATGGATTCTTTCCAACGGCGCACGCGTAATCGTGAAACCCACCAAGTTCAAAGAGGACGAAATCCTGTTTAACGCATACGCTCCCGGCGGATATTCCGTTCTGCCCTCATCCTACGACAGCTCTATCCTGTTCATGGATGCCATTGCCAACGAAAACGGTCTCGGAACCTATACCCACTCTGACCTGACAAAATACCTTGCAGGCAAACAATGCAGCGTAACCGCTCAATTCGGCAACTATTCGCGTGACTTTGAAGGCATTTCCACCCCCAAGGACCTCCCGACATTCATGGAACTGCTCTACATGTCGTTTATCGACTTCAACTATGACGCGACCGAGTTTGCCGCCGCACAGCAGAAATACGCCACATTGCTGAAAAACCAAGCAAGCAATCCTCAGTTCCAGTTCTCAAAAGCTCTTTACAGCGCGCTGTTCAAATCGCCCCGTAAACGTCAGCTCACCCCCGAGGACATCGTTGCCGCGTCACGCGACCAGATCAACGAAATCGCAAAGAAGATGACCGCAAATGCAGCTGACTACACATTTGTATTTGTCGGAAACGTAGACCTCAAAAAGCTCAAACCGCTTGTTGAGCAATACATCGCGTCACTCCCCGGCGACACCAAGACTGCGGCAAAACCCGTCACCGACTTCAACCCCGCCCTCTATGTGACTCCCGGGACTGAAACCACAACAGTCACCACTCCGATGGCTACACCCCAGTCATTTGTATGCATCATGGAGACTGCCGACATGCCTTTCTCAATGAAAGACCGCCAGCTCTCTCAGGTGGCCGCTCACATTCTCACAAAACGCCTCATCAACACCGTGCGCGAAGACATGGGTGCCGTTTACTCTATCAACGCCTCGGGCGACATGTCCCGCCTCGGACCGGCCAACGCCATGCTTCAGTCAGCTTTCCCGATGAAACCCGAAATGAAGAAGGAGGTGCTCGATTTCATTGCCAATGAAATCAAAAACATGGAAACCGACGTTAAAGCCGAGGAACTCGCCCCCGTAAAAGAGTACATGGTCAAGAACTACACCGAAGGCCGCGAACTCAACGGCTCATGGCTCAGCGCCATCGGCGGCTACCTCATGAACGGCGTCAATACTATGGACGGAAACATCGAAATGATGAACTCGCTCACCATTGACGACGTGATGAACTACATGAAGAAGCTCAACGCCGCAGGCAACTACCGCGTCGTTGTCCTCGACCCCGCACCCGCTGCTGAATAACATCAGATTCCGCGACTATAAAAAATCAGCTCCCGAAAAAACGGGAGCTGATTTTTTTTATTGCTGTCCGATAAAAGTTAAATACCCGACATCCGCATTGTCATGACAATGAAATATACCATCGGTCGCCGGTCTTGAAAAATTTCGTCCTTCCCGATGTCACTTTTCGCCACTTTTCGCGTCTAAAGCTATATAAACAACAAAAATTTGCTAAATTTGCAAGTTGAAACGCAATGGAACAACACTTTTAATTCATTATAATAAATCATTCATGATGAAAAAAACATCCAAGTTTGCAGCGCTCTTTTTACTGCTTGCGCTGATGTTGATGCCCGGAATCGTGAAGGCTCAGGACCCGATGACGGCCCCGCTGCCCACCGACCCCGCCGTGCGCATCGGCAAACTCCCCAACGGATTGACCTATTACATCCGTCACAACGAGTATCCCAAAGGACAGGCCGATTTCTATATCGCCCAGAAAGTGGGATCGGCACTTGAAGAAGACCACCAGCGCGGTCTTGCCCACTTCCTCGAACACATGTGCTTCAACGGAACAACCCACTTCCCCGGCAACCAGCTGCGCGAGTGGCTTGAAACCGTCGGCGTGAAATTCGGCGCCAACCTCAACGCCTACACCAGCATTGACGAGACTGTCTACAACATCTCCAACGTGCCTATCGCCCGCACAAGCGTTCAGGACTCATGCCTTCTCATTCTCCATGACTGGGCCAACGACCTGACTCTCGACCCTGCCGAAATCGACAAGGAACGCGGCGTAATCCACGAGGAATGGCGACAGAGCAACGTGGGTCGCCAGCGCATTATGGAACGCATTCTCCCTGACATATACCCCGGCTCCAAGTATGGCTACCGCCTCCCCATCGGGACAATGGAAGTTGTCGACAATTTCCCCGCTCAGGCTCTCCGCGACTACTACGAGACTTGGTACCGCCCCGACCAGCAGGGCATCATCGTAGTAGGCGACATCGATGTTGACCGCATCGAAAACAAGATTAAAGAAATCTTCTCTGACATCGAAATGCCTGCCAACGCTCCCGAGCGCAAATATGACCCGGTTCCCGACCACAAAGGCACCCTCTACGGCCTCGGTTCCGACCCCGAGCAGCAGCACCTTATAGGGCAGCTCATGTTCCTGAGCGACGTTCTCCCCGCAGAATACCGCAACACGATGGCCTATTTTATCCAAGACTATCTTCAGGAGATGATTTCGTCGATGATCAACAACCGTCTCTCGGACCTCGCCAAGACCCCCGACGCTCCTTTTGCTCAGGCTTTCGTCTATTTCGGCGAATACATTGTCGCAAAAACCAAGGACGCATTCACTGTCGCAGCCGTGGCCAACGGACATGAAATCGAGCCCGCTCTCGCAGCCGCTTACCGCGAAGTACTCCGCGCTCAGCGTGGCGGATTCACCGCAAGCGAATATGAACGTGCCAAGAGCGAGCTGCTTTCCCGCGTGGAAAACATCTACAACAACCGCGAATCCCGTCAGACCGACAGCTATGTAAAGGAATATGTGCGCTCGTTTATCGACGGCGATCCCATCCCCGGAATCGAAACCGAATATCTGATCACCCAGCAGCTTGCATCGATGATTCCCCTTGAGGCAATCAACGAGACAATGAAGGAAGTCATCACCCCCGACAACCGTGTAGTTGTCGCTATGGGTCCTGAAAAAGAAGGATATGCCGCCCTCAGCAAGGACGCCATCGCGGCTGCCATCAGCGCTGTTGAAGCCGAGAAAATCGTTGCTTATGTCGACGAGGTAAAGAGCGAGCCTCTTATCCCCTCGCTGCCCGCCAAGGGTTCTATCGTGAGCACCAACGAGCTTAAACAATTCGGAGCCACCGAATGGATTCTTTCCAACGGCGCACGCGTAATCGTGAAACCCACCAAGTTCAAAGAGGACGAAATCCTGTTTAACGCATACGCTCCCGGCGGATATTCCGTTCTGCCCTCATCCTACGACAGCTCTATCCTGTTCATGGATGCCATTGCCAACGAAAACGGTCTCGGAACCTATACCCACTCTGACCTGACAAAATACCTTGCAGGCAAACAATGCAGCGTAACCGCTCAATTCGGCAACTATTCGCGTGACTTTGAAGGCATTTCCACCCCCAAGGACCTCCCGACATTCATGGAACTGCTCTACATGTCGTTTATCGACTTCAACTATGACGCGACCGAGTTTGCCGCCGCACAGCAGAAATACGCCACATTGCTGAAAAACCAAGCAAGCAATCCTCAGTTCCAGTTCTCAAAAGCTCTTTACAGCGCGCTGTTCAAATCGCCCCGTAAACGTCAGCTCACCCCCGAGGACATCGTTGCCGCGTCACGCGACCAGATCAACGAAATCGCAAAGAAGATGACCGCAAATGCAGCTGACTACACATTTGTATTTGTCGGAAACGTAGACCTCAAAAAGCTCAAACCGCTTGTTGAGCAATACATCGCGTCACTCCCCGGCGACACCAAGACTGCGGCAAAACCCGTCACCGACTTCAACCCCGCCCTCTATGTGACTCCCGGGACTGAAACCACAACAGTCACCACTCCGATGGCTACACCCCAGTCATTTGTATGCATCATGGAGACTGCCGACATGCCTTTCTCAATGAAAGACCGCCAGCTCTCTCAGGTGGCCGCTCACATTCTCACAAAACGCCTCATCAACACCGTGCGCGAAGACATGGGTGCCGTTTACTCTATCAACGCCTCGGGCGACATGTCCCGCCTCGGACCGGCCAACGCCATGCTTCAGTCAGCTTTCCCGATGAAACCCGAAATGAAGAAGGAGGTGCTCGATTTCATTGCCAATGAAATCAAAAACATGGAAACCGACGTTAAAGCCGAGGAACTCGCCCCCGTAAAAGAGTACATGGTCAAGAACTACACCGAAGGCCGCGAACTCAACGGCTCATGGCTCAGCGCCATCGGCGGCTACCTCATGAACGGCGTCAATACTATGGACGGAAACATCGAAATGATGAACTCGCTCACCATTGACGACGTGATGAACTACATGAAGAAGCTCAACGCCGCAGGCAACTACCGCGTCGTTGTCCTCGACCCCGCACCCGCTGCTGAATAACATCAGATTCCGCGACTATAAAAAATCAGCTCCCGAAAAAACGGGAGCTGATTTTTTTTATTGCTGTCCGATAAAAGTTAAAAACAAACTCTAAAAAGCGACATTATCGCATTACACCACCCCCTTTTCAAACCGTATCTTTGCAAAAAAAACACCGACAGCCATGACCACAACAAAAACTACCCCCTACCTTGTCTCGAACCGCGCCTACCGCATTATCCTGACCGAAATCATCGAGCGACTCACCACCGAGAATGTCACGCCCGAATGCTTTTACGCCACCATCACCTTTCTGACCGGCTACATGAAAACGGGAGAAACAGACAACGACTCACTATGCACTCTCCCCGCCGACGGCTACAGAATTTTCATGCTTTTCCGCGACCTGATTGACAAATCCATCCGGCGTTCCCGTTCCGCCCGCGCCGCAGCCGCCCGACGCAAGGAAAAAAGAGCGACTCCATCCCCGGAAAACGACACAAACGAAGACAAACCATTCCGGCCCGACCAATGGCCGCCCCAGTCAGCCGGGAAACCCGGCCCTATGGTCCGAGAACTGAATGAAATCTTTTTCGGGAACAACCCACGGCCCGCATGGTGACCGCGCCAACGCCTGCACCCGACATCCTTGTCACGGCATAGCGATTTACCGCGATAACCCAAGCTTCCAAAAAGAGTGCCTACCGGCCCGATTTAAGCCGACGGCCAATAGCCTTGTGGCGGAGTGCCGACTCCTTGTCACCCACGCGGGCATAAACCACAGCGAGCCTTTCATGGAGCCGATAGTTGTCAGGGACAATGTCAAGCGCGACAAGGTAACGGTCAAGGGCATTATACCAATCAGCCGTTTTTTCAAAAATCGCCCCCATGCGCATTATGGCATCAGGATTGCACCCGTCAGCATCGACTACCGCCTGATAAGCGGCAACAGCCTCGGCATCCTCGCCGAGCAATTCAAGAGCCTGCGCACGGCCAAGCAACGCCTTGACCATAGAGGGACAAAGAGCAAGAGCCTTGTCAAAATTGGCAATCGCAGCCTGCGGAATCTCATCCTGAATGCAGTCCTCCCCCAATGAGACATACTCAAGCGCCATATCCTCAAACCGCCTCTCGTCAGCTTCGAGACGAGACTCCAACTCCGCCACCCGCGATTTCAGCCGGTCGACAATCTGAAGTTTGCGACGGGCATAGCGCATCGCCACTTCGTTGTCAAGAATATTGCGCGACTGCAACCCTTCGACAAACAGATCAAACGCAGCGGAAATCTCGCCATCATCGGCGGCCGAGGCGGCCTGATGAAAACAATTGTCGGCATGGGCGTTGTCAAGCGCATCCTCTATAAGGGCCGGACTGTTGAACGACTTGCTGAACTGAACGACTGCAGGATTAACAAAAATATCACGCTCGGCAATAGTGGAACGCAGAGTCAGGCCTTCAAGACTGCGGCACCGCGAAAGCGCCACATAGGTCTGTCCCCCGACAAACGCGCCACGCCCTATGTCGATAACGACATTGTCAAATGTCAGCCCCTGACTCTTATGGACAGTCAGCGCCCAAGCCAGTTTCAACGGATACTGCGTAAAGCTGCCAAGCTCCTTTTCCACCACCTTGCGGGTCTTCTTATTGTATTCATAGCGGATGTTCCCCCACCGCTCGCGCTCGACAACAAACGTACCGCCGGTTTCGAGACGCACTTCAATCTTGTCGGCGGCAATGGATTCGACAAGCCCAAGAGTACCGTTAACCCACCTCTTGTCCCGGTCATTCTTGATAAAGACAACCTGAGCGCCCTCTTTGAGGGACAATTCCAGATCGGTCGGCAGCGCATTGAGCGGGAAATCGCCCGTTATCTCACCCGTAAAGACAAACAGCGGCTTCTTGATGCTTTCAAGACGCGACTCGTTGATGTGGTCAACCATGTCACGGCGGGTGGCAAGAGTCATTGTCATGCGCTCCTCGTCATGAGAATCAATATCGGCAGCAGGAACACACCGGGCGTTGAGAGCCATGATGTCGGCAGGAGTCGTTGTGGCGGTGCGGAGACGGTCGAGCAACGAAATGAACTCAGCCTGATTCTGCCGATAGACCTTGCGCAACTCTATCGGCACGATACCCACCTCCGAAAAAGCGCGGGCCGAGAAAAAATAAGGATTGGGGTAATATTGCCTGATTATGTCGCGGGTATCCCCCGTCACGACAGGCTCAAGCTGGAACACATCCCCGACAAGCAACAACTGCTTGCCTCCGAAAGGCTCCCGCCGGTTCCCCGTAAAATGGCACAGCAGCTTGTCTATAAAATCTATAATATCGGCCCTGACCATCGAAATCTCGTCTATTATAATCAAGTCGAGGGCTTTAAGCAGCTTGATAAACGTGCCCGAATATTTCATGCGCTCCGACAACTTGGAACGGGTAAAGTCCTCGTCATCGGGCAGAATGGGGCGCAACGGTATCTTGAAAAACGAATGGATGGTCTGACCGCCGGCATTGACGGCCGCAATTCCCGTAGGGGCAAGGACCACGCAGTTTTTACCTGTATTGGCCGTGATGTATCTGAGAAAGGTCGACTTGCCGGTCCCGGCCTTGCCAGTCAGGAATACACTCTGACGGGTATAATTCAGCAATTCCCAAGCCTTTTTAAACTCGGGATTATCGAGGTCGATTTCCTCGTCAGATTTCTTGTTTTTCTTAGCTTGTTTTTTCACGAGAATCAAAAAGAAAGCAGCAGGACTATAAGCCGGGTTATGTCATCGCCGTCACTTCCCTTGCCTCGAAACAGGAAGGGGTTGACGCGACGGTCAGTCATTTATCTACGCAGCGTTGTCACCAACGTGCTCCAGCAGCCTACCCCCCGGCAATGGACGAGCAGCCCTTAAATGCCGGTATACTTGGCCTTGCAACCCATAAGACGTGCGGCATCCCGCATTGCTGCGGAATCCGGTGAGCTCTTACCTCGCCTTTTCACCCTTACCCGAAGCGGCCAATGCCCCTCGGGCGGTCGTTTTCTGTCACGCTACTCTGCCGTCACCGACAGCTTTCCGTTAGAAAGTATGGTGCTCTGTGTTGCCCGGACTTTCCTCTCGCCGCTCTATACGTCGGCCAGCGACTGGACCGTCCTGCTGCTTGTGACCACAAAATTACAAAAATTATTTTGTTCCCAACCCTTTTACCTCTTTTTTATTAGCAAATCCGCTAAATTCAATCCACCGTTTCCACCGGGTCGGGGAGCACGGTGACACGGGTATCCTTGTTGACGAGAGACTTTACTTTCACGATTGACTCGTTGTGCATCCTCATGCAGCCGTGGGAGCGGCGACCGGGAACCGAATAAGGCGAATTGGTGCCGTGAATCCCTATCCCCCAGAACCGAGGCGTGTACAACGATATGAAAAACGGGCCGTAACACTTGTCCTGCGTGTCTTTGTAAGTCCAGTCGGTCGAATTGTAGACCCCGACGATTTTAAACCGGCCCTCGGGCGTGCGCCAGTCGTCGGCAGCACGCTTCTGCCCTCTTTTCAACGAGGCGCACACAGGGTAATGGGCAAGCGTATCGCCAAAGACATTTAATATATAAAGCCTCATGCGCGGCTTGTCAACGACAATGTCCTTGGGGATGCTCATCCGCCCCGGTATCGACGAATACCCACAGTCGATTCTTTCCCAATCCTCATCCTCGTGATCGGGGAGCAAAGGAACACTTGTTTTTTTATAGGACACGATGGCCTCCTCCAGCCCCCGGGGAAAACCGGCTTCTCCGTCGGCCGCCCAAAGCGGTGCGTGCACGAGAAACAACGCGAACAATATGCCTGACACTTTTTTTATCACGGCACAAAGTTATATCATTTTGAGCAATATGTCAACGCATACGCCCCATTTTTACAACCACCCGCAAAAAACCGGCCAAAATATTGATTGAACCACAAAAAATCATTACCTTTGCACGCAATAAATTTATTAGCCAAATCACTTATGTCATTTATTGCAGATCGAGTAAAAATGGACGGACTGACATTTGACGATGTCCTCCTTATTCCGGCTTATTCCGAAGTTCTTCCCCGTGACGTAAATCTCACCACCCGTTTTTCACGCAACATCACCCTCAACGTGCCCCTCGTGTCAGCCGCGATGGACACCGTTACCGAGGCCGCTATGGCCATTGCCATAGCCCGTGAAGGCGGCATAGGCGTTATCCACAAAAACATGACCATCGCCGAGCAGTCCCGTCAGGTCCATGCAGTGAAACGCGCTGAAAACGGCATGATCTATGACCCTGTGACCATACGCCGCGGCAGCACAGTGGCCGACGCACTCAAAATGATGGAAGAATACCACATCGGCGGCATCCCCGTGGTAGATGACGACCGCAAGCTCGTCGGCATTGTGACCAATCGCGACCTGCGTTTTGAACGCGACCCGCACCGCGCCATCGACGAGGTGATGACATCTGAAGGACTCGTGACCACCAACCAGTCGACCAACCTTGAAGAAGCCGCGCAGATCCTGCAACAGCACAAGATTGAAAAACTCCCTGTCGTCGACAGCGAGGGACACCTTGTGGGGCTTGTGACATATAAAGACATAACCAAGGCCAAAGACAAGCCTTTCGCATGCAAGGACTCCCTCGGCCGCCTCCGTGTCGCCGCCGGAGTAGGCGTGACCGCCGACTCAATGGAGCGTGTCGACGCGCTTGTCGAGGCCGGAGTTGACGCAATTGTGATTGACACGGCCCACGGCCATTCCAAAGGAGTGGTAGGCATATTGCGCGCCGTCAAAGCAAAATATCCGCATATCGATGTCGTGGTAGGCAATATCGCCACCGGCGATGCAGCCCGCTACCTTGTCGAGAACGGCGCCGACGGCGTGAAGGTAGGCATCGGCCCCGGCTCAATCTGCACAACCCGCGTGATTGCAGGAGTGGGTGTTCCGCAGCTAAGCGCGGTTTACGACGTCGCCCTCGCCCTCAAGGGTACGGGAGTGCCCCTGATTGCCGACGGCGGCATCCGCTATTCGGGCGACATTGTCAAGGCCCTCGCTGCCGGCGCCTACAGCGTAATGCTTGGCGGCATGCTGGCCGGCGTTGAAGAATCACCCGGCGACACCATCATTTTCAACGGAAGAAAATATAAGTCATATCGCGGAATGGGGTCACTCGAAGCAATGGAAAAAGGCTCGAAAGACCGCTATTTCCAAGCCGGAGAAACCGACACCAAGAAACTCGTTCCCGAAGGCATCGCCGCCCGTGTCCCCTATAAAGGCTTGCTCTACGAGGTGGTTTACCAGATGCTCGGCGGCCTCCGTGCAGGCATGGGCTATTGCGGCGCACCCGACATCGAGCAGCTCCACACCGCCAAGTTCACCCGCATCACCAATGCAGGCATTGCCGAAAGCCATCCCCACGACGTGGCCATCACAAGCGAGGCACCCAACTACAGCTCGTCGGCAAGATAACCCTGCCTCCATGATGGTGATACAATAAATTCACCGTTAACAGCGTTAAATAAAAAGTGTCCCCGATTCAAAATCCAAATTTCGGGGCACTTTTTTGAATTTATCACCCTTATCAATGAAAAAGAAATTCATCCCGGCACTTCTTGTGGGATTTGCGATTCTCACCGCCGCCGCTGCCAAGAAAAATGACCCTGTCCTGATGACTGTCAACGGTAAAGACGTGCATCAGAGCGAGTTTGAATACCTTTATAATAAAAACAACCGTCAGCAGATGCAGCCTCAGGGCATTGACGAATATGTCGACATGTTTGTCACCTACAAGTTAAAGGTTGCCGATGCCGAAGCTGCCGGAATAGACACCACCGCCGCATTCAGGAAAGAATTTGAGGGTTACTGCTCGGAACTTGCCCGCCCCTACATGCGCGACTCGCTCGTCGAGAACCGCCTTGTTCAGGAGGCTTACGACCGCATGGACCGCATGGTTGACGTGAGCCACATAATGCTGCCTGTCGGGACGACCCATCAGGAGCGCCTCGACAACAAAGCGCGCCTTGACTCGATCAGAACCGCCATCCTGAACGGCGCCGACTTTGCCGAGATGGCCAAGAAATTTTCATCAGACCGTTCTGCCGTGCGCAACGGAGGCCACATGGGGTACATTTATGCCAACATGTACCCCTACCCTTTTGAACTCGCGGCATTCTCAACCCCGGTCGGTCAGATTTCAGAGGTAATCGACGATGCGCCATACGGTTATCACATCGTCAAAGTCAACGGTGAAAAGCCCAACCCCGGGTCGGTACACGCCCGCCACATCCTCAAGCTCACCCGCGACCTGAGTCCCGAACAGGCTCAGGCAAAGAAAGTCCAGATAGACTCGATTTACAGCATTCTCGCATCGGGTAACGCCGACTTTGAATCTATCGCCCGTGCCGAGAGCGAAGACCCCGGATCGGCGCGTAACGGCGGCGACCTCGGCTTTTTCGGTATGGGACAAATGGTTCCCGAATTTGAGGAAGTCGCTTTCTCGCTCAGCGACGGAGAGATTTCCAAGCCATTCGCCTCGCCATTCGGCTACCACATTGTACAGGTAATCGAGCATAAGGGCATTGGGACCCTCGACGAGGAACGCCCGAAGATTTTGAAAGCCATCGGCCGCGATGCCCGTGCCAACTATCCCGAGACCGAGCGCCTCAACCAGTTGAAAAAAGACTATCATGCCGTCATCCTTCCCAAAGGACTCGACCATGTCAAGTCAGTACTGACAACGGCAGCCGACACTGAATCAGGATTCTCACTCCTTGACACCGACAAGACGGTTGTCGCATCCATCGGTGACCGCAAGTTTACCGCATCTGACGTGATGGCCTCGATGAAACCCAACGTGCGCAAAAGCGCCGGCGACAGCTATACGGCATTCTACGACGCGGTGGGGCAGCTTCTCAACGACAAGACACTTGACTATGCCCGTGAGCGGCTCATCGTCGACCAGCCAGACTACCGCAACCTCGTCAACGAATATCGCGACGGGATTCTTCTTTTCGAGATCAGCAACCGCAACGTGTGGGACCGCTCTACCCGCGACACAGAGGGCCTTGAAGAATTTTTCCGAGCCAATCGCGACAACTACAAGTGGGATGCCCCGAAATACAAAGGATACATCGTGTTCGCGACCAATGACTCCGTTGCAGGAGCCGCCCACCGGTACCTTGCCTCCCATGAAATCGAGAAAGACTCTCTTGTCAAGACGCTGCGCAAAGAATTTGGCCGCACGGTGAAAATCGAGCGCGTAATCGCGGCAAAGGGCGACAACGCTATCGTTGACAACGTAGCTTTTAACGGAGAAAAAGCCTCGGCGCCCGGCAACTGGAAAGCGTGGTTCGGCTACAAGGGCCGCATTATTGACGCCCCCGAGGAAGCCGCCGACGTGAGAGGCGCGGTCAGTGCCGATTTTCAACAAGAACTTGAACGCCGCTGGATCGAGCGCCTGCACAAGAAGTATCCTGTTAAAATCAACAAGAAAGCCATCAAGAAATTAAAGAAATAATAGACCCATCAGTGAAAGCCAAATCAATTACAACACTCGCCGGCCTCGTTATCCTTGGGGCGGCCTACGTCACAGCAGCCACAGACAATGTCGCTGAAGAAGTGGCATGGGTGGTCGGAGACCAACCCATCTGGAAATCGGAAATAGAGGAGGCATATCAGCAGATGCTCTATGAACGCGTCCCCGTCAATGGCGACCCTTACTGCATCATACCCGAGCAGCTCGCGATTGAAAAGCTGTACCTTCATCAGGCCGACATAGACACCGTAGAGGTTTCGGACAACATGGTGATGTCTCAGGTTGATGCCATGCTGAATTACTATATCGCCAATCTCGGCTCAAAGGAGAAAGTCGAGCAGGTGTTCCACAAATCGCTTCCCGCGTTACGGGAACAGCAGATAGAGGCCGTAAAAAACAGAATGCGCGTAACACAAGTGCAGCAGAACCTGACAAGCAAAATAAAAATCACCCCCGCCGACGTGAGACGCTATTTCGACCAGCTGCCTAAAGACAGCATCCCCTACGTTCCCACTCAGGTCGAAGTGCAGATTCTGACCCTGCGGCCCTCGATTCCGCGTCAGGAAATTGAAGACGTGAAGGCACGGCTCCGTGATTACAGCGACCGCATTACGCGCGGCGAAAGCGATTTTTCGACACTGGCCATTCTGTACAGCCAAGACCCTGAAAGCGCAAGCCGCGGCGGCGAAATGGACTTTGCAGGCCGCGCCCAGTTCGTCCCCGAATTTTCAGCCGCCGCCTTTAACCTCAACGACCCGAAAAAGGTTTCCAAGATTGTAGAGACCGAATACGGATTCCACATCATCCAGCTTATCGAAAAACGCGGCGAGCGCATCAAAGTGCGCCACATTCTGTTGAAACCGCGAGTATCAGACAAAGACCTCACCGACGCTGTCAACCGTCTTGACTCGATAAAGGCCGACATGGTATCTGAAAAATTCACATTTGAGGAAGCAGTCGCCGCCCTGTCACAAGACAAAGACACCCGCAACAACCGAGGCGTGATGGTCAACGATGAAACCGGCACCGTGAGGTTTGAAATGTCACAGCTTCCCCAAGAAGTGGCCAAGGTGGTTAATTCAATGGAACCGGGTGAGATTTCCGACGCGTTTGTCATGACTGACCCCAAACTCCACCGCGAAGTTGTCGCAATCGTCAAGCTCTCTGACCGCATCCCGGCTCACCGCGCCAATCTGTCGGAAGATTACCAGCTGATCAAAAACATGTATGAGAACTCGCGACAGAATGCGATTCTCGCATCATGGCTCGATAAAAAGATTCAAGACACCTATATCCGCATCGAGGACGGATGGCGCAACTGCGAATTCCGCCACAAGGGATGGATTAAAGAAAACGCACCTCTAACGAAGTAACTAACCTGATGTGATTTCAATGCACTCAAAAGGTTCACCGATACCCGCCGTGGCCGACAGTCTGAATCTGTCGGCCTTCGGTTCTTTTTCCCGATGGCTGAAAAGGCGCCGCTCGGCACTGTGTGCCATCACGATTGCCGCCATCGTCTCTCTCCCCGCAATGTTGGCACAAACACCCAAAGTCACTCAGCCGCAAGCACCCAAACCACCGGTCATCAGGCCCACGGTTCCCGATGCAAACCCCCACGAGCCCGGGAAAGTCATCCTTGTCCACGCCGACGCGCTGAAACATGACGCGCTGCGCGACACAGACAACGTGCAGATTCTCGTCGGCAACGTGCAGTTCCGGAAAGGCGACATGTTCATGTTTTGCGACAGTGCCCGTTTCAACGAGGTTTCCAACTCGCTCGACGCGTTCAACAACGTCCACATGGAGCAAGGCGACACCCTGTTTGTCTATGGCGACGAATTGTATTACAACGGTCAGGAGGAGATTGCCGAACTGCGGGCTCATCCGGGGAAAGTGGTAAAACTCATCAACCGGGACGTGAGGCTGGAGACAGACGTTTTTTTCTACGACATGTATGAGGACGTGGGATATTACATGACCGGCGGCATGCTCACAGACAAGACCAACAATCTGAAATCCCTTCAGGGATATTATTATCCCGCTACAAAGGATGCGTTTTTTTATCTGAATGTCCGGCTCACCGGGCCGCGTGACAATGACACCTTGCGCATGTTCACCGACTCACTGACCTATAATACCGAGAGCGGCATCGCCCGCCTGTTATGCCCCACCCTGATTGTCAACAAGGACGGGGAAATCCGCTCGTCAAGCGGCTATTATGACACTCGCACAAGCATCGCCGACCTTTATAACCGCTCGGAGGTGAAGACTCGCCGTGGAAACACCCTTATCGGGGACACGCTGTTTTATGACCGCAATGCCGGTTACGGTGAAGCCTTCGGCAACATGATCCTGACCGACTCAGCCCGCCAGTCGTCACTATCGGGCGATTATGGATTCTACAACGAGTTGACCGACAGCTCGTTTGTCACAGGAAACGCCTTGGCTATGGAGTATTCGTCGGCGGATACCCTTTATCTCCACGGCGACACCATCAACGCCTATGCCCTCCCCGACTCGTCGCGCGTGACCAACGCTTTCCGACGGGTGCGTTTCTTCCGCAACGACATTCAGGGACTCTGCGACTCAATGAGCATCGTTGAACGGGATTCGATTCTATACATGTATGACCACCCCATTATCTGGAACGGCGAGCGGCAGATTGCCGGAAACGTAGTCTATGTCCACTTCACCGACTCCACGGCCGACTGGGCACGTCTCCCCGAAACCGGCATGGTGGCCGAGCATATCGCCGAAGACTGCTATAACCAGATAACCGGCAGCGACATGACGGCATGGCTCAACGACACTACGCTGCACCGCGTGTATGCCGAGGGAAATGTGCAGCTCATCATGTTCCCGATGGAAAATGACTCGACCTACAACAAGTTTGCATTTGTCGAGAGCAGCTACCTTGACGCCGGGTTCAACGAGGGGCAGATGGAAAAGGTGAAAATGTGGCCTGAGACAACCGGCAAGGTCACCCCACTCTATCTGGCCAAACGCTCGGCCTATTACCTACCCAAGTTCCGATGGTATGAAGCGCTGCGCCCCTTGGCACCCGACGATATTTTCGAATATCCCGAGCAGATGGCCGACCTGATGAGCTCGACACTGCTGGGCGTGCCCAAACCGGAGTCCAAGAAAGTCAGGGGAACAGCGACAGGGAAGCCCCGTCCGCAGGTTCCGCAGATTCCCGAGTCGGCGCCGCAGACCATATCATTGCCTGACTCACTCAGTCTTGACACTGTACCTGTTTACAACGACACGATACCCAATTATGGCGAGCCCCAACAGTTTGGACGGCCCGGGTTTGAGCCTGAAGGAGATGACAATCCCGAAACGCCGGCCGACATCCCGGCTGACAATCCTGTCGAGGAACCCGCCACTCTCCCATCGACCGAAGAAAACGAAGAAAACGACACTGAAAACAACCTGTAATGAGCGATATAATCAGATTACTCCCCGACTCGGTTGCCAATCAGATTGCAGCCGGCGAGGTTATTCAGCGACCGGCATCGGTAATCAAGGAGCTTGTCGAGAACTCCATTGATGCGGGAGCTAAAAATATCACGATAGTGCTCAAAGATGCCGGAAAGACTCTGATTCAGGTCATCGACAACGGCTCGGGAATGAGCGATACCGACGCACGTCTTGCGTTTGAGCGTCACGCCACGTCTAAAATCACCACTGCGAGCGACCTTTTTTCGCTTCACACGATGGGATTCCGCGGCGAAGCACTTCCGTCGATTGCCTCTATCGCACAGGTCGACTTGCGCACGATGCTCAAGGATGAGCCAATCGGGACCCGCATTCTGATTTCCGGTTCAAAATTTGAGAGCCAGTCGCCCGAGGCATGTGTCCCGGGGACCAATCTGATGGTCAAGAATCTTTTCTTCAATTATCCTGCCCGCCGCAAATTTCTCAAAAAAGACAGCGTTGAGATGAGCAACATCATGAAAGAGTTCGAGCGTCTCGCACTTGTCAACACCACGGTCGATTTCACGCTCATTCACAACGACATCACCCTCCACTCGCTGCGCCGCGCATCGATGAAACAGCGCATCGTAGACCTTTTCGGCAAATCCCTTGACCGGCAGATCATACCGATTGAGACCGACACATCGATTGTGCGTGTGTCGGGTTTTATAGGACTTCCCGAGAACGCCCGTCGCCGCAACCCCCTGCAATACTTTATGGTAAACGGGCGCAACATGCGTCACCCTTATTTCCATAAAGCCGTCCTGCAATGTTACGAGCAACTGATTGCTCCTGACATGCAACCCAACTATTTTATCAATCTCGCGGTGGATCCCGAGTCGATTGATGTCAACATCCATCCGACAAAGAACGAAATCAAGTTTGAGAACGAGCAGGCCATCTGGCAGATTCTGACCGCTACGATAAAAGAATCGCTCGGGCGATTCAACGCGGTTCCCGGGATTGACTTTGACGCAGTGGACGTGCCCGACATACCCGTGTTCAACCCCGACGAAAACGCGTCCCACAACATCGAGCTCGACCCTGACTACAACCCGTTTGCGATGACCGACACCCCGGTCGCACCCTCGGGCCGAATCGAGTCCCGGTTATCATCGGGAAATTCAGGCCGTTACCGCAGCGCGCTGAACGAGGCGACACAAGACTGGGAAAAACTGTATGATGATTTCACCCGCAAGCGCGACAGTTCCTATTCAGAAACCATCGGCAGCTCAATCAATGCCATGAACAATGCCGACCGCGTTTCCCTGCCCTCGGCCGCCGATACTTCCGAGAATGCCCTTACGCTGAACGTCGAGGCGCACAATGCGGGCGCGATGCAAGTAAAAAACGCTTACATACTCACACCGTCCCACGACGGTGTCATGATAGTGGACCAGCACCGCGCCCATGTCAGAATCCTCTATGACCGCTATATCGAGATGTCCCATCTCAATGCTTTTGCGGCGCAGCGGTGCATGTTCCCTGAGATTTTACAACTCTCGCCGGCGCAAAACGCCGTCATGACCGCAATTATCGACGAGCTGACGACACTTGGCTTTGACCTCGCGTCGCTCGGCGACAATTCGTGGAGCATAAACGGGTATCCGGCAGTACTTGCCGATGCCAATGTGCGCGAGATATTGCTGGGAATGGTGGAAAATGTCACGGAAACCGGCGAAGACCTTGACGCGGGACTGCGTGACCGCATAGCCCTGTCAATGGCGCGCGGCGCGGCCATCAAGCGCGGACGCGCTCTGACTACAGACGAAATGGACATGATTCTCAGCGACTTATTCAAACTGTCGTCGCCCGCGCGAACTCCAGACGGGCACACAGTGTTTACCATTGTGACAATTGACGAAATCGCAAAAATGCTTAATTAGGATGACGTTCACACGCTTGTTTCTTTTTATCCTGCTTCTATTTCCGACAGTCGTTTCGGCACAAGAGAATGCCGATTCATCGGCCTTGCGTCGTGTCGTGTCGTTTCTGACATGCAGCGAGGGTCCCGAGATATACGAGCTGGAGGGACACACCGCCATCCGGGTAGTTGACCCTGTCAATGGAACGGATTATGTGGTGAACTGGGGCATCTTTGACTTTGCCGCGCCTAATTTTGTTTACCGATTCGTAAAAGGAGAGACCGACTACATGTCGGGGACGGCCCCGACCCGGTATTTTCTCTCCCAGTATGCCCGCCAAGGCCGTACCGTGACGGAACAACGGCTTAGACTCACGCCCGGCCAGACCGACACGCTAATAGCGATGATGGACGACTGCGTGCGCCCTGAAAACCGCGTGTACCGTTACAACTATTTATATGACAACTGCTCCACCCGGGCCTTGTCATTTGTTGAAAAAGCAATCGGGGACACTCTCGCGCTCGCGCAAAGTTCTCTCCCGCCCGGCACTGACACGTTCCGCAAGGTAATGGCCCGGTTCCACACTAATTATCCGTGGTACCAATTCGGCATCGACCTCGCCCTCGGGAGCGGGATTGACAAGCGGCTGACCCATCGGGAATTATCGTTTGCCCCGGTGGCCTTGTGCGAAATGCTTGAAAATGCGACCGATGGTTCAGGGGACAAAATCGTGTCCTCGACTGAGTATCTCATCGACAATCATAATTCAAGTCCTGTCGAAGGCCCCACTCCGTGGTATGCGACCCCGCTTGCGACCGCTTTGTACATACTGACAGTATCGGCGGCACTGACATTCCGGGATATTCGCCGCCACCGCTTGTCGCGATGGTTTGACACCATGCTCTTTTCAGTTTTTGGACTGGCGGGGTGTGTTGTCGCTTTCCTTGTCTTTGTCTCGGTTCACGAGGCCACGTCCCCCAACCTGCTGCTGCTGTGGCTTAACCCCTTGTGTTTTCTTCCCGCAATCCTGACGTGGGTAAAAAGGGGGAAAGACTTGTTATTGTGGTATCATTTTCTTAACTTTGCAACTTTAATTGTGCTGGTGAACCTTTTGATTTTCGGTGTGCAGTCCCCTAACACGGCGTTCTACCCGCTTATTGCAGCCGACCTTCTGCGTTCATTAGCAAATATTTGTGTAACGATATGGTCAAAAAGACATCGCCGATAACCGCCCGCATCGCCTGTGCCATCGTTGCCTCGATGGTATCGATAGGCCTTACTGCCGCGACAACGGCCCCGGGACATCTGTCCAAGAGGCCCACGCTCGTAGTAGGGATATTTGTCGAGGGTCTTCAAGGCGACTATCTTGACCTGCTGCGCGACTGTTTTGGCAACGACGGGTTCAAACGCCTCATGGACAAGGGCGTGACTATCGAGAATGTCGATTTCGGTCCGGGAATCGATGCCACGGCAGCCACGGCAATGCTTATCTCGGGCGCGGCCCCGTCGGTCAACGGCATTCCTGCCGCCCGCGTTTACAACGTTGAAAAAAAGATTGACCATCCCATCCTGCTCAACCCGGCCAATATCGGGAATTTTACCGACGCGACCTATACGCCTGACCCGATTCTTGTCTCCACACTGAGCGACGAGGTCAGAATAGCCGACGGCGGACTCGGGGCGGTTCATGCCATCGCTCCTGACGCGCAGATGGCCATCATTCTTGCCGGACATGCCGGAAACAGCGCATTCTGGATAAATGATGTGACCGGCAAGTGGTCGACATCGACATTTTACCGAGACACGCCCCAAGCAGTGTCCAAGCGCAATCACATCAACACTCTCCCCAACCGTCTTGACACCCTCGGATGGATGCCGTCGATTCCGCTCGACCGTTATCCTGACCTTCCCGAATACAAAAAAATATACCCATTCCGTCATTCATTCCCGTCCAAAGACCCCAACAGGTACCGCGCGTTCAAGGTTTCGGCTCCCGCCAACCGCGAGGTGACCTCGATGGCGGCCGATTATATCTCGATGATGGGACTCGGCACGCGCGACGTGACCGACATGCTCAATCTCAGCTACACGGTCGCGCCCTACCCCTACGGACGCGATGCCGACACCCGGATTGAGACAATGGACGCCTATCTGCGCCTAGATGCCGACCTTGCCAACCTGTTCAAGGCTATCGAGAGCGGCCCGGGAATGGAAAACACCCTTGTATTCGTAGCCGGAACCCCCATCCCGACTGACAGCAAGCGCGAGGAAGACCGCTGGCACATACCCTACGGCACATTCTCGCCACGCCGCGCCATCTCGCTGCTCAACATGTATCTGATTGCCCTGCACGGCAACGGGGACTATGTGACCGGGTTCCATAACGGCTATCTCTACCTCAACAACACCCTTCTGAAAGACCGCGACCTCGATCAGGCAGCCATTCGTGCCGAGGCCGCTAAATTTCTAACCCGCATGAGCGGCGTGTCACAGGTGTTTACCATTGACGACATCCTGTCGAGCCGAGCCGGCGACAACGGGTATGCCTTGCGCCGCAACACCTCCCTCAATCATGCCGGAGACCTGCTCATTCTCGTCAATCCGGGATGGGAAATCACCGACCGTGAAGACGACGACGAGGCAGACCAGACGAGAGGCCCGGTCGTGCGCAACGTGATTACAACCTCTCCCGTATATATCCTATCCCCTTCGGTCGATGCCCGCACCATCGACACCCCTGTCGATGCCCGCTCAATCGCCCCGACAGTCGCCCGCTTGCTGCGCATCCGTTCTCCCAATGCAGCATCGGTAGCCCCGCTGAGGCTCAAATAACGATATTTTTCTCCTTTCTCCATTGTGATTATACATCAAATTACGAAAAAAATAAAATCAACATAAATCAATGTCATTTCTATCATTTCTAACCAAGGTATTTGGTGACAAGTCGACCCGTGACTTGAAAGAAATCGAACCCATCGTGAAAAAAATCGAGGCCGAAGGGCCTGCGATGAAGGCGCTTTCCAATGATGAGCTGCGTCAACGCATCACCGATGTCCGCACCTCAATCAAGGAGGCTGTTTCTCCCTACGAAACCGAAATCGCCGAGCTGAAAGTCAAGGTTGAAGAACTCCCCTTTGACGAGCGTCAGCCACTGTGGGACAAAATCGACCAGAACGAGAAAAAAATCCTTGACACAATCGAGAATCTTCTCAATGAAAATCTCCCCATAGTATTTGCAGCCGTGCGCGAGACCGCTGCCCGTTTTGCCGCCAATGAGACCATCGAAGTCACCGCGACCCAGATGGACCGCGACTTGGCCGCAGCCGGCAAGGACTTCGTATCAATTGACGGCGACAAAGCGATTTACCGTAACCACTGGATGGCCGGCGGTAATGAAATAAAGTGGGATATGGTTCACTACCGCGTCCAGCTTATCGGCGGTATTGTGCTGCATCAAGGCAAAATCGCCGAAATGGCGACAGGTGAAGGCAAGACCCTCGTTGCCACACTCCCTGTATTCCTCCGCTCCCTCTCGGGCCGCGGCGTGCATGTCGTGACCGTCAACGACTATCTTTCAAAACGAGACTCGGAATGGATGGGGCCCCTCTACATGTTCCACGGTTCAAGCGTTGACTGCATCGACAAGCACCAGCCCAACACCCCTCAACGCCGTGCCGCCTACAACTGTGACATCACTTTCGGCACCAACAACGAATTTGGTTTCGACTACCTGCGTGACAACATGGCCATGTCGCCGGGCGACATGGTTCAGCGCAAGCACTATTACGCTATCGTCGACGAGGTCGACTCGGTGCTTATCGACGATGCCCGTACCCCCCTCATTATCTCAGGCCCTGTTCCGAAGGGAGACGACCAGCTTTTTGACCAGTACCGATTCAATGTCGAGAAGGTTGTCGAGGCCCAGCGTCGTCTCGTGACCAAGATTCTCGCCGAGGCTAAGACCAAACTCGCGAGCGACGACAAAGAGACCAAAAAGGAAGGCGCGCTGCTGCTTTTCCGCGCCTACAAAGGCTTGCCCAAGAACGGCGCGCTCATCAAGTTCCTCTCGCAGGATGGCATGAAGAACACCCTTCTTGAGACCGAGGGTTATTATCTTCAGGACAACTCGCGCGAGATGCCTGTCGTCACCGACCCCCTCTACTTTGTCATCGACGAAAAAAACCGCAGCGTGGAGTTGACCGACAAGGGTATCGACGAGCTGACCGGCAAGAGCGACGACCCGAATTTCTTCGTTCTTCCCGACATAGCGTCACAGCTTTCCGAGGCTGAGACAATCGCCGATGTCGCCGAGCGACAGAACCGCAAGGACGAGCTCATGCAGGACTATGCCGTGAAAGCCGAGCGTGTCCACACCGTCACCCAGCTTCTCAAAGCCTACACATTGTTTGAAAAGGATGTGGAATATGTCATCGACGACGGAAAAATCAAAATTGTCGACGAGCAGACAGGCCGTATCATGGAGGGCCGACGTTACAGCGACGGCCTGCATCAGGCAATCGAGGCCAAGGAAGGAGTCAAAGTCGAGGCCGCCACTCAGACGTTTGCCACCATAACCTTGCAGAACTACTTCCGCATGTATCACAAACTGGCCGGTATGACAGGTACAGCCGAGACCGAGGCTGGTGAATTGTGGGACATCTATAAACTTGACGTGGTGACGATTCCCACCAACAAGCCGGTGGCCCGTATTGACATGAACGACCGTGTCTACAAGACCAAGAAAGAGAAATATGCGGCTGTCATCGAGGAAATCCAAGACCTTGTCAAGGCCGGGCGCCCCGTCCTTGTCGGAACCACGTCGGTAGAGATTTCAGAGCTTCTCAGCCGTATGCTCACCATGCGCCATATCCCCCACAACGTCCTCAATGCCAAGCTGCACCAGAAAGAGGCCGAGATTGTTGCCCATGCGGGTAAAAAGGGTATGGTGACAATCGCCACCAACATGGCAGGCCGCGGTACCGACATCAAGCTCACCCCCGAGGTGAAAGAGGCCGGAGGTCTCGCCATCATCGGTACCGAACGCCACGAGTCACGCCGTGTCGACCGTCAGTTGCGCGGTCGTGCGGGCCGTCAGGGCGACCCGGGCTCGTCGGTGTTCTATGTGTCGTTTGAGGACCAGCTCATGCGTCTTTTTGCCACCGACCGCGTCATGAAGATGCTTGACACCCTCGGACTTGAAGAAGGCGAGCGCATCGAAAGCGGAATGGTGACCAAGGCAATCGGAAACGCGCAGAAACGTGTCGAGGAAAACAATTTCGGCATCCGCAAGCGTCTTCTCGAATATGACGACGTGATGAACAAACAGCGTACCTACATCTATAACCGACGCCACCACGCACTTCTCGGCGAGCGCATCGGCATCGATATTGCCAACATGATGTGGGATGTTATCGAAAACTTTGTCAACAACTACGGCCCTGCCGACTATGACGACCTTGCGCTTGAACTTTACCGAGTTCTGACCATCGAGGCACCGTTTACCGGCGAGGAATACCGCAATCTCGACAAGGAGGAAGCCATCGAGCGCGTCCACACAGCGGCCCGCGAGGCATTTGACCGCAAATCGCAGCGCATCATCGAAGTTGCCGAGCCTGTCATCAAGGACTGTGTTGAAAACCGTGGTTTCAAGGGTCGCATCGCTGTCCCGATGACCGACGGCAAACGTTTCTTCAACCTCGTGGTCGACATCAACGAGGCTTATGACAGCGGGTGCAAAAGCATCGTAAAGGAATGGCACAAAGCGGTTCTCCTCGTAACCATCGACGAACTGTGGAAAGAACATCTTCGCGAGCTTGACCAGTTGCGTCAGAGCGTACAGAACGCCTCCTACGAGCAGAAAGACCCCCTTGTAATCTACAAGGTAGAATCATTCCATCTCTTTGAGCAGATGCTTAACTCGCTCAATGTAAAAGCGATGTCGACACTCATGCGCGGACAGATTTATGTCCAGCAGGCACCTGCCGCGTCGGCACCCGCACCGGCAAGCGAGGGTGAAGAAAGCACCGCCGAACCGGCTCCCGCACCCAAACCGGCCCCGAAAGTCGAGCGAGCAATGCCTGAAAAACGTCAGGACTACTCCAACCTGCGCACATCGCGCGAGAATCTCCCCGGCGAAAACGCACAACGTGCCGCTGCCGCCGGCTCGCAGGCCCGACAGGCCGCCCAGCCGGCAAAAGCCGGCCCCCGCATCAACCGTAACGACCCTTGTCCTTGCGGTTCAGGTAAAAAATACAAAAACTGCCACGGGAAAGGACTGTAATCTCACTTAACACAAAAGGGGTACATATTGCATTTATGTACCCCTTTTGTTCTTTCCACCATACTTCTTCTATGCCAGAGCTGACCAACAATTTACGCAAACTTGTCTATTCGCTTTCCGAAGCCAAGCACCGCCGTGCCGAAAACGCATTCAAGGCCGAGGGCACAAAATGCGTCCTTGATACAATCGGATATTTCCCGCTGCGTTACCTGATGGCGACACAGTCATGGCTCGACGAGCATCAAACGGAAGTGGGCCATGTACCGCCTGACAGTATTTATTGTGCCAAACCCAAAGACATGGAACGCATGACGGCACTTTCTACCGCACCGGCCGTCATCGCAGTATATTCCATACCCTCGCCCTGCACAAAGCTCGCCGGAGCAGCCGACAAGAACCTCGTGCTTGCACTTGACACGATTCAGGACCCGGGCAATCTCGGCACAATCATGAGAGTGGCCGACTGGATGGGCGTAGAGACAATCGTATGCTCCCGCGAGACTGTGGATGTATATTCTCCTAAAGTCGTACAGGCCACGATGGGGGCAATCTCGCGCATAAACCTTATTTATGGCAATCTCCCCGAATTAATTGCCGAGATTAATGCCCCCGCCGTTTACGGAACTTTTCTCAACGGAGAAAACATCAATACGGCACAGCTTGAAAACCGGGGCATAATCGTCATCGGCAACGAAGGACGCGGAATCAGCGACGCGGTAGCCTCCCTTGTCAACCGGCGCATCACAATCCCCTCCTATCCGGCCGGGCGCGTCACTTCCGAATCGCTAAACGCGGCGGTGGCGACCGCGATAACTCTCGCTGCGTTCCGACGCATTTAGAGGTTGTTTAATAACAAATGTTAACCCAAAGTGGTAGCATCTTTCAGTTAACTCGTTATTACACAGAGGGAGCATAGCTGTGGCTATGTGACCGAGGTGTAATGACGAGGTAACGAAAGAGGATGCCATGAGGATAAGGTAACTTCATTTAGATATTAATTTCAAAAATTAACCATGAGGATGTCACTGACAAATGCTTTGTCGCACCCGTTTTCACGGTCGTCTTTTGTCCTGAACCTCGGTTACATAGCTACAGCTATGCTCCCTCGGTTCATGCCAAAATACGATGCGTGAAAACGGGCTTTGGATTCACATTTGTTTTTAAACAACCTCTTAATTGACATCTATGGCACAAAAAATAAAAACAGCTTGGTTCTGCAACAATTGCGGAAACGAATCACCCAAATGGGAAGGACGCTGCCCCTCGTGCGGCCAATGGAACACGATGGTCGAGGAACGCGTTGTCTCTAAAAAGACATCCCGGGCAATCGCTGTCGGGACAGGGGGCACGCGCTCGCACCCTATCCCCGTGTCGCGTATCGAGACATCAGAGGAAACACGCATCAAAATGCCGAGTGCCGAACTCAACCGCGTTCTCGGGGGCGGACTTGTCGCAGGCTCGCTCGTGCTAATCGGCGGCGAGCCGGGTATAGGGAAGTCGACTCTCGTACTTCAAAACACGCTGTCGATAAAATCGCGCCGCATCCTGTATGTGTCGGGCGAAGAAAGCGCGCAACAGCTAAAAATGCGGGCCGACCGGCTGGGACGGCTCAGTGACAACGTTCTGATAGCCTGCGAGACATCGCTTGAAACCATATTCGAGCACATCCGGGCGACCGACCCGCAGCTGCTTGTCATCGACTCTATCCAGACTATTGCGTCAGATGCCATCGAGTCAGTGGCCGGGAGTGTAAGTCAGGTGCGCGAATGTTCCGCCCAACTTCTGAAATATGCCAAAGAAAGCGGTGTCCCGGTCATGCTCATCGGCCACATCAACAAAGAGGGAAACATCGCCGGGCCCAAGGTGCTTGAACACATCGTGGATGCCGTTCTGCAATTTGAGGGAGACCGCCAACACATGTACCGCATCCTGCGCTCGATAAAAAACCGTTTTGGCTCGACATCGGAGCTGGGCATCTACGAGATGTGCCAGCGGGGACTGAGGGAGGTCACCAATCCGTCAGAAATGCTACTGACGCAAGGAGACAGCGACTTGTCAGGAATATCCATCGGGGTCACGATGGAGGGAATACGCCCCTTCCTCATCGAGGTGCAGGCCCTTGTAAGCACTGCCGCCTATGGCACTCCTCAAAGGTCTGTGACCGGCTTTGACTACAAACGCATGAACATGTTGCTTGCAGTGCTGGAAAAACGTGTTGGTTTCAAGCTCGCCCAAAAAGATGTGTTTCTCAACATAGCCGGAGGGTTAAAAGTCAGCGACCCGGCTCTTGACCTATCCGTTATCTGTGCGATTCTGTCATCCAACGTCGACATAAATGTTCCCCGGCGCGTGTGCATGGCAGGCGAAGTCGGATTGTCGGGGGAAATAAGGCCCGTCACCCGGATTGAACAACGAATCCTTGAAGCCGAGAAACTCGGGATGGAAACCATCCTCATCCCGTGCAACAATCTGAAAGGCATCGATACCTCGAAATTCAGCATCAAGATTTCAGAAGTAGCCAAAGTCGAGGAGGCATTCCGAACCCTTTTTGCCTAAGAGTATGTTTACTTTTAACTTTATGAAATCTTTATAGTCTTTTTCGGCCCGGTTTAAGCTTTTGTTCAGTCATTATGGAACCCATAATGACTGAACAAAAGCTTAAACCGGACTCGAAAAAGTTCTCTAAATCTTAACATAAGTCAAAAGTAAACATACTCTAAAACAACTTTTTCTGATTATTATTGTTTAAAATAATAGATAGTCACAAATTTTTTGTGTATATTTGTAACTGAACAATTAATACAAAACCTAACTGTTTATTTATGAAAAAGTATCTTGCAGAGATGATCGGGACATTTGTCCTCGTCCTCATGGGTTGCGGCAGTGCCGTATTCACAGGAATAGGAATGGGTACAGCCGGATTCGGAATCGGCACTCTCGGTGTCGCATTCGCGTTCGGTCTGTCAGTGGTCGGCATGGCCTACGCAATCGGCGGCATCTCGGGATGTCACATAAATCCGGCCATCACGCTGGGTGTGTGGTGCAGCGGACGCATGAGCGGCAAAGATGCCGCGTGGTACATGGTGTTCCAAGTTATCGGGGCCATCATAGCATCGGCAGTCATCTATGCCCTTGTAAACATGGGATATAACAACGGCACGACACTGACCGGAGCCAATGCCGTCTATGGCGACAGCTCCATCGGGCAGGCATTTCTCGCCGAATTCATTTTCACGTTTATCTTCGTGCTTGTCGCGCTTGGGGCAACTGACCCCAAGAAAGGCGCAGGACAATTTGCCGGACTCGCCATCGGCCTTACGCTTGTGCTGGTCCACATCGTCTGCATCCCTATCACAGGCACATCGGTCAACCCTGCCCGTTCCATAGGCCCGGCCATCTTTGAAGGAGGTCTTGCGCTTGAACAACTGTGGCTTTTCATCGTGGCTCCTTTGCTTGGCGCATTTGCCAGTGCTCTCGTCTGGAAAGTTATCGGTTCTGACAAAGACTGAAATTTTTTAAATATTTTTTAAGCCGGTCAAGAGTCTTTGCCACTTCTTGACCGGCTAAGTAATAAAAATCACCTCCAAAATTCATCACAATGAAAAAACTGCTGCCATTTGTAACCGCCTTAGCGATTGTGTGCACTATGTCCATCACGACATCATGCGGAAATTCTGACAAAACTTCTGAAAAACCGGATGCCGACTCGACTGTCGCGATGGTGGAAAAATATACCGGAGACCTCAAAGAGCATCTTCCCATCAATGTGGGGGACGGGCTTACTCTTACTGACATCTATATTGCCGACGGCTATTTTACCGAGGTTTTTGAATTTGACGGTGCGCTTGACGCAATCGAAGATACGCCCGAGGCCCGTGCTGCGGCTTGTCAGGCAATAAAAAGCCAGTTTCTCGACCTTTTCAAGAAAGACAACCTCGGCATCAAATATATCTATAGGCAGAAAGGTACCGACAAAGAGAAATCCATCACAATTCCTGTCAGCGAGCTTTGACCGTCCCGTGTCAGGGTGTTTAACGGGTGTTTAATAACTTTTAATAGCGTTATCAAATGTTATTCGGTCAGAAAAATGTAATTTTACAAAATAAACGAATTACATAGAAATGAACCGCCAATCTCGATTTCTGACCTACATAACTATCGGGTTAACCCTTATCACAAGTCTGACAGCCTGTAATGAAGACCGAGTAGTACTCAGTAACGGCTCCGGCTTTATGACCCTTGGGATAACGTGTGATCCTACTGCCATTGCCCCCGATGGAAGCGAAATAGAGCTTTTCAATCCGACGGATTCACAATGTTCCGTATCAATCAGCGATGTAGACGGAATATACAGCCACACATGGGAATCGGCCGCCGACTTTCCTCAGATAGAACGCTATCTCGAAGGGACTTATGACATTACCGTCTCTTATAGCTCCCTTGAAGTAGAAGGCATCCGGTCTCCATGTTACATGGGAACAGCCCGCGTGGTTGTCTCATCGGGGGAAACGACTCGGGCGGCTGTTACCGCCACCCTTTCCAATGTGCCTGTAAGATTTATCACTTCGGATGCCTTTAACTCTGAATTTCCGTCAGCCACGTTATTGCTTCACACCCCCGGAGGATCTTATATCGAGGTAACAAGCGAGAATCAGGTCGCGTTTATGAGACCCGGCAATATCGCAGCATATCTCTCGATTGCACTTGACAACGGAAAAGAACTCGTCATTAACCCGATTACAATTCCGGCGGCAAAGGCCCGTTATGTCTACGACCTTGAATTTGATTACGACAAAGACTCCCGTGTGCTCTCAGTCGAATATAACGGAGCGGAAACACAAGTCCGTAAAAGCATTTTGATTGACGAGCATATTGCTGACAGTCCTTCTCCTACTATAATGCCGATCGGATTCGTGCCTGACTCCCCCATTTCCGTTACCGAAGGGTTCTACCCGTCATCAGGTATCGGAATGGATATTTCCACACCTTCAGAACTGTCGTCCCTGACTCTCTCGATAAACGCCCCCTCCCTGAGAGAGGCTTCGCTCCCATCTGAAACAGACCTTCTGAATGCCGATTCCGAAACGCTTGCCAAACTGTCAAGCGCGGGACTCGATATAGCCGGCATTACGCCGACGGGGGGACTCATCGAGTTCAACAATCTGATTTCTTCGCTTGTTTACCGGCCGGGAGCCGACAACAGGAGCGTGTTTACCATTATCGCTACCGACATCTACGGGCTGTCATCTGCTCCCGTATCCCTCATGGTCAACACCGAGGAAGCCAAGCTTGACATCCAATCGGTCAGCCGTGTAGAGGTAGGAGACCCGTCAGTAACTCTGACAATCGATGCAGAAAACATTTCTGAGCAAAATTGTTATGCCGAGATTTCAACTGACGATGGCAGGCACTGGGAAAAAACCGACATTTTGGATATCACCTTGAACGAGGAGGGTCTGCATGAGGTGGCTTTTGCCATTCCTTCGGGCACCGCCACACTATCATTGCGTATAGTATACTGCGGTCAGGTACGCGATACAATTTCTATCAAGAGACATTCACCCGCCTACTCAATCGAGGTCGATGCATTTGCAAGGGTGGCAAGAATCCGCATCATACCGAATGACCCGGAGCTGTTGTCTATGATTACCGAGTATGCCTCTATTTTTATTTCAGACACCGAGCTCCCTATCATATCGCGCGACATCGAGAACGGATATATAATGGTCATGGGCCTGTCGTCATCGACTACCTACAATTTCCGCTCTACCATCATGACTCAGCCCGATGAGAATGACTTCACGTCACCGGTCCCGGCCACGACCGAAGGCACGCCGTCACTTCCCAACTGTGACTTTGAAGACACAAAAGAAAGCATTAAGTATGATGATCTTCCAAGCGGCGGCCGATATTCCCAGAACTCTGTCGCGATTTTCAACCGTCAGAATTTCACGACCTATCATCTCAGTACGCCGGTAAAAGGATGGGCAAACACTAATGCAAAAACGTTCTGCAGGGGTGCGTCAAACAAAAACACATGGTACATGCAACCGTCGGTATTTTCGGTAACCGATGCTGCCAACGGAGCCTACGGGGTAAAATTAACCAGTGTGGGGTATGACTTGAACGGCCCTGAGATTCAACCCTATCTGCAAGAATCGAAACCTTATACCGACTATTCGAAGAATATTCCCGAAATATCCCACCGGGCGGCAGGCAAACTGTTCCTTGGAGAATATTCATTCAACCCCGAATCGGGAGAAGAAGTCTATAAAGAAGGAATTTCATTTAACGCCCGCCCCCTGTCGCTGAACGGGTATTACAGGTTTATTCCCGCTACTAATTCACGCGACGAACGCGCTCTAATCAAAGTAGAGGTCTTAGGTGTCCACAACGGCGAGGAAACCGTGCTTGCCTGCAAAGAATACCTTTTGGCCTTTGCCTCGGGATACACCGCCTTCAGCGTCCCTATCGATTACCCGGTTTTCGGAGCCAAGGCATCATCCATAAGAGTCATGTTCAGTTCTTCGGCCAAATACGGGTCCATCGAGCAGGAAGACGCGGGCGTGGCGTTATATTTTGACCCGCAGACAGCAACCGCTACCGGGAATCAGCTATGGGTTGACAATATCACCCTCGGGTATTGACACGCCACGATTGATAAAAAACTCTAATATATTCAACTTTTATTATTGCCTGACAGTTATAAATACAGCAATCAAATTTGGTGTTTTTACATTTGTTTTACTTATTTATTCAATACTGACATGGCTATATTCAAAAACGAAGACCAGCGGGAAATCGAAGTCCTTGACCGCCTTGAAAAGCAACTTGTGAAACGTGAGAAACGTGAGCGTTTACTTCACATCCTCGTGGCAGGACTAAGCCTGTTTTCCGTTGCAGCCTTCATTGCCGGACATTGCTACAGCAAACGCAAATGACCGGTACAATTCAAAAATTCAAGGAGGGACACATCTCACAGGTGTCTCTCCTTTTTATTTGTAATCCAAATATTATCGCTACCTTTGCATCGAAACACATCTTGTTTACTTCATCAAGCATAATGTGCCGGCAAATCCATGCCGGCACAAACGTAAACAGATCCATATAAAAACGACTGAGTAATGAAAACGTTCGCAATATTGCTTGTGACAGCACTCCTCGGGACATCGGCCACCGTGGCGCAAAGGCGTAGCGGCGCAAGCGCTATGATTGCCGACGAGGCAAAGGAAATAGTGTCTGCGACAATCAGCCGCGTAGCTCCTGACCGCCGCACCGTAGTGGCCGAAATAGAGGTTGCCGACAGTGCGGGGCACATCATTGTTGCAGGGAAAACCTCGGAACAATATCTGCGTGACTCGATAAACACATCTTTAAAGCGTGGCGGCATTGAAACAATTGACCGAATCTCATTGCTGCCTACTGACCGATGGGCGCAGGTCCGCATTCCCGTGGCCTGCATCAGAGCCGGTAAAGGGCATCCCACCGAAATGGTGTCGCAGGCCATAATGGGAACGCCGATGAGACTCCTTCAAGACAATGGAGAATGGCAACGCATCCAGACTCCCGACGGGTACATCGGGTACATGAATATCTCGTCAATCTCAACTAAAAACGAAATCCAGATGGAAGACTGGCGCAAGTCACCGCGACTGGTGGTCACGAGCGCGACAGAGGCAAAGGTATATGCCGATGCCGAATCATCGGAACCACGCGGGACAGTCACGGAACTTGTCAACGGGTCAATCGTCGAGGGAACTCTTGACGGCAACGGCACTCGGGTTAAAATCCTGCTCCCCGACGGGCGCAGCGGATGGATTGACCGAGATTGCGTGACAGCCATAGAGACCTACGCGCAACAAGACTTTGACATCGACCTTATAATGGACATGGCCTACCGACTCATGGGAACCCCCTACCTGTGGGGCGGAGCGTCTACCAAGTCGGTCGACTGCTCGGGGTTGATAAAAGTGGCATATCTTGCCAACGGCATCATCCTGATGCGCGATGCGTCGCAACAGATATTTACCGGCATCAAAATCGCACCTGAAGACACCGACAGCCTAAAAGCAGGCGACCTGCTGTTTTTCAGCCACACCCCCGAGGGGCGCATAGGCCACGTTGCGATGTATGACAAAGACGGTTGCTACATTCATTCGTCGGGGCGCGTGAAAGTCAACGAGATGCGCGATGATGACGAGGATTTCGGTGACAGGGTCTATCGCGGAGCGTCACGCATCAAGGGCGCAGTCGGAACGACCGGCATAACCCGCGTGGAAAAACACCCTTGGTATTTCTGAAAATAATTTTGTAAATTTGTAACATAATTGTGCAATATCCGTCAGTAAACAGATATGTAACTTTGCACTTGTTATGAGACAGCAATTATATCGCCATATAGCAGTGTTGATGCTCGCCGTTGTCGCAATGACGAGCGTCATGCAATTTCATCACCATTGCTGCGGTGGTGAGATTCACATCCATGTGTCTAAACTTGGCGATATCGCGATTGGGGGCGAGCATCTGATTACCGAATGCCATCACACATCGGTCGACCCGGCGCACCATTCGTCCCATCGTCATGGTGACGATTGCTGCTCCATGCATCTCAGTGACAGCCGTCTGAACAAACACGTCTCCATACATCACCCGTTTTTTGACACTTTTTACATAATTACGGCAACTCTCATTGCCGAGCCTCCGGTAAAACACGTTTCTTCAACGATTGTCCTGCCACCCGACAAACGGCTGCCGATATGCGGCCCGACAATCAGCTCTCTCCGCGCCCCGCCGGTGACGGGATAAGGCTCATAGTCTCCGACTATCATCTTCAAGCCTGACAGACAGGCTCTTTCACTCAACCAAGTGAACCATCACATCCCATCACCAGTTTTTCAAATATGAATAAAATTATATTTTTATCAGCAATAGCCGCGCTATCGCTGATGACGGCTTGTCACGCCAACCATAATCATGACCATGACAAAGATGAGGCACAAAAAGAAGAAGGCCATCATCATGACAGCGACGAAATCGTTCTTGAACCCGAAGATGCCGAGCGATTCGGAGTCAAGACAGCTATCGTCACGCCATCCCGATTCAACGAAATAGTCACCGTCAGCGGGCAGATAGTCTCCTCTCCCGAAGACCGCGCCGTTGTCGCGGCCCCGGCATCAGGCATCGTGCGCCTTGTCGCAGGTGTGACCGAAGGCATGAACGTATCAGCCGGAGCCACAATTGCCACCGTGTCGTCGCGCGGAGTGACAGGCGGCGACCCCAATGAAAGCGCCCGCATAGCGATGGAGGCGGCCAAACGCGAACTCGACCGGCTGACACCGTTGCTTGCCGACGGCATCGTCACCCGCCGCGAGTACAATGCCGCGCAACAAGCCTACGATGCTGCCCGTGCCGCTTACAGCGGTAACGCAGCCTCGGGACGTGCCACATCACCGATTACAGGAACAGTCACTCAGGTGATGGTCAAAGAGGGAGAATATGTCGAGACGGGAACTCCGATTGCCACAGTGTCGAAAAACACACGGCTCACCCTGCGCGCCGACCTCCCTGAACGCTACATGACCTTTGTGAATACAATAACATCGGCCAACTTCCGTCCCGCTTATTCCGACTCGACTTTTACCCTCGCCGACATGGGAGGCCGCCTCGTGTCACCGGCAAATGCCGCAGGCGAGCTGAAAGGATATATCCCGGTCTATTTCACATTTGACAACAACGGCACCGTCACCCCCGGAGCATCAGCCGAAGTCTATCTCATCGGCCGCTCCCGCAATGACGCATTGACAGTGCCGGTCGCCGCCGTCACCGAGGCTCAGGGCACACACTACGTCTATGTGAAAAAAAGCGATCACGGCTATGAAAAGCGTCCGGTCAAGCTTGGAAACAACGACGGAAAGTCTGTTGAAATCCTGTCGGGCCTCAATGCCGGGGAGGAAGCCGTGACTGAAAATGTCACTTTTGTCCGTCTTGCCGAAAGCTCGGGCGTTGTTCCCGAAGGTCATTCCCATAATCATTAATCCCTGTTCACGCCATGCTTAACAAGATTATAGACTTGTCGCTCAGCAACCGTCTGGTCGTACTTGTGCTGTCGGGATTGTTGCTTCTGGCCGGAGTCACGGTATTGCTGCGCACCGAGGTCGACATCTTCCCCGACCTCAATGCCCCGACGGTCGTTGTTATGACCGAGGCACCCGGGTTTGCACCCGAAGAAGTCGAAAAAATAATAACATTCCCCATCGAGACCGCAGTCAACGGTGCTACGGGAGTTCGCCGTGTGCGTTCATCCTCGGCTGCGGGATTCTCGGTAGTCTGGGTAGAATTTGACTGGGGCACTGACATCTATCGGGCACGTCAGACTGTTTCTGAAAAGCTGTCGGAAATCGAAGGTTCTCTCCCGCCCGGAATCGGGTCACCGACCCTCGGGCCGCAGTCATCCATCCTCGGAGAAGTACTCATCATCGGCCTGACCGCCGACTCGACCTCGCTCGGCGAACTGCGCACCATTGCCGACCGCCGCATACGTCCGCGCCTGCTTTCAATCGGCGGCGTATCGCAGATATCGGTTATCGGCGGTGACATCAAGGATTATCAGATACTTATCTCACCCGAAAGGATGAAACATCACGACATCTCTCTCGGCGAGGTCATGGACGCTGTGTCAACGCTCAATTCCAATGCCTCGGGGGGAGTGCTGTATGAGTATGGAAACGAATACCTCATCAAAGGCGACATCGCGACTACCGACATTGACGAACTTGCCGAAAGCGTCATACGCAGTGACAAGCGCGGGATGGTGAAACTCGGCGACATTGCCGATGTAACTATCGGCCACAAGGAACCCCGACTCGGCGTGGCGTCGGTCGACGCTCATCCCGCCATACTGCTCACTGTGACCAAACAGCCGGCAGTGGGAACTATTGACCTCACAAAAAAAATTGAAGCCGACCTCGCGCAGATGGCCCCCTCTCTCCCGGCCGATGTGACGGTGAAGACCGATATTTTCAAGCAGGCCGATTTCATCGACAACTCGATTTCCAATCTTCAGGAATCGCTCTTTATCGGCGCATTGCTTGTTATTGTCGTATTGTTTTTCTTCCTCATGAACGTGCGCACGACCCTCATCTCTCTCGTCGCCCTCCCCCTTTCCATCATTGTGACCGTGCTGGTGCTCCACGCGCTCAGACTGACCATCAACACCATGAGTCTCGGCGGCATCGCGATTGCAATCGGCTCCCTTGTCGACGATGCGATTGTCGATGTGGAAAACGTATACAAACGGTTGCGGGAAAACCGGCAGCTCCCGGCCGACCGGCGCCGCTCCACCATCAGTGTCGTCTTTGAGGCATCCAAGGAAGTGCGTCTCCCCATTTTCAACTCATCACTCATCATCATGGCAAGCTTTATGCCGCTGTTTTTCCTCACCGGCATCGAGGGACGCATGCTCATCCCGCTCGGCATATCCTTTATTGTCGCGCTTATAGCCTCTACCATAGTCGCCCTTACCGTCACCCCCGTCCTGTGCAGCTACCTGCTGGGGGGAAAGAAGGCCGACAAGGAATCGGGACGTGAATCATGGGTGGCCCGCAAGCTCAAAGGGGTCTACTCGCGCGCCCTCACAGGCAGTTTTGCCCACAGCAAAGCGATTCTCGGAGGCACGGCCGTGCTGTTTTTGATTGCACTGGGAGTGTTCTTTACCCTTGGACGCAGTTTTCTGCCGTCATTCAACGAAGGGTCATTTACAATCAATGTCTCTACCCTGCCGGGCATATCGCTTGACGAGAGCGACAAGGTGGGACGCGAGGCCGAAAAAATTATTCTTTCTGTTCCCGAGGTGCGGACTGTAGCCCGCAAGACAGGCCGGGCCGAGCTTGACGAGCACTCGCTCGGGGTGAATGTGTCGGAAATCGAGGCTCCCTACGTTCTTGACAAGGGACGCAACCGGTCAGAGGTCGTTGCCGAGCTCCGCCACAAACTGGCCTCCATCCCGGGAGCCAATATAGAAATCGGGCAGCCTATCTCCCACCGCATCGATGCCATGTTGTCAGGTACCGAGGCCCAGATTGCCATCAAGCTCTTCGGCGATGACCTCAACCGGCTCTACAGAGTCGGGAACCAGATAAAGGGAGTCATTTCCGATATTCCGGGAGTGGTCGATGCCAATGTCGAGCAGCAGATTGACCGCCCGCAGCTCGACATCAGGCCGCGCAGACAGTTGCTGGCACGATATGGAATACCGATGGCCGAATTTGCACGGGTCATCAATGTCGCCCTCGCCGGCGAAGTCGTGTCGCAGGTCTATGAAAACGGACTGCCCTACGACATCACCGTTCAGCTTGCCGATGACCGCAAAAACACGATGGAGAAAATAGCCAATCTCACTATCGACTCCAACCAAGGGAAGATTCCGCTCAGCAGCGTGGCTGATATTGTATCGGCCACAGGCCCCAACACCATCAACCGCGAAAATGTGTCACGCCGACTCATTATCTCGGCCAATGTCGCCGACCGTGACCTCCGCGGAGTCGTCAACGACATCCGGCGCGAGATTGACGATGAAGTCGAGATGCCCGAAGGGTATTATGTGACCTACGGCGGCCAGTTTGAAAGCGAGGCCGAGGCATCGCGCACCCTCGCTCTTGCCTCGGCAGGCGCGCTGTTCATTATTTTCCTGTTACTTTACAGCGAATACCGCAACCTGTCACAACCGCTAATCATTCTGCTCAACATGCCGCTTGCAATGATCGGAGGCATCCTGATGCTCCGTGTCACATCGGGCGAGCTGAACATACCCGCCATCATCGGCTTCATATCACTGCTCGGCATAACCACGCGCAACGGCATGCTGCTCATGTCGCGTTACAACCACCTGCGTGACGAGGGCGTGGGGCTGATGGAACGCATCCTGCAAGGCTCGGCCGACCGCCTCAACCCCATCATGATGACAGCACTGACATCGGCACTTGCCCTTATACCGCTTGCCGTCACCGGCGACCGTCCCGGCAACGAAATCCAGTCACCGCTTGCCATCGTGATTCTCGGCGGGTTGCTGACATCGACCGCGCTCAACATCTTCGTCGTACCGCTCGTTTATTATCTACGAGAAAAAGCCTCTCAGAAAAAATGAAGAAAACTATTATCACAATAGCCATAGCGGCACTTATCACAGGGACAACTCTCCCCCTGCGCGCCGACTCTTTCAACAAAATCCTTGACGAAGTGACCGCCAACAACCCGGCGCTCAAATCTCGAGCGGCAACCTCACAGGCATCGCTCGACGAGATGCGCGCCGAAGGGAATCTGCCCGACCCCGAAGTGGAATTTTCCCACCGGTGGGGGCCGGCCGGAGTCGGCAACAAATGGGACATCTCGGTCTCGCAGTCATTTGACTGGCCGGGAGTCTACGCCGCCCGCTCCAATGCGGTCAGATCGACCTCGGCCGCTATGGACTACCTCGTCAAAAGCGACATTATCGACACCCGCATGGAAGCCCGCCTGCTGCTCCTCGACATTGTAAATACAAGGCAGAACATAGCGGCACTGGAGAGCATCTATGACGGCATCGCACAACTGAGCGACCTCTATCGCAAAGCGGTGCTTCAGGGAGAGGTGACACGCCTTGACTACAACAAAATCGAAATCGAGCGCATCGCCATCGAGGGAGAACTTGACAATGCCCGTGCGGCACTCGATGTCTTGAACTCCTCACTGACCGCCCTCAACGGCGGCATTCCGGTCAGCACACCGGTTGATTCCTACCCCGAGCCTGACCTTGCCGTCATGGCGATGACTCCCGCTGACATAGCCGACTATATCACAAGCCACGACCCGGCTATCGCCGCCAACCGTCATTCGGGCGAGGCCGCCGGTGCCCTTGCGACGGCAGCACGACGCAGCCGCCTGCCGGGATTTTCAGTGGGCTACGTTCATGAAAACGAGATGGGCGAGAATTTCAACGGGTTCAGCGTAGGAGTCTCCCTGCCCTTCTTTTCGTCACGCCACAAGGCCAAAGCCGCCGAATGGGCCGCCACGAGCCTCAGATATGACAACGACATGCTCGTGTCGCAACGTGTCGCGCAGTTCACATCGGCCCGCGCCCGCGCCTTGGCGGCAAAAAAGACTGCCGATGCCTACCGCCCAGTTGTTGAGACCGATGACAACCTCACCCTGCTGCGCAAAGCACTTGACGGAGGGCAGATTTCGATGCTCACCTTCATCCAAGAAGAAAACTACTTCCGTCAGGCCCGTCGATCCTATCTCGACGCTCTCTACAACTATCACCTCGCCCTCGCCGAGCTGATGAGATACGAATAACGCCTCTGAATCTACGCTATAATACGGCTGAATTTTTGTCGTGCGACAAAAATTCAGCCGTATTTTTTCAAAATATATCCAATTTTTATTATTACCTTTGCGCTTGACATTGACAGCCACAGCGGTGGCCCGGTCTTGTCATCATTTTTTTTATCAAAAGCGTTTCATGCTTTATCCTTCCAAGGAAATCGCCAATTTCAAGACAACGAGGATTAAAGCAGTCAATGAACGCTCATGCTTGTCGCATATCCACTCCCCGACAAGGGGACATCGATATTCGATATGGCGTGGAGTGGACTGTTTATTCGTTGTCAGGCGTTTGGCGATGCCTCTTGGAGATAAACAAGAACATCATCCTGCGCTTTTTTTGTATAACAACATAAGGTCAATTCGGGGATGGAGGCGACAAAGAATAACAGATGACAAAGTTTTTTAAGTATTATATGCGTGTCATTATTGTTTCCCACAGTGATGATATAATTAAGCCATCGGCTGAGAATGCCGGTATTTGCAGGGACAGGGACAATCACTTCATAATCTTACCGGCATATTGACATCTGCAAATATGAGCGAAAAAATCTCTGTGGTTATCAACACCTATAATGCGGCCGAACATCTTGAAAAAGTTCTCAATCATCTCAAGGGTTTTGATGAAATCTTAGTCTGTGACATGGAGAGTACTGACGGGACAATCGAAATCGCCACGCGTTATGGATGCAAAATCGTAACGTTTCCCAAAGGAGACAATCAGATATGTGAACCCGCACGCAATTTTGCTATAAAATCGGCTTCCCATAAATGGGTCCTTGTTGTCGATGCCGATGAACTTGTCCCTGAACCGCTGAAAGAGTATCTTTACGAGCGAATAAAAGACGGGACTTTCAATGGCGCGCTCGCTATTGCGCGTAAAAACATGTTCATGGGAAAGTTTTCCAACGGAACGCCCGATTATCAACTTCGCTTTTTTCAGCGAGACAGGGCAACTTGGCCCGAAACCATTCATTCCCGTCCTAAAATCGACGGTCCCGTCTTCAATACCCCGAATAAAGACAATCTGAGCCTCCTTCATCTTGACGACCTCTCGATTGCCCGACGCATTGACAAGATGAACGTCTATTCAGACTACGAAGTCGACAAGCGCCGGAACAAAAGCTATAATTTTATAAAACTGTTCACGCGTCCCCTGTGGTTTTTCTTAAAACAATATTTAATCGGCAAAGGGTTTAAAGACGGCAATCGCGGTATTGTGAAAAGCTATATGGCGGCCATATATCAGATAATGTTAATGTCGAAAGTCATCGAGCGCACGAAACAATCATAGTCATGATTCCCAAAACAATTCATTACTGCTGGTTTGGCCCGAAAGAAAAGCCCAAAGAGTTTCTGCGTCTGCTGCAAACATGGCGTAATCATAATCCCGACTATAAAATAATCGAATGGAATGAGACAAACTTTGATGTCGACATGTGTGTCTATTCGCGAGAAGCATATCTGACAGCCAATTACGCTCATGTATCTGACGTGTGTCGCCTATATGTGCTGCTTACTCAGGGAGGCGTGTATCTTGACACGGATGTAGAGGTTCTATCTTCGTTTGATTCATTTCTAAAATATGAGTCTTTCGTCTGCGAGGAACATGACGGTATAGGCACGGGGGTTATCGGTGCCGTAAAAGATGCGAAATGGCTGAAATTATTTATGGAATACTATAAGAGCCGACATTTTATAAATATGTGGGGCCATCCTAACCGCACACCCAACACCCAAATTCTGACTTCTATCATATTGCCACAACTTTCCACACATGAAAGGCCGACCATATTCCCCACTGAATATTTCTGCGCCAAAGACTGGTTTAGCGGGAAAGTCTCTGTTACAGACAACACGGTGTGTATTCATCACTATGTCGCCTCGTGGAAACGCAGAAAGACATTGCGCCAAAGAATATCCATCATAATCAGCGGATTACGAATCAGATATTTTCAATAACACCTTTTAAACCTACTAAGAGGTTGTTTAAAAACAAATGTGAATCCAAAGCCCGTTTACACGAGTCGGATTTTGTCATGAATCGAGGGAGCATAGCTGTAGCTATGTGACCGAGGTTCAGGGCAAAAGGCGACCGTGAAAACGGGTGCGACAAAACATTTATTATAAACCGCCTCATGGTTAAATTTTGAAATTAATATCTAAATGAAGTTACATCATCCACATGGCAGCCTCTTTCGTTACCTCGTCATTACACCTCGGTCACATAGCCACAGCTATGCTCCCTCTGTGTAATAACAAGTTAACTGAAAGATGCTACCACTTTGGATTAACATTTGTTATTAAACAACCTCTAAATATTCAACCCCGACAAATGACAACATCCCTAATAGTATCTACTTATAATCGCCCCGAGGCGCTCAATCTGTGCCTGCTAAGCATATTCAGGCAGAGCCGTCTCCCCGATGAAATAATCGTCGGTGACGACGGGTCGACCGACGACACCCGCAAGCTAATTTCACGGCTTCAGAAAATCAGTCCGGTTCCACTGATTCATGTGTGGCATGAAGACAAAGGTTTCCGACTCGCCATGATGAGAAACAAAAGTGTTGCAGCGGCAAAAGGGGAATATATCATTGAGATTGACGGAGACCTTATACTTCACCGTAATTTCATTGATGACCATGTCAAATTCTCACGAAGAGGCTGCTTTTTAAAAGGAGGAAGATGCAACCTCGGACTTGAACTCACGACAAAGGTTTGTTCTGACGGAAATTTAATACCCCTTCACTGGTTTACGCCGGGGATTGAGAGCAAAAGAACCAACGCATGGCATCTCCCGGTGATAGGCCGGCTACTCTCACCCCATTACCGTCCCAAAGGTATCGCACTGGGATGCAATATGTCCTACTATCGGGATGACTTTATTGCAATCAACGGTTATGATGAATATTTTGAAGGATGGGGCGGTGAAGACGGAGACTTTGCCCGAAGGCTGAAATTGCTCGGACTGGAAAAACGTCACTTGAAATTCGTTGGTCTGACATTCCATTTATGGCATGAGGACAAATACATGTACAACCAACAGAAAAACGTAGATTACAGCCGTCGGCCAAATCCCGAAATCCGATGCAGGAATGGTGTAGACAAGTATCTGAACAAATAAACCCTGAATTTCCCTGAAACCTAATTTTCAATAAAAAAAGATTCAAGGACGGTTATTGCCATAGTTGCGACACCGTCCTTAAATCTTTTTCATTATCTGCGGCTTTGTGTTTTTATTCTATATGTGCAGTTTTACTCCGGCGAAGATGCTGCGTGGCATTGTCGGGCCGTAGATATAGCCGGAGTCTCGGAGATAACCTTGGTCGAAATCTTTCTGATAACTGTTGAAGATATTATGGATTCCGGCATTGAGCTGCAAGGTGACGTGGTTGTAAACGCGAAAATCGTAAGAGACTTTCAACCCGGCATCGAAGAATCGCGGGGTGTCAACGGCCACGTCGACCGTAGTGCCGGATCCGGCGAGGTGCTGGACAAGCATCGACCCTGAATAAGTTCCCGACAGTGCAATCTGCAACGGTTTCACGGGGTTATAGGTCGCGGTGAAATAGCCGTAGGTATCGGGGGTGCGGAACATGCGGCGCACGGGGGCGATTTCGGAGTCCTCGCTCCAGTATTCAGGTTCTTTGTAACGGCTTTTCTGCAATGTCAGACCGGCCTGAATCTGCAATTTGAACGGGAAACTGGCCTTGGCTTCAAGATTTACGCCATAAACCCGCGCCCCGGCACCGTTGCAACGCTCCAGCACGGCATTGCCCTCGGCATCTACATCTTCCAGACGGCGCAGGACGAACACATCACTCAGGTCGGTGTAAAACAGATCGACAAGGAAATTGGTCTGAACATTTCCAAAATTGTGGTAGAGGTCCATTGACGCGCTGAGGCTCTGGCTGCTCTCCTGTTTCAGGTCGGGAGCAAGAATTGTAACCACGCGCTCGCCGCCGACAACCGCCACATGGAAATCCTCGTCATAGGCTTGAGGTGAACGGAATCCGGTCGAATAAGAGAGGCGGAAATTGAGATTGGACGACGGATTGAAACGCACGTTGGCACGGGGAGACACAATGGGATGGCTGATGAGAGAGTGCTTGTCGACACGGGCGCCGACGAGAAATCCCCACCGGTCAGTGCGCCACTCGTTTTGCAGATAACCGCTGAAAATATTGACTTTCTGTGTCACGTCGTGGTTATATCCGAGCGTGACATCGTTGAGATAGTTATAATTGTATTCCACGCCGGCTGTCAGCTCGGATGGCATGAACCACAGACGGTCAAACGAGTGGATATACTGGCCGCCGGCAACAACGACGAGGTCGTGAGTGCGGCCGTAGGCATCGGGGTCCATCTCACTGCCATAGTAGCTCGTGCGGCGGGTGTTCTGAGTCGACGCAAACACGCTGTACCTGTTTTTGTAGCCGGGAGTCCAGAACTCGGTCGATATATCTACGGCGTGGATATTGTGGTCAGTCTGCTCGGCAACCATCGCCATGTGGGGTTGCTCGTCAAGTTGGTCGCCCCCGCGTCGATATTCATGTGTGCCGTGATATTCGAGCGACAATTTGGAATAGTCGCTCGTGCGCATAAACGTGCGGAAACCGAGTGTCTGCGTTTTAAGCTGGGGGATTTCGGTAAAACCGTCGCCGTCGTGGTCATATCCGTCACGCAGACGGTTCTGCCCGAATATAAAAAGGCCGATGCGGTTATTCTCGCTCACGACCGACGCGCTCGCGGTCGTATTGTTTTCAAGCGCGCCGCTGACCCCTATCGATGTCAGCGTGTGGGCGACATCCGCACAATTGTCAATCGGGTCCTTGGTAATGATGTTGATTGTCCCGCCTATGGCCGACGAGCCGAAAAGCGCCGAACCGCCACCGCGCATCACCTCGACACGCTCAATCATGTTGGCCGGAATCTGTTCAAGGCCATATACGCCGGTCAAAGCAGAGAATACCGGTCGCGAATTAAGCAAAATCTGAGAATAATGACCGTCAAGGCCATTGATGCGCACTTGCGTAAAACCGCAGTTCTGACAGTCATTCTCGACGCGCACGCCCGGCTGGAAACAGAGGCCGTCAGCAAGACAGGCCGCGCCGATAAGATCAAACGTCGGCGCGCCAAGCACATTTATCAGCGATGAACTGTTGCGGCGCTTAACTTCACTCTTATTACCGGTTACAACGACTTGCTCAAGCTGAAAAGCATCGGGAGAAACATCAAAATTCAATTCGACGGTCTGCTTCGGAGCGACATCTATTGTCTTTTTCTGCGTGACATATCCGGCACAGCTTGCCTCGACAGTATATTTGCCCGGGGCAAGATGCCTGATTGCATAATGGCCCGAAATATCAGTGACGACACCTATCGAAGATTCTAACAGGCGGATTGTGAATCCGGGAAGATGTTCATCCGTGCCTTTCTCAATGACATGCCCTATTATGTTGGCGTCACTAAGGCTTGTCTGTGCAAGGAGAGGGCAAGGCAACAAGACGGACAATAAGACTAACAATGAAACTATGTTCTTTTGCATGATGAAAGTGTAAAATTCCTAAAACGAGTGCAAATTTACGAAAATTTATCCATATAAAATAGAATGATTACAAACAACATCCATCATTTCACTGGCATACAATGTGTTATATCAATTTAATAATAGTTAATCATGTTTTTAGCCTGAACTATCGCGCACCACATGTGTTTTCATATTACAAACGCATTAAAGCGCCTGTAAAAACATAACAACATAAATAATAAAGATCATGACTTATATACAGCCCGAACTCCCCTATGCGACCGATGCTCTTGCCCCGGTGATTTCGCAAGAGACAGTAGAGTATCACTACGGAAAACATGAGAAAGCCTATATTGACAATCTCAACCGACTGATAAAGGACACCGAGTATGAGGACATGGAACTCGAAGACATTATCAGGTCAGCATCGGGGGCATTGTTCAACAATGCGTCTCAGGCTTGGAACCACATATTTTACTTTTTCACCTTCTCACCCGACGGCATCCGCGAGCCGGAAGGACATCTTCGCAAAGCTATTGACGAGCAATTCGGGTCGTTTGACCAATTCAAAAAAGCGTTTGAAGATGCCGGTGCCACGATTTTCGGTTCAGGATGGGTGTGGCTTTCCAAGGACAACGACGGCAAACTGTTTATAACCCAGACCTCCAATGCGGGCAACCCGCTGACCGAGGGACTTATCCCGTTGCTGACATTCGATGTGTGGGAACACGCCTACTACATCGACTACCGCAACCGTCGCCTCGACGCGCTGAAAGAATGGTGGAAAATCATCGACTGGGACATCGTCTCGGCGAGATATGTCTGAAATGACAGACATGGCCGATTTTCCCCGAGGTACAATCGCAAAGAAATAGCACTAAATAAGCATAATGTGATGAATGGAGAGAGTGGCAGTCGTGAGACCCCCACTCTTTTTTTGTGTTTTCACGTTTGAAAAAAAATGACTAACTTTGCACCCTCAAAATCGAATATATATCAGAGAATAATGATTGCGGTAAACAATTTAGGAATACAGTTTGGCAAGCGTGTCCTTTTTCAGGACGTTAATCTAAAATTTACTCCGGGAAACTGCTACGGTATCATCGGGGCAAACGGAGCAGGAAAGTCGACACTGATGCGCATCCTCTCAGACCAGCTCTCCCCTACCCACGGGAATGTGACACAGGGCCCCGGGGAGCGCATGAGCGTGCTTGAGCAGGACCACTTCAAGTTTGACGACTTCACGGTCATGGACACAGTCCTTCAGGGTCACACAGTGCTGTGGGACATCATGAAAGAAAAAGACGCTCTTTACAGCAAAGAGGATTTCACTGATGCCGACGGCATCCGCGCCTCGGAACTTGAAGAAAGATTTGCCGAGCTCGAAGGATGGAACGCCGAAAGCGACGCGGCCGCGCTACTGAGCGGCCTCGGCATCAAGGAGGACCGGCACGGAATGCTCATGCGCGACATGAGCGGTAATGAAAAGGTGCGCGTGCTGCTTGCGAAAGCCCTTTTCGGCAACCCTGACAACCTGTTGCTCGACGAGCCGACCAACGACCTCGACCTTGAAACCGTGGCTTGGCTTGAAGATTATCTTTCAAAATTTGAAAACACAGTCCTTGTCGTTTCCCACGACCGACATTTTCTCGACTCGGTATGTACCCACACTCTTGACATCGACTATAACAAAGTAACTCTTTTTGCCGGCAATTACAGTTTCTGGTACGAGTCAAGCCAGCTTGCACTGCGCCAGCAACAGCAGGCCAACAAGAAGGCCGAAGACAAGCGCAAGGAACTTCTCGAATTTATTCAGCGATTCAGTGCCAATGTCGCCAAGTCAAAACAGACAACTTCGCGCAAAAAGATGCTCGAAAAGCTCAATGTCGAGGAAATACAGCCGTCATCGCGACGTTATCCCGGCATTATCTTTACCCCCGAGCGCGAACCGGGCAACAAGATTCTCGAAGTAAAGGGACTCAGCGCAAGCATCGACGGAGAAGTCCTTTTCAAGGATGTGAACTTTCAGGTCGAGAAAGGAGACAAAATCGCATTTCTCTCCCACGATCCGCGCGCAATGACCGCCCTTTTTGAAATCATCACGGGCAACCGCAAGCCCGATTCGGGGACCTATGAGTGGGGGCAGACAATCACATCGGCCTATCTGCCTCTCGACAACTCGTCATTCTTCAATACCGACCTCAGCCTTGTCGACTGGCTGAGCCAGTTCAGCAACGACAACAGCGAGATTTATCTCAAGGGATTCCTCGGAAAGATGCTGTTTTCCGGCGAAGAGGTCATGAAAAAGGCATCGGTACTCTCGGGTGGCGAAAAAATGCGCTGCATGATTGCCCGCATGATGATGACCAACGCCAATACACTTGTCCTTGACTCTCCCACCAACCATCTTGACCTTGAATCCATTCAGGCATTCAACAACACCCTTCAGGGATTCAAGGGCAATCTCCTGCTGTCAAGCCATGACCACGAGTTTATCCAGACTGTCTGCAACCGCATCATCGAGCTGACACCGCGCGGCACAATCGACAAACTCATGGACTATGACGACTACATCTCGGACGAACGCGTCATTGCCGCACGCGAAAAGATGTATGTCTGACAGACATTTATCACCGGCTCTCACATAGGAGCGATTAAGCCGCAAATAACACCCCCTGTCGGTAAACAAATTAACCCGACAGGGGGTTATTCATTATATGATAAAGGGAAAAACATCTGACCGGCTTATATTGCTTCTTGTCACCACATTCATGGCGGCCACATCAGGCTCATGCATATATGACTATGAAGGTGACTGCTCAGAGGAAATGCCCTCGACATGGTACAAAACAGCCGTTGAGGCAACCTACAATACCGAATGGGAGGTACCGATCACACCGCGAATGGATTGGGAAAAGCACTGGCCCGATTCAATAGGTGTTCCGTACAGCGCCCTGCGGCCGGCGATACCATCGGGATTACGCATGGCGTGCTACAATAGTCATGACCCGGTGCCCCACCTTATCAACATGCCGTCACAAGGGGGAGAAATCGACATCCCGGGGGGAATACTTGATGTGCTGTTCTATAACAATGATACGGAATACATCGTATTTGAAAACCTCAACCACTTCTCAGAGGTCACAGCGACAACCCGTTTAAGAACGAGGGCATCCTACAAAGGCAATACCGCGCTCGGCAGCGAATATGAATCCGAGCCAACGGTGTCGGCCCCCGATATGCTGTTCACTACATCCATGACTGATTACCGGGCGGCAGATGATTCATCCGCCATCGAGGTGCATCTTGAACCGGTCGTGTTTTCCTACGCCGTTCATTTTTCCTTTAAACAGGGGCTGGAGCATGTAGTCCTTGCAAGAGGCACTCTTACGGGAATGGCTGCGGGAGTAAACCTGCACACACGCACGACCATACACGAAAAAGCCACCATACTCTACGATTGCACACTGCACAATGAAGGGATAACCGCCATTGTTCACTCTTTCGGCGTTCCCGATTATCACATTCACGATGAACATCCCGATATGTCAGGGCGTTATGGTATTACCTTGGAGATGCTGCTTGATAACGGCAAGACAATCACACGGGACTTTGACGTATCCCCTCAAGTCGAAATCCAGCCTGCCGGCGGTGTGATAATGGTAGGCGACATTTCCATAACCGAGGATGAGAGCAAGCCGCCGACGGGAGGTGGCGCGTTTGATGTAGATGTCGCTGATTGGGGAGACAACGAAGACATATATATTGATTTTTAAATCTAACATATTATAAACGTTATGAAGCATTTTGTCTATTTGGGGTTAATCACCCTTGCAGCCGCATCAACCGCCTGCATCAATGACGACGATCAGAATTACAAACCGGGTGAGCGCGAAGACCGCATAAATTTCGGCAATGCGTTTGTCAACAACTCGGTTTCCCAACGCGAGGCAATGACCATCGAGAATCTTAAAGAGTTCAACGTGTGGGGATTTGTCGAGACCCCTGAGTCTTACGTCTTTGACGGAACCCGTGTCTACTTTGCCGGCAACGACTGGAGATATGAAGGCATAGAATACTGGTATCCCGGCAAACAGTATTGGTTCACAGCCGTCGCGCCGTTAGGCGAGGATTCGGGATGGTACCTCACAAAACTCACGACCCCCGATAGCGACAAAAGTTACCGCGGCGGCGGCACGGTGAATTTCAGCAACATAACTGCCGAGGGTGAAAGCGATTTGATATATGCTTTTGCCGGGCCACAGTCCTACGACGGAGAAGGGACTCCGGCAAAAGTCAGCTTTACGTTCAACCACTTGCTGTCACAGCTTCGCGCCGAATTCACTAACCGCATGACATCCACCACAACTCTTAAAATCGAGGATGTGAGGTTCGTCAACAGTCCGTCGACCGGTTCTATCGACATGACTCAGGAAAATCCCGTTTGGGAGCTTGGGGCAGGCAACGACTATTATTCAGCCAACACAACACTGTATGCCGACATGATTGACTCGGGCGATTCCAATATAGCCTTTGGCAAGACAGGGGCAAGCGAAGGGGTGTTTGTCATCCCGACCGAATCAAGTCATACCTATCAGCTTGGTTTTACCGTTCTGGTGTTTAACGGCGTGACGCAGCTTGCGCGATACGAGCACGTTGTCAATCTCCCGGCAACAGCGTTTAAAATGGGACGCAGTTACAATCTTAAAGCGGTTATTACTCCTGAAAACGTTAATCCGGACCAGCAATTGCAGCCTATTGAATTTACGGTTGACCAAGTAAACGCATGGGAAAACGATGATGATGTCGAACTTAATCTCAACAAACAGCAGTAAGATTTTCTTACTGTCGACGATACTTCTGACGGCAGGTTGCACAGAGAGTGACAAAGACCTGCCGTCAGCGGCATTGTCGGCAATTGAATTTGACAACGTGTTTGTCGACAACCTGACGCGGGGCATCATCACGACCGAAAATATAGACGCTTTCAAGTTGTACGGATTTGTCGATAATCCGTCATCGGTTATATTTAACGGCGTTCTTGTCTCAAAAAAGGGAGACAGCTGGATACCGTCAAAAACCGAATATTGGTATCCGGGCCATCAGTATAGATTTTCGGGAATTGCGCCGGCTCACGGGACTTCGGGGTGGAAATTTTTGCCGGCCACATTATTGCCGGAGGATTACTACGGTGGTGGCGTTCTTGAATTTGACATCTCACACGCCCACGGGAACACTGACCTGCTGTATGCCTATTCAAGCTGCATCTCGACACCGGAAATAATGACGGAGCCGATGCCGCCTGTCGCAATGGATTTCCGCCACATGTTGTCAAGAGTTCATTTCACTTATATCAACGAATTAGGCAACCACCACTATTTTATCAACGTGAGCACGACTCAGTTGCGCAACGTGTGCGGCAAGGCATCGATTGACCTGACACAAGAAAACGGGTCTTGGCAACAAAAGGATTATGCAACCGCATGGATTGATCTGGACGGGGTCATTGTTCGCACCGACGCCCCTGCTACAACCAAGGAGGTATTTCTCATTCCATGCAATATTTCGGGTTCTGAAATCTACATCCAGACTCAGATTTTTTACACGCCTGAAGACTCCGGTACGCAAGGATATATTTTTTCTGACATGGCGACGCAGACGGTAAAACTGCCCGAGGTTGATTTCAAGCCGGGTTACACCTATAATTTTATCGCCCATCTCACCGCTGACAACGTATTGGGCGACGGTGAAAAACTTTATCCCATAACATTTACCGTCACCGAAAGCCCACGATGGGATAGCACGATAACGATTGACACCCCATAACCCCAATTATAATCATGAAATTGAGAATAATATTTCACGCTTCGATATTCATAGCAACTTCTGCCGTCATGACAACAGGATGCGCATCAGAATCTCCGATTGACACATCGTCGGAAAATATCGGTCAGGCAATTATTTTCCAAGCGTCAGACACTACCGAATCACGGGGTACTGCCATGGGGAAGGATGACTTGGAATCATTTCGACTGTATGCCTATCAATTTCACAACGGAGAAAATCCATTCTGCTCCATCAACGGCGAAATCGCATATCCAACTGAAAACGGCGACTGGAAAACCGAAGAAACATATTACTGGCCCGACAAGAGCCGGTCACTGAAATTTATTGCATACGCCCCTACTGATGAAGAAAATCTAAAATTGGTAAATCCGTGGGAGACCGACCCCACAAATATTCATTTCTACTATTCATGCCCGCATGACGTTAAGGCCCAAAAGGATATTATTTTTTCAATAACACGCGATGCCGTCAATTATGGGGGAACCGACCAACGTGTTTCTCTGTGGTTTACCCATATCCTTGCAAGCGTAAAATTCAAATTACGGGGCACTGATGCCACCCGTGTAAAATCAATCACGCTCAATGGCGTGTATGGCGAGGGAATATACTACCCGTCATGGGACAGCTGGCATATTTATGGATATGACGGCGGCCCGGCTTTCAAAACTGACTATACCGTTTATTTTACACCTGACGGCAAAGTATCCGATGACCAGACAATCATGATTATTCCTCAAACGGCTCCATCAGGAGCCACAATTGACATCAGATTGCGTGACGGGACTTTCAAATCAGCAGATTTCAGCTATAAAACCCTTCATGCAGGCAGTCAGAACACGATTAACATCAGTCTTTGATTCGCTGTATTTATAAAAAGGAATCGGCCTAAAACTCTTTTGAAAAGAGTTTTAGGCCGATTCTATCTTTCAAAAACCTTTCGGAAAATGATTAATCTTCAATCTTGCGGGCACCGTCGCTGACAATTACGTCATAGATAACCGGCTCGTGGCCATATTTTTCGTTGAACTTAGCCTTAACCGTATCAATAAACTTGTTATAGATTACGTTGGGGACAAGGTTGATGGTACAACCGCCGAAACCGCCGCCCATGATGCGGGAGCCGGTCACGCCACATTCCTTGGCGATGTCGTTGAGATAGTCGAGTTCCTCGCAAGAAACCTCATAATCCTTGGACAGACCATCGTGAGTCTCATACATGAGACGACCCACAGTCTTGAGGTCGCCGCGTTCAAGCGCGTCACACACTCCGAGGACACGTTCTTTTTCCTCAAGCACAAACTTTGCGCGGAAATAATCCTCGGCCGTGATGTCACTCTTGATTCCGTTGAGCATATCCATGTCGGCATCACGCAATGTCTCCACGCCGAGACGCTTGGCGACATTTTCACATGACTGGCGACGCTTGTTGTAGGGAGAATCGACCAATTCGTGCTTAACGCGTGAATCGACGAGAACGAGCTTGGAATCTTCGAGCTTGATGGGGAAATATTCAAATTCGAGAGAACGGCAGTCAAGACGGATGAGATGGTCTTTCTTGCCGAATACCGATGCAAACTGGTCCATGATGCCGCAGTTCACGCCACAGTAGTTATGCTCGGTCGACTGACCAATCTTGGCGAGGTCAAACTTCGAGATAGTGTTACCATTGAACATATCGTTGATTGCGAAAGCGAAGCAAGATTCAAGAGCGGCTGAAGAAGACAGACCTGCACCGAGGGGTACATTTCCGGCAAAGACAGCGTCAAAACCCTTGACGATGCCGCCACGCTTGATAATCTCCCGGCACACACCAAAGATGTAGCGGGCCCACTGCTGGGCGGGAGCGTCTTCTTCGTTGAGGCCAAATTCGACAGTTTCGTCAATATCAATCGAGTAAGCGCGCACTTTCTCTGTGCCGTTTTCACGCATCTCGGCCATGATGACCTTGTCAATCGCACCGGGGAACACATAGCCGCCGTTGTAGTCAGTGTGCTCGCCGATGAGGTTAATTCGGCCGGCCGACGCATATACCGTACCCTCGCCGCCGAAGTGCTCGGCAAACGCTTTTTGGATTTTTTCTTTTAATTCCATTAGATTTAAGTATTATAGATGTTAAAACATTTTTTCGGGATAAACGCCTTCGGCATGCAGCTCGGCAAATTTTGCCACTACGCCGGGACGGTCGGCAGCATAGGTAACACCGAACCACTTGCTGTCAGTATCGAGAACCTTCACGGTAGCCTCGCCGGAATTGATGAGGGTGTCGATACACAAGGGGATGAAGAATTCGGCTTTGGGAGTATTGATGTCCTTGTCAAGGAATTTGCGGAACTCACGCTCGCTATAATCAAAATAATCAGGCGTGAATCCCCACAGGTTCATCGAAACGGGAGTCTTGGGGTCAAGAGTCTGAACCTGATCGTTTTCGTCGGTAAAGACGATTTTGCCATCTTTGTCATAGGAGATAGCCGTGCGCTCGACAACCGAAGTCAGCATGCCGTCCTTGTTCTCGCACACGCCGCGGGCGACAGATCCGTTTTCAGTCATGGTGTTTCCCACGCGGAATCCCACCATCGAGTAATCGCCCTTGCGGTCACGGGGACGCATAAGGTCTTCGGCAATCACACGAAAAGCGTCACGGCCATAAAAATCGTCGGCATTGATAACAGCAAAAGGCTCCTTGATTGCATCCTTACCCATGAGGACGGCATGGTTGGTACCCCACGGTTTGGTGCGGTCTTCGGGGCAGGTATATCCCTCGGGAAGTTTGTCGGTCGACTGGAACACCACCTCTACAGGAATGTGGCCTTCATATTTAGACAGGATTTTTTCACGGAAATCCTTCTCAAAATCTTTACGGATAACAAAAACTACTTTGCCGAAGCCTGACTGAATAGCATCATAGATTGAATAGTCCATGATAGTCTGGCCCTGAGGGCCGAGGGGATCAAGCTGCTTGAGACCGCCATAACGGCTGCCCATTCCGGCTGCAAGTACAAATAATGTTGGTTTCATATCTTAATATATCAATGTATGGTTAAATCGTGTCAAACTTGAATCTGATAGTCTCTTCAAAAGTCTCACCCGGGTTCAGCACCGATGAGGGGAACTCGGGGTGGTTGGGCGCGTCGGGGAAGTTCTGACATTCGAGAGCGACGCCGTCATAGTCGTTATAGTTCCCGCCCGAGATACTTTCAGGACATCCGGCAAGCCAGTTGCCGGTATAAATCTGCACTCCGGGTTGTGTTGTCAAAACAGTCAGACGGCGGCCTGACTTACGAGACTGCAGCACGGCTATCTCCTGAAGTTTTCCCTTATCATAATCGTCAAGAACCCAGCAATGGTCATATCCTTTTCCTATCTTCAACGGTTCAAAATCGGCTTTGATGTCGCGTCCGATGGTCTTGAACGAAGTGAAATCCATCGGAGTTCCGGCAACGAGGGCAAGTTCCCCTGTCGGGATCTGGGTATCATCGGTAGGTAGGTAACGGGCGGCCTTGATTTTCATTTCGTGATCGAGCACGGTCCCCGACTGTTCCCCGTCAAGGTTGAAGTATACATGATTGGTCAGATTGACAACAGTCTTGGCATCAGTCACGGCGGTCAGGACGAGTGACAATTCGTTATCATCGGTCCATGTATAGACAGCCTTGACGGTCATATTTCCGGGGTAGCCTTCTTCACCGTCGGCAGCGTGATAGGTGAACACGACACTGTCGCCTTCGACCGCGCTGTCCCATATCCGGTTTTGGAATCCCTCGGGACCTCCGTGAAGGGCATTGGGGCCATTGTTGATTGCAAGGGTATATTCGTTGCCGTCAAGTGAAAATTTTCCACGGGCAATGCGGTTGGCAAATCGTCCGGGTATTTTTCCGGCACATGGTCCGTCAGCTATATAATCAGCCGGATTTTTGTATCCGAGCGCGACATCGGCAAGTTTACCATCCCGGTCGGGAACCATGACAGCCACAATACCGGCACCGAGAGAAGAAACGGTCACTGATGCCCCCGAGGCGTTGGTCAGTGTAAAAAGCGAAATTTCGCCTTTGGGCGACTGCGCTGTCGTTTTATCAATTTTCATAGTTAAAATTTTAGTATATCTTAATTAGATTTTTAGTAAGAATCATCTCTTTGAGTGTTGCAAATTTAAGAAAATGACTGCTCACGTCCAAACATTCGCAACATGTTTTTCATGCGTTGTCACAAATTTACCATAAAACGGTTCAATTTTATCATTTTGACTCCATACTCAGATTTGTCATCGTCGGTCATGGTTAAAATCTTCTCTTTTTTGACCAAAAATTACCCCTTTTCGAACCGTGTATTTATTGAAAATTGCGTAACTTTGCGTCTATGATGCAAAAATTAGTGCGTAATACGATAACAGCAATATCCATTTTGGCCCTAATGTCAGTGATTCTGACGGGGTGTGGCTCGTCACGGCATTCTGTTTCCAATCGCCGTGGGGGCTCGGCAGTGTCATCTTCTCAGAAAGTCGAAATCTCTGCGTCACTTGCCCCGCAATCACGGTCGCTGTTAAAAGAGGTCGACGGATGGCTCGGAACGCCGTATAAGTATGGCGGAAATGACCGCAACGGCATCGACTGCTCGGCACTGATGTTGCGCGTCTATAATGATGCCCTCAACATAAAACTGCCGCGTAATTCACGGGCGCAAAGTGACTATTGCACACCCATTGACCGTAAAGAGCTGATACCCGGCGACCTTGTCTTTTTTGCGACAACCAAGGGCAGCAGCAAGGTTTCCCACGTCGGGATGTATATAGGCGAAGGGCGCATGGTCCATTCTTCGGCAAGTCGCGGTGTAATTGTAAGCGACCTCAGTGCCGATTATTACACGCGCACATTTGCGGGAGCCGGACGCGTGGAGCCTTATCACGCAATGATCAAAAAGTCAGGAAAAAGAAAAGACAAGCCGACAAAGGAAACCGCTCCGGTCGACGCTCCCCCGCTCCCTCCTGCCGACAACCCCGACGCGCTGCCTTTTACACTTGAACCCGTAGCGTCACTGCCGTCCAAGCCGGGAGGCAAACCTCAACCCCAGTCAGTACCGATTCAACAGCCGGCAATGACGGTCCCGGCAACCGTGACCGCAAGTGCAGCACCCGAGATGTCGGCTGAATTAGCCCGGCGTCAGGTTCTTGACGAAATCATTGAACAAAAAATAGACTCTATCGTAGCCAATTGATACCGATGTCACAAATCCTTGACCGTACAATCGCTCCCGAAGTCCATTCTTTCGGGCATCTTGCGCTCCCGAGACCTTCGCTCATCACACTTGAAAACGGCATACCGCTGTCAATACTCGACAGTGGCGAAATGGATGTAAACCGACTGACTGTCTCCATCAACGGAGGAGAGGCCGAAGAAACCATCCCGTCGCTGGCCAAACTCACATCCTCGCTTCCGATTGAAGGATGCGACGGTCTGAGCGGCGACAAGATTGCCGAATTGCTTGAATTTAACGGAGCTTGGGTAAAGTCTCTCGCCCACACCCATCAGCGGTCTCTTACAATCTATTCGCTAAACTCCACCGCCAAGAATATAATTCCGCTCATCGGACGAGTACTGTCGACCCCGACATTTCCTCAAAACGAAGTAGACAGCATCGTTACTCAGGCAGCCGAAAGACTCCGTGTCGAGCAGGAAAAGGTCAGCAATCAGGCATCGAAGGCCATGAAACGCATCCTTTATGGAGAATCCTGCCCCCTTGCACGGGAAAACGCCCCCGAAGTTGTCGGAGCCATAACCCGCGAAGATATTCATTCGTTCTACTGCCACGGATTAAATCCTTCCCGGATAAACGCCTATCTGTCGGGGAAAATCACCCCTGACATTCTCTCGATGGCCAGAGAGATGCTTCTCTCGCTCCCGGTACTCGGTCCCGGTTACGACGAAATGCCGCTGAAATTTTCACCGTCGGAGCAACGCCGCGTCCACGTCGAATGTCCCGAAGCTGTCCAAAGTGCGGTAAAACTGTCAATCCCATCCATCGGGCGAAACCATCCCGACTATGTTCCGCTGCGCATCGCGGTCATTGCCCTCGGCGGTTATTTCGGCAGTCGTCTGATGCTCAACATTCGCGAAGAAAAAGGCCTTACCTACGGCATAATGGCCGCGCTTATCGGCTATCCAGAATCGTCGTTTATATCCATATCGACACAGACTGACAACAGCTATGTCGAGACTATAATCACAGAAGTCATCGCCGAAATCGAGCGCATGAAAGACCCGTCAAGCTATACGGCGGAAGAAATAAACCGCCTTTCGCGCCATGTCCTTTCGGGGCTTGCATCATCACTTGACACCCCGTTCACGGCAATGGACATTTGGGAACTCCAGCTTTTTGCCAAGACACGTCCCGACTATTTTGACCAACAGCAAAATGTCGCACGCTCGCTGTCGGGCGAACTGCTTGCAGATATTTCCCGACGATATTTTGACACCTCTAATATCTATATTGCCACTGCCGGGAAAAATATTGGCATCAATTGACCTATTACCGGCAAATATCACCTATCTTTGTAGAAAAATTCAGCTGATGACATCTCCCTCCAGTCCAACCGACCCGAGACAACATCTCGCGACAAGCGGTATTGCCATCTTCAAGTCGCTCCGGGACATACCGTTCATTTCGTTCCCCTACAAAATGGACGTGATGATGCTCGCCGTGTGCGTGGCAGGCGAAATCTCAGCCATAATAGACCTTACCCCCCGCCGGATGAAAGCCAGCTCGATTATGGTGCTTCGTCCGGGTCACAACATGTCAGAATGCAAGGAAAGCGTTGATTTTGACGGTTTTTTCATAGTGGTACACGAAGACAAGCTCAATGAGCTGCTGCCATCGCTGCAATATATAATTTCAAGCGCAATCCATTTCAGAGACAATCCCATTATCGAGATTACACGCGAAGAACTTGAAAGCCAGATTCTGATTCACGCATTGTTCCGGCGCAAACTATGCGACACCCACCGTCTCTATAACCGGCAAGCCATTGCATCGCTTTGCGAAGTGTTGTTTTTTGACACCCTTGGGATATACACGGCCCGCGTGTCCATGAAAGGGCAACGGCATTCACGCCGGGAGGAACTGCTCACCCGATTCATATCACTTGTCGACACTCATTACCGAACCGAACGCTCAGTCGCTTTCTATGCCCGGGAACTGTGTGTGTCCCCCAAACATCTCTCAGCGGTTCTAAAAGAGACAAGCGGCAAGACCGCCGGCGAGTGGATTGACTACCGCGTTATATTAGAAGCCAAGATTATGTTGCGTAAATCGGGAATGACGATTCAGGAAATCAGCCTTGAACTGAACTTTTCCAATCAGTCTTTTTTCGGCAAATATTTCAAACACTATACCGGAATGTCACCACGGGAATACCGCATGAGTGCCATCGAATAATTCCACAATGAAATTAAGAGGATGTTTCATAACAAATGTTAAATCCGACGCGTGAAAACGGGTGTGACAAAAGCATTTATATAAAACAGCCTCATGGTTAAATTTTGAAAATTAATATCTAAATGAAGTTACCTTATCCTCATGGCATCCTCTTTCGTTACCTCGTCATTACACCTCGGTCACATAGCCACAGCTATGCTCCCTCTGTGTAATAACGAGTTAACTGAAAAATGCTACCACTTTGGATTAACATTTGTTATGAAACACCCTCTAAAGACTTTACTGATAATTTCTCTGCTTGTCACAGCGCCATTTTCCATTATGGCCCAAAACAACAGTTATACCGATCTTGTCGGGGATGCCGACAAGGCGATTGCCGAAGGCAAATGGGACGAGGCCGAGCAGATGCTCACAGAGGCGATGCGGCTCGAACCCGCCAACCCCTTCAATGTCCTGCTGATGTCCAACGTCGGGATGATGCAGTTCAATCAAGGCAAAGACTCACTCGCCCTCGCGACATTGAATACGGCCCACGAAATCGCCCCCGCGTCGGTCACGATTTTGGGCAACAGGGCTCGAATACTGATGGCGACCGGACATGAAAAAGAAGCGTTTGATGATTTCGGACGCATTATAGAACTCGACTCCACGGCTGTGATGCCACGTTTCAATCATGGCATAATCGCGTTGAAAACTCACGACTTCGCGACCGCAATACGGGACTTTGAATATCTCAATTCTCATGCTCCCGATGAACTGGAAACATCAATCGGGATGGCGTCTCTGCATTCCGCACTCGGCAACTGGGCCGAGGCTATCCCCTATTTCAACCGCGTTATCGAAAAAGACCCGGCATCGCATTTCTATGCGGGACGGGCATTGTGCCGCCTGATGCTCGACCAATTATCCGAGGCATCTGACGATATTTCCCGCGGACTTGAACTCGACCCCGAAGACGGAGAGCTATATCTATACCGTGCCGCACTCAACAAGATGCGCTATCGCGTTGCCGATGCCCGTGCCGACGCCGAGCGCGCCCGTCAGCTCGGAATACCGGCCGAGCGGCTAAAAGACTTCTTTTAGAGGCTGCAAAAACAACCTCATAAACGACAATCACAATGAAAGGTTTAGTAATCAAAAACACAGGCAGCAGCTACCTTGTCAAGACCGATGACGGAAACGAGGTACTCTGCAAAATAAAAGGGAATTTCCGACTCAAAGGAATCCGGACCACAAATCCTGTAGCCGTAGGCGACCGCGTGACACTGTCAAGCACAGACAGCGACACAACAGCCTACATCACGGCCATCGAGCCGCGCAAAAACTACATAATCCGACGTGCCAGCAACCTGTCTAAGCAAGCCCACATAATCGCCGCCAATCTTGACCAAGTGTGCCTGATTGTGACACTGGCCCACCCGACGACCTCGACAACATTTATAGACCGCTTTCTTGCTACTGCCGAGGCTTATCGTGTTCCTGCAGTTATCGTCATCAACAAAATCGACCTTCTCGACACCCCCGACGACAAAGAGTATCTTGATGCCGTCGCCTATCTTTATGAATCCATCGGTTACCCCGTGATTCGCGTCTCAGCCGCCACCGGCGAAGGTGTCGACACACTTAAATCGATGCTTGACGGCAAAATCACGTTGTTCTCGGGCAACTCGGGTGTAGGGAAATCAACTCTTATAAACGACCTGATTCCCGATCTACACCTCGCGACTGCCGAAATATCGGCCATGCATGACACCGGTATGCATACAACAACATTCTCCGAAATGTTTGCCGTCCCGGGAACGGCTCCGTGCACATATATAATTGACACTCCCGGAGTCAAAGGATTCGGCACGCTGGAATTTGACCGCCACGAAGTGGGTCACTACTTCCCCGAAATCTTCAAGCACAGCGCCGAGTGCCGGTATGGCGACTGCACCCACACCCACGAACCCGGATGCGCCGTCCGCGCGGCACTTGACGACAACCTCATCTCTCAATCCCGTTACGCATCCTATCTCAGTATTCTCGAAGACTCGGCCGACGACAAATACCGCAAAGGTTACTAATCCCGATTCACTCATATCTAAAAAGGCGGGACTGCACACAGTGTGCAGTCCCGCCTTTTTATGCATTTACAAGAGTCTTAGAGTATGTTTAAAAACACCCTCTTATTCTTCAGCGGCGGCAACCTCTGATTCGAGGACTTCTGTTTCGGGTTTGATATTGGGAAGTTCAAGACCGAGATTGTGCTTGCGGTCAATGACTTTCAGCACGAGGCCGAGAACAAGCGCGGCTACACCGAGGCAGGCAAGCATCACGAGAGGCGCAGTGTAGTTGTAGCTCACTGCCGCTTGCTCGGGTGTCATCGTGCCGTTGGCCAATCCCTCTACGATCTGAGGATTTGTATTGTCAAGAACCTTGCCGATAAGCAGCGGGAACAACCAGAGACCGATATTCTGAATCCAGAATATCAATGCATAGGCCGACCCGATGATTTTAGCGTCGACAAGCTTGGGAACACTGGGCCACAACGACGCGGGTACAAGGGAGAAAGATGCCCCGAGCACAAGAATTGTCAGATAAGCGATGCACACGCCGCCCACAGGACTGTCCTTGAACAGCGGGAGGACAAACGCAAATGTCAAGTGACAGGCAATCAGCAGCAACGAGCCGATGACAAGCATCGACGCCGCTTTTCCTTTATAGTCGACATAGTTGCCGAGAATCGGGGTAATACCGACGGCAAGGAGCGGGAACACGGCGAATATCGTTCCGGCCGACTGGCGCTTGTAACCCATGTAACAGAACACGACAAGAGCGATAACAGCAACCGCGAGAAGACCATATTTGCGGCCTTTTGCCTTTGAGAAATTGCTTGCAAACGCCGCACCGGCAACTATAATCATAATGACATACTGCACGACAGTAACAGTGTCGCCGGCCCAGAACGAGGCGGGGTCAACATCGGTGAACGACAGGTTGCACTGGAGCATGTTGACAGCATATTTCTGGAAGGGGAAGATTGCCGAGTAGTAAAGCACGCAAAGAAGGGCGACAAGCCAGAATCCGCTCGAAGTAAGGATTTTGCCAAGGTCTTTCAACTGGAACGGGTCATCTTTTTCTTCCTCGGCGTGGGTCTGCTCGTCAAGTTTCTTATCCATAAAGAAATAGACAATGAACATAATCAACGCAATCATCAGCAACACGACACCGAATGCCACCGAGCGGCTGACGCTGATGTCGCCGCCAAGCTCGGCAAACATGGGTGAGAAAATCATACAGGTCGCGACTCCAAGACGGGCGAGCGCCATCTCCGACCCCATCGCGAGAGCCATTTCCTTGCCTTTAAACCACTTGACGATGCCTCGACTGACCGTAATACCGGCCATCTCGACACCACAGCCGAAAATCATGAAACCCACGGCCGAAAACTTGGCCGACGCGGGCATGCCCTCATAGAAAGGGGCAATGCCAAGTTCCTCAAAAACGGGAATATGATTCAGGTGATTTGTAAACCACACATCGAGCGAACTTCCGATAAAGGCATCGGTCAGCGCATACCAGTTAATCGTGGCGCCGACAAGCATCACTGCACCTGACAGGACGGCAGTAAACCTCACCCCCATCTTGTCAAGAATGATACCGGCAAAAATCAGGAAGAAAATAAAAACGTTAAGAAACGTCTCGGAACCCTGCATGGTGCCGAACGCAGTAGAATCCCATCCGCGGGTCGACTGCAGCAAGTCCTTGATAGGCGACAGGATGTCCATAAAAATATATGAACAGAACATGGCGAACGCTAAGAATCCCAGCGCGGTCCATCTCGCCCAAGGCTTGTCGGAAAGTACTTGTTTTACTGTTTCCATTTAGCAAAAAGTGAAATGATTTAAATTTTATTTTTTACAAAATTACTCAAATTATGCGAATCGGCATGGTTTTATTTATTAATTTCGCAAAATTAATCATTCATTTAACATCCACATGCCATTTTCACGACAACCTTACACACTTGACCGCACAGTGCGGCTCGTCATAAACTGCGTGCTGTTTCTCGGTGCCATCTGGCTCATTAACACGCTGAAAGGTGTCCTTCTCCCTTTCCTCGTCGGATGCCTCATCGCCTATATCCTTGAGCCTGCGGTACAGTTCACCCGCGACCTGTTGAAGCTGAAGGGACGCATAGCGGCAACATTCATAACCCTCTTTGAACTCCTTTTCTTCTTTTTGCTGGTATGCTATCTCCTCATTCCATCCATTATAAACGAAGCTACTGAAATGGCGGGGATGCTCAAGACCTACGCCAAGACCGAGATGAACGCCATCCCGTTTATCCCGGACTCGGTTCACGAGTTTCTGCGCACACATATCGACTTTGAAAAAATCGCGTCAAAACTCACCCGCGAGGAATGGACGCGCATGATTGAGGAAACATTTTCGGCATCGTGGTCACTTATTTCCGGCTCTATTTCTATTTTACTGAGCATATTCAGCTGGATAATAGTTTTGCTCTATGTGATTTTCATCATGATTGACTATGAAAAGCTGTCCAACGGTTTCCGGCGCATGATTCCTCCCAAATACCGCAAATCGGTCCTTGGTATATGCCGCGACGTAAAAAGCAGCATGAACCGGTATTTTCGCGGGCAGGCTCTTGTCGCATTCATTGTCGGCATCCTTTTCAGCATCGGGTTCCTCATAATAGGGCTTCCGCTCGCCATCATCCTCGGCCTGTTTATCGGATTACTGAACATGGTGCCCTATCTACAGCTTATATCGCTGATTCCGACAACCATTCTGTGCCTCATATACTCGGTCGATACCGGCATGAGCTTCTGGACGCTGTTTTGGGAATGCATCGCAGTCTACTGCATCGTTCAGGCTATTCAGGACCTTTTCCTCACGCCCAAAATCATCGGGAAAGCGATGAGCCTGAACCCGGCACTCATCTTCCTGTCGCTTTCGATATGGGGCACCCTTCTCGGATTCATCGGTCTCATCATCGCAATCCCGCTGACCACCCTGCTGCTGGCCTATTACGACCGCTATATAATCCGGCCTAATGAGAAAAACGCGCTGCGGCCAAAGGGTTAAAAAATCCCAATCTATGAGTTTCCATCTTGTCAGTGGGTGAAAATTTAGCTAACTTCGTGGTCGATTATGAGAATATCAGCAATTATTCAACGCACATTCTGCCTTGTAGCCGCCAGTCTTTCAGCCATTGCATCCTCGGCATTTCCGCTCGACATCTCCGGCATAGACACTACGCGCACGGCAATATATATCGAAGACCTCCGTTTCGGCGTACCCATTATAGCTGAAAACATTGACGCGTCACTTGTGCCGGCAAGCATTATGAAAAGTGTCACTGTGGCCTCGGCACTTGCCATCGGAGACCCCGAGGAAAGATTCGTAACGCCGGTAACTGCCGTCGGAAACATATTGCCCGACGGGACTCTTGACGGCAACATAGTCGTCACAGCCTCAGGCGACCCGTCGATTGAATCATCATTTCTTGACGGGACTCGCGGCTTTTGCGACAGCATCGTCACTGCGGCGGTAAATGCCGGTATTACCGCCGTAAATGGTGACATCATCATAAAAGAGGAAGGTTTTGAGGATGACCGCGTGCCGGCCGGATGGATGGACGAGGATGTGGCATGGCCCTACGGAGCCGGACACCACGGGGCCAATTTCTGCGACAACCGTTTCACGCTGCGCCTGCCCTCGCGCGAGACCGTCCCTTATGTCCCCGACCTTGACCTACGCATAATAACACGCGGGAAGAAACAGGGATTGAAAGCCACCCGCAATCGCGACACAGAGACTTTCACCTTTACAGGACGTGTTCCGCGACGGGGTTACAGCGACCGGCTCGCGATGCCTCGGCCGGCCAAAGTCATGCGGCACGAAATTATCGAAAAACTCCGTACAGCCGGCATCGAGGTGCTTCAGTCAACAGTAAAGCCTGAAAAGGAATCCATTCTGCTCTATACTCATCTTTCCCCCACTTTCCGGGAAATCATGCGCAGCCTCATGTTTCGGTCAGACAACATGATGGCCGAAGGAATGCTCCGCGCACTGAGACCCGGAGGCTCGCGCGCCGACGCCGTCAAGGAGGAATTGGCCGTGTGGAGCGATGCGGGCATCTCTCTTGCAGGCATCAATATCGAAGACGGTAGCGGGCTCTCGCGAAACGACCGCCTGACGGCACGTTTCCTTGCCGAGGTACTTAAAACCATGACTTCTCCTGACTACAGCGACGACTACACCTCGCTATTTCCGCGTGCAGGCTACGAAGGCACCGTGCGCAATTTCCTTGCCGGAACCCATCTCGAATGGGATATCGCGCTGAAAACCGGCAGCATGCGCGGCGTGCAGTCCTTTGCCGGGTATAAATTTGACGAGGAAGGCCGACCCACCCACATAATAATTTTCATTGTCAACGGGTTTACCTGTAACCGCGCGACCTTAAAAAATGCAATTTCACGCTTGCTATTAGAAAAATTTCCATTAAGTTTGCAATCTGAAACCCCAACCGAACCGACAGATCTATGAAAGATTATTCAGCAATGCTCAACCTGAGCTATGAAATAGAGGGTCTGATTACCTTACAGATAAGCCGTGGCGAGACAACCGCGACCCAGATTGACTCGCTCATTACCGATAAGATTTCGCAACTTGCCCGGCTCGCCGGAGTCAGCGATGTCACATCGGTGCCGGTCGACAATGACGATGTCGCAATAGTCAACGCCGTGCTGACCGAAGAGGAAGAAGACGCAAAACCTTTCACCCCCGACAATGAACCCGAGCCAACCGGCCATCAACCGGTCACAGCCCGGTCACAGCCCATACGCGACCTTCCGACCGACCCGCATATCTCCCCCAACAGCCGCAACGAATTTGCCGACCCTGACGATGCCGAAGCCACCGCGCGGCTCAGACCATCGGTAAAACCCGAGCCTGAACCCACTTGGGAAGAAGTGGAGACATTTGACTCGCCACAGATTTCGCTTGACGAAAAAATTGCCCGCGAATCAGTCAAAGACATCCACACCGCGTTCAGCATCAATGACAAGTTCCGTTTCCGCCGCGAGCTGTTCAGCAATTCAATCCAAGACTACAACGAGTCGATTGACATCATCGCCGCCATGTCGTCCTATGACGAAGCCGAGGATTATTTCTACAACGACCTGTGCTGGGATCCCGACAACAGCGAGGTAAAAGCCTTCATGGAAATCGTTTCCCGATATTTTGCCAAATAAACAGTCATGGCAGGCAAGCTGTACGTTGTACCCACACCGGTGGGCAATCTCGGGGACATGACTCCCCGTGCCGTCGAGGTATTGAAACAAGTCTCTCAGATTTATGCCGAAGACACCCGGACCAGTTCAGTAATACTCCGCCACTTCGGCATCACCACGCCATGTGCGAGTCATCACAAGTTTAACGAGCACGCCACCGCGTCACCAATAATAGACCGCATCGAGAGCGGCGAAGACATTGCGCTGATTTCCGATGCAGGGACACCGGGAATCAGCGACCCCGGTTTCATGCTGAGTCGCGAGTGCCGCCGCCGAGACATCCCCGTCGAGACGCTGCCCGGAGCCACGGCATTTGTCCCGGCGCTTGTCAACTCCGGGCTGCCCACCGACCGTTTCTGTTTCGAAGGCTTTCTCCCGGTAAAAAAAGGCCGCATGACGCGTCTTGAAAAAATCGCTCAAAACGATTGCACCACCATCATCTACGAATCCCCCACACGGCTCCTGAAAACATTGTCGCAACTGGGTGAGACATGCGGTCTTGACCGCCCGGCATCCGTGTCACGGGAAATATCCAAAATGCATGACACGACATGCAGGGGAACCATCGGCGAGTTAATAAAATTTTTTACCGAGAACAATCCCAAGGGAGAAATCGTTGTTATTATCGGAGGGAAAGATGACGACCGTGAAAAGGTTCATCGAAACAAATATCGCTCCGAAGACTAAACACGTTTATAACTATTTTAGAATCAACATCAAAAAGAAATCACGATGAAAAAATTATCAGTATTTGCTGCTGCGGCACTGGTAGTGCTCACGGCATGTAACGGAGACAAACTCCGCAACGCAGAAGCTGAAAACGAGCAACTCAAGGGCGACCTCCGTGAAACTCTTGCGACACAGGACAGCCTCCTTGTTCTTGTCAACGACATCTCAGAGGGAATGAGCCAGATTAAAGACCTCGAAAAAATAATCGCCACCCCCGGCGGCCTCGGAGCCGAATCGGCTTCCCGCAAGGAACAAATCAAAAACGACATGATTGTCATCCAACAAGCCCTTCAGGAACGCCGCCAGCGCCTTGAAGAACTTGAGAAAAAACTTCAAAACACCTCGGGTGAAAATTCCACACTGAAAAAGACAATTCAGACTCTCAAAACCCAGATAGCCGAACAGCAGACCGAAATCGCCACGCTGACCAACCAGCTTGCATCGGCCAATATCCGCATCAAGGAACTCGACAGCACAATTGCCGGACTTAACACCACAGTGGATTCGCTCAACACAAGCGTGTCAGCCGCTGACGCAGAACGCGCCCGCGCCGAGGCCGAGGCACTTGCCGCTGAAAAAGAGCTGAACGAATGCTTCTACGCCATCGGCACCAACAAAGAATTAAAAGCAAAGAAGATTCTCGAAAAGAAATTCCTCGGCAAGACAAAAGTCATGAAGGGAGACTTTGACGAATCATATTTCACCGCAGGTGACAAGCGTTCTCTCACCGTCATCCCCACCCACAGCAAAAAAGCCAAAATCATGACCGGCCAGCCTAAAGACTCTTACCAGATTGTTGACCAAGGCGACCAAAAGGTCATCAATATCACCAACCCTGCCAAATTCTGGCAACTCTCCAACTTCTTGGTAATCCAAGTCGACTAAAGACTAAAGACATAGACATAGTTTAAAACACTGGGATGGAAGAGGCAGACGAGCATCTGCTTCTTCCATCTTAATTTATGCAATCACGTCCATATCGCGTCCATACATCGTCAACTTTCGATTTTCAGTCGATTTATATTTTATAATTTAAATTAAATTTCCTACCTTTGCAACCACAAAAACTCAGCAGCACAAATAATGGTCTCCAAAACCCGCGAAAAGTTACTCGACGTTGCTCGTCAACTCTTTGCCCACAAGGGTGTTGAGAACACCACTATAAGTGACATCGCCACAGCGTCGGACAAAGGACGGCGTACCATCTACACCTATTTCCGCAACAAACGTGAAATCTACAACGCCGTTATCGAGCGAGAGAGCGAGATTCTGGTGGCAAAGGTGAAAGATATTGCCAACTCGTCACTTGAGCCGGTTGAGAAACTGAGACAGTATCTCAATGCCCGTTTCGACATCGTTGAAGACGCTGTCCGCAACGGATTCACGACCAACTCGCTCAAAGCCATCCTGTCCCTTGACTTCAACCGGGTTGAAAAAATACGGCGACTGGCATCCAGCAAAGAAGCCGAACTATTTGCCCACGTCATAAACGAAGGAGTCAATAAGGGGGTTTTCGATGCCGCACAAGCCCAATGTGTGCTGACAGCTGACAGTGTGATGTTTCAAGGAGTAGATTACTCATTTCTGCGAAACAACTTTGAAGAACTGAACCTGACCAAGGAGAAGATGAGAAATGACATTATCAACTTTTTTGTCAACGCCGTGGTCAAAAAACAAACAATATTTCAACTGAAATAATTGAACATGAAATTACTTGAAGGAAAGACCGCGCTCATCACAGGTGCTGCGCGTGGAATAGGTAAGGCTATCGCCATCAAATTTGCTCAAGAAGGAGCCAACATCGCTTTTACCGATCTCAACCGCGACGAGAACATGGAAGCGACTGAAAAAGAAATCGCCGACCTCGGCGTCAAGGCCAAGGGTTACGCCTCCAACGCTGCCGACTTCGCTCAGACCGAGGAAGTTGTAGCTGCTGTAAAAGAAGACTTTGGAAGCATCGATATTCTCGTCAACAACGCAGGCATCACCAAGGACGGCCTTATGATGCGCATGACCGAGGCTCAATGGGATGCCGTCATCGCCGTAAACCTCAAGAGCGCGTTCAACTTTATTCACGCCGTCCTCCCCATCATGATGCGTCAGCGTAGCGGCTCAATCATCAACATGGCATCGGTAGTGGGCGTTCATGGCAATGCCGGTCAGTCCAACTATGCCGCTTCAAAAGCCGGACTTATCGCCCTTGCCAAGAGCATCGCTCAGGAAGTGGGTTCACGCGGCATCCGCGCCAACGCTATCGCTCCCGGATTCATCGAAACTGCCATGACAGCAGCCCTTCCCGAAGATGTGCGCAAGGAATGGGCCAACAAGATACCCCTCCGTCGCGCAGGACAGGTTGCCGACATCGCCAATGTCGCCACTTTCCTCGCATCTGACCTTTCTTCTTATGTATCAGGACAGGTCATCCAAGTCGACGGTGGCATGAACATGTAATAACAAGTAAACATTTCCAACTCCCTATTTTTATATTCCCCAACCGGCCGGCGTCACTGTGAAGCGATGCCGGCCTATTTTTTCAGTCATGGCACATCAGCGCCCATAAGTTGGGTCAGTAGAAAAACCGTGGGGAAATAAATTTTTCACAACCAAAGATTATTG
>ERZ777306.516-NODE-516-length-76436-cov-6.684529_pt1 | contig 76436 bp, 93 predicted proteins | sample MGYA00374966_ERZ777306 | MGnify/ENA primary metagenome ERZ777306 (study PRJEB29329, sample SAMN06343882) | mouse gut metagenome | isolation source: Mouse cecum | place: Austria: Vienna | collected 2014-11-15 ...
CTTTTTAGGCTTTGGCGCAAGATATCCAGCAGCATCTTTCAAGTTAAACTCCTTAGTCATAATTGCTTTTACAGAATACAGAGCAGCTCCTTTAAGTACTGTTTTTCCGGTTGATTCAAAGACTTCCGACACAATTTTCCTACCACGATTGATTTCGGAGTTAGTTAAATCTTTCAATTGCTTTTCAAGTTTAATTCTTTCTATTCTACTCCGGATCTCTTTTTCAGAAAGGAGTCTTCTATTGTGGGACGCACGTCTCATATCATCGCGTTTTCTCTCATCCAAATCATTTTTCTTATTCGATGTCGATTTTGATGCTTTATTCCCCAACTGAGCAGCCGTTCTTCTGACTCCCCATTTCTGCCCCTTAACGCCATGGTGTGCAAGTTCATATGTATTGTTCATTTTCGATTACCTCCTAAATTTCTATTGCCTACCCTTTTTAAAAGAGTTATACTAAAGTCGCAGTTTACGTTTCAGATGAAAGGATCTTAAAATGACAATCGATAATAAACCAGATAATCAACCATCATCAAATGATAAAAAGAATGATCATTTATGCCACAGCGCAGGCAGTCGCAATCCAAAAACTAAGCCAACCAGACCCCCAAAAAAGTAAATAAAAAAAGCCGGAGCATCCCGGCCTACGCTTTATAATATTCTTCATATTTGTCATTCTTATAAAACTTTATCAAAGTGTCCGTTTCAACATCATAGCATTCTACTTCCGCAAATGGAAAGATCTTCTCGGAAACTACTTTTTCTTTATCTTCTTCAAATAATTCTTTAATCGAGTCTGTATTGTATAAAGCCAATTCCCGCTTTCCAGCTGTTGGTCCCGGATAGATTCTAATCAAGCCGGCAGTCACAATATGGCCACCTCTTTCTATTTTCAAAACACATTGCGATACGTCAATTATTTCTTTTGTCTCGAATAAATTAGTCCAAACGTCGCTATATTTCAGCTCCTTATCACGATTAAACAAACCGTTTAATACATTATTAAATTTTCGACATATCCACTGCACCGGTAAATGCCATAAAAATAAAACGCCGATTGTCGATAACAGATTAACAACAAAATAACGCATAATAAACGCTATATAATCAAAATTGTTGGTTTTGCAAAATAAATCTCGTTTTACTTCATCTAACAACACATACTCGCCAAAATTAAGAATATCATCTTTCATAAACAAAATGTTAATGAAAAGAACTGCAAAACAAAACAGTACACAATCTGCCAGTTCAACAGATTTATCTTTACTAACAACTGGCGTAAATCTGACATGAGCGTTAAAGAAAACATTTGCAGCTGCTGGTAATGTGAACAGAATTAAAAAATATATATTGTCAAAAAACAGCATTACATCCTCCATCTATTCGTTCGACGTTATAATGTTTTAATCTTATCACGAATTTCCTGTATCTGAAATAGGTTTTTTACTCTCAGCTGCCACATTAATCCTCCATTCCAATTCACTTACTAAGCGATTTGTGGATTCCATCACAGCTGAACTCAATGGTGGATCAAATAATAATTTCACTTTTATATAGACATAAGATTTCACGTCATCCAGGGCTACGCCATCCGAAATAAAATCATTCCATTTTTCCATAGCACCTGTAATACGAAATCCCTCTTCTGGCCCGACACCCAATTGTGCGAGAATTGCCAGAACCGAATTTATATGTATAATGATATCCTGATCAAAATTCGTATACTCTTCTGTAATTCCGAGTAACTTTTTAATTGATATGAGTATGCTTTCCATGACTTTTCTCCTTGTTTTGTTGTATATATAATTTATAGTCCGCAAAGCTTCGGCTAAGACAAAATAAGCCGACTGGGGATGTGACTGCATCCCTTTTATTTCTTCCACGGACACATATCGTTTCTGCTTCGACTGATTGGTGCCTTTATTATCAGATTTTCATCTCCATAATGGATTGCATTGTGCGTGTTATGTGTTGTACAAATCAAATATTCTGGATTCAACAAAAACTCAGTCCCATCTTTTATATCTGATAATAGAATAGGATTCATATGATGAATAATGATCCGGCTGTGAATTTCATATCCGTCAACGCCAAGGTCACATCCGTTATCACGGAAAATAATCTCGTCACGGATTTGCTTCCACTCTCTAGACTTATAAAACTGCTGGTTGAAAATCCTGTCAAATCCAAACGTGTCTTTTCCTACTTGTCCATTCAGTGACAAATAGCGAAATCGTTCTTCAAATGTATTCAGGTTTATAAGCTCATGGTATGTTCTAATAATCATCGACGTCACCTTCTTCGTCTCCATACCCACTGTATTTCCGCATGGAATCCATAGCCTGCTTATACAACTCTTCGATTCTCTGTGCCGACTGTAACGAATCGGTTTTAGCTCTTAACAGTTCGTTCTCTCTCTTCAGCTTTTCCAGTTCTATCTGATTCCTTGTTGATGCATTCTTTAAAAAATGCGCGATTACCTGCGAAGAAGCAGTTCCTTCGCGCAATTGTTTCTCAGCAAGATCCATCGCCAAAGACGTAAGCTGATTCTCCCTTGCTTCCGGCGTCATAGGCGGACGCATCTTTTTGCCAGAATCTGATGAAGTCGCATTTTTAGTTTTTTTCATAATCGTCACCTCACTTACCGTGACATTTGAAAAGGTCTACGAGATCGCCACTAACCACACACCATAAAGGAGAAAAATATACAAAAGACCAACTGACCATGCCCAAGGCCAATCTCGTAAACCTTTTCAAACCCCACGTAATCTTAAATGTTTTTCAAAAATACCCCGCCGGAGAATTTTTCAGGAGGCCGGCGATGACGGAGGGGGTGGTCTTTTTGCGGCACCCCCCTATGTATTTTTGTCATCATATAAGCCGACTGTTAATCTACTATCTCAACATTCAATAAAAGTATCAGGAAAAAGTTTAATAAAACCATAGATGTTCATTCAAAAACATAAGTTCATCTGATATTCATATAGTAATGAATTACATTTATTTTCATAAAAGAAAGCTGAACCTATACTTGTGCTGTAACAATTCATGTTTCAAATGATTTAACTCTTTCTTTTTACTTTTTTATAGATATTCATAAAATCTTGTTTAATTATTTCATCAATTGCTTTCTCAATTTCCAAACTGTTTTCTTCATCTGAAAATTGATCTGAAGTTCTTGCAATCCTTGCTAAATAGGAACAAGAATTGTAACCTTTTTCAACATCGAACAAGAACCAAGAAGCGAACTGTTCGAATGGATCAAATGGGTTATCAAACGTCGTTAATGCATACTGGCCTTCCATTACAATTCACTCCTTTTTATTTCAAATACTTTGATACTGTAGATGATGAAACGCCCAAAGCTTCTGCTATTTCAGATGTAGTATAACCTGATGCGCTCATTGCTGAAATCTTATTTACTTTAGCTGTATTCAACATAGTCGTCGCACGAGGTGTTGCTCTTTGTTTCACGTCATCTGTATTCGTATTTTTTATAATCTGGCTTAGTTTATTCGGACTGACCGCACCAGCCTGAATTGCTTCCCATTCCCTGTCTGTTATCTTTATGATTGAATCTTTCCTGCTGGCCCCTGTTTTAACACGGGAAGACATAAGCGCTTGCTGACCGGCTTTCTTTATTTCAGCTTTCGTCATATCAGGATTATCCTGTTTCTTAGCCATTACAATAGCATTTGCCATAGTTTGGGCCTGCCGCTCTCTTGGAGCGTTCTTAAGGGCTATATTAAGCTTTGCATTCAAAGAGTCCACTTCTGTCTGGTATATCTGTTTAGCAGATGCAGAATACGGTATATCTTTAGTAGTTACCATTTCTTTACGTGCCTGATTGGCCAGGGATTTCATCTTATTGGCATATTCCGCATATGCCTCTTCTACTGGGTGTCCGGATGAAAGAGTACGGGCATCCTTTGTTTCTGCCATCTGTGTGCTCTTCTGTGTCCTGGTTATCAATTTACCAGTCTTCTTATCTACATACTGTAAGTCATCAGCAGTTTTCCAGCTTTGCTCACCAGTCTCTTTGTCGATCTGAGGGCTTCCCTGTCTTTTAAGAACAGATGTCTCAGACTTCGCACGTGATATTAAGGTAGCTGCTCCTTCATGATAACGGCCATCTTCGTCATATCTGCCCTGATACTTCTTTTTCAAGGCTTTGATATTATTATCAATTTCACTCTGTTTATAGTCCAGGTGATGCTTTTCAGCGTCGATAACAACCATACTATGCCGGACAGCCCTTGCAATCTCATCCTGAGGAGCACCTTTCAAAGTCATATCAGTTATAAGATTCGATACTTTACCCATCTCAGTCTGAGTATTTCTCATCTCTTTAAAGGTGCCTCTTTCTTTCCATCCATACTCTGTTTTAGGATCAAATCCTTCCAGTCCCTTTAACGGCGGTGTAGAAGTTATCTTGGTCTTGCCTCCGGTAGGAATTACCATTACAGTATCTCCGTCAAAATCAGCTCCTGATAATCGCTCAGCAACTTTACTGTTGATTCCAATAGCGTCAATAGGTGTGTTTCCGAGAATTCTTTTTCCTTCTGCCAATTTGTTATTCACAGTCAGGATTGGTATTTCGAAGGTGCCTCCATGCGGATACCGTATCAAAGCAACCTTCTCTCCATCTTTATAATTCGGAGCATACACTTCCGTATCTTTAATGGATGTTAAAGGAAGGATTACCTGATATTTTTGTCTCGGTAGTGCTGCTGCTTTCAAATGTACTGCTGCTGCATCACAATCATCCGAAAAAGATTTCAATAAAGCTTTTTTAATCGTCGGATTGGTAAGGGAACAGATTTCATCAAATTCCGCTGCTTTATCCGCTGCTGCCAAACCTAACTGCTTTTTGACCAAAGTTAAGTTTTGCTTTGAAAGAAACTGTGATGGCAACTTATCAGCCCACTCTCCCCAATCGCCTTCCTCTGCCCTTTTATTAATTAAAGAGAGCTGTCTATTTCCATTTTTATCTATGTAATAGCTCTGCCCTCCTGCTTTAATTAAAGAACCAAATGGGTTATCCGGATCATCTCTAATATCTTTAAGTACATCCTCTTTAGCAGTCCCCTTCTTTTTATTCGTATTGAATATCACATCAACGCCATCCGGCATATCATCAGAATACACTGCCATTCCTTTGATATACTTTTTGTCATCTACCAGAATACGAACCTGGGCATAATGAGAACCTCCTAAAGACAAGTCGTCAACACCTCTTCGAATCTCTACAACACCATCCTTGTTAATTCCGCCTTCTTCTGCGTAACGAATTTGTAATCGCTTAGAGTCCATACTTTTGGGATAAACAAAAGTGTCAAAGGTTTCTCCGCCATCGTGACTGACATAATCCGTTATAGTATGAATATCTTCAAAATTATAAATCTGCTTATGTTCTGTTCCAGGAGGACATAACACTTTCAAATTTGTCTGCCGGCCAGGATTCGTTACCTGTGGAACGCCGCCTCCATATGTCTGATATCCTTCCATTTCCAGAATATAAAGAGCCTGTTGCATTTTCTCTTTCGATATACCGAGTTCTCTTTCAACTCCGGTTCCGACATCAATCATCCCTTTTTTAGCTACCTGCTCTTTCAGGAAATCAGCCGTTTTCTTGGATTGGTTCATTCTGGCTTCGACGTTTGGATCAAGAAGTGCTCTTACTGACGAATCGTTTTTAAATCCCATTTTGGCTGCAATCTCATTCAAGGTATATCCGTGTTCCCGCATTGACTTGGCAGTTGCTACCTGTAAAGATCTTCTTTCATCGCTTGCTACCGCAATCTGTGCTCTTAGTCTGCCGCTCGACGGTTTCCCATTTGGCCCGACAATACCGAGTTCTTTCGCTATCTCAGACTCACTTTTTCCCTGTTTCTTCAGTTCGTTCACGCGGCTCAGAAAATCTCCATTATGTTGATAAGGGTCATCACCGGATCCCCATGGATATCGTCCAGAACGTCGTGGCATCCCATAATGCATTAAAATATTTTCTGCTATTTGATTCATACGATCAACCCTCCTGTGATTTTATCCTGCTGATTACTTTGTCAAAAGTGATAATTTTATCCATGATGGGAACAATATCTTCTGCAGTTGGTTTGTGATACAGCACTTCATCGTTCTGATATAAACGTAACTCTATATCGATCTCGGAAGGTTTCATCTTATATTCTAAACAAAAAAGAGCAGCGTAAATTTCAAGCTGCTCCATGTGCGCCGGAATCTCCCCGGTCTTCAGATCATGAATTCGTAATGCTCCGTTCCGGAATATAATCGCATCAGCTGTACCAAAACAATTGTCCGAATAAAATAATATTTGTTCCGGAATCATACGAAATCCGATTGCATCGTTTACATACATGTTCAATGTTTTCTTCGACTTCGGAAGTTTCTGTCCAAGCCGAATGCATTGTGCTGCAAATTCATGGAGCTCTGTCCCTTTCTTTACAGCCAGAAATTTTGAATATGTTAATGCAAGTTTATCCTCGTCATAATTTATCCAGTGATATTTACTCGCACTTAAAAATGCGTGCTGGCCTTCAAAGCCCAAATGCTTGTTGAAGTTCATACAGTACGTCCTCCTTGTTTTCGGGACAAATAAATCTTGAGAATGACATCTCATTCATAAGCCCCACATAATATTCCTGATTCGGTTGCTTTTTTGCACGCATACTTTTTTTGCATTCCAGAGAAGCCCACTTATTTTGATACAGAATCATCAAATCCGGAATTCCCTGAATATAACTGGCATCGTTTTTCATAACAATACATCCCGGAAACAATTCCTTTAATTCACGAATAAGCTTTGCCTGAAAATTACTTTCTAACATTTACTGTCCCTCACTCTCCAAAGATCCGTACGCAGGTGACGGAAAATAATGTTATGATTGATTAAAAAATATAAAAACGAAAGGAAGTGATATCAATGGTAACTATTTCTGATCTGTCCACAACTGGGCAGAAAGGTCAGCCAATCTACGGAACGGCTGCAATACTTCGCAGAATCTTTTCATCTGAAGAAATTTCTGCTTTCGAATCATACACCAAAGAATATAAGAAACTGATTCAAGACTTAGGCTACGATCGTACGAACGATTGACGCCAAGGTTACAAGAAGTCGAGATACCCCACTCTCCTCTTCTGGTATTTTTTATTTACCACTAATTCACTTCATTTCATTTTTATCCAAATGTAAAAGAGAATGACCATTTTCTAAAATGGCACTTTTATCCTCTCTCTTCATAAAAGGGCATGTTTTTTTCGCGTGCAAAAAAATATAGATTCTATTTATGATCAGCGATTGATCCGGCGATCGCAAAAAGTCCTGACCCAATCATCAGCATTTCACTTCCGCCTTAAAGGCCATCTCAAAAATAAAATGATGCTCATAATCCAGTTCACAAAAACTCACCTCCGTCTTTCCACTTTTCTTGTAAAAATATTCTAAAAATAGCCCTGGCCCAAAAGCCCACTTTTATTGCTCTATTTATATATTTTTATTTATTTTTTTTCACAATTAATAAAGAAAAAAAGTGGGAAAGTGGGCCAAAAGCCCTGAAACCCGCATAAATACGGCATTTTTCGTGGCCCACTTTCATTTTCAAAAGTGGGCCAAAACCCAAAAAAAGTGGGCCAAAACCCAAAAATTCATTAAAAATTTTTCTAAAAATCTTTCAAAGCCCAAATAAAAATGGGCCAAAGCCCATTTTTGCAACATAAAAGTGGGCCAAATTTTTTGTAAAATCAGCCCATTTTCACCGCCATATCTTCCCTGTTTTCGTATCTTTTACCACAATTCGTCCTTCCAAATGAAAGCCGGAAAGCTCACAAATCGCAAAAATAGCTTCGATTAATTTCTTAAATCGAATGTAATCTTTGCTTTGTTTTCTGTCTGCTTTCTTTATTGCTGCATAGGCAGTCGGGTCAGAATATCCCGAAGTGTTTTTTCTTATATCGGTTTTCTTTTCGTCTTTTAACATGTGATCTTAACCCCCGTTTCTTTTTCAAGCTCTTCCTTATAAGTCTCCATTGTAGCTTCATCCCGGATGATGGTTCCCATCAGTTCGTCTATATATTGCAGGCTACGAAATATACGTTTCTTACCAAATCCATACAAACGATGTTCGGCCAACGCGAAGCAAGTCATAAGAGCCTCCACACTGTACTGTGAAACATCATCTGAAACCTGATTTTTCATTTCTTTTAACTTGTCTCTGGACACAAGAATCTTTCCTTTACGTCCTTCAACTCTGTCGTACCGCTCTTTTTTACGTCTTTCTGCTCGTCCCATAAAACTACCTCACCTTTTTGGATTGTTTTCTTTACGTCAATTACCCGCTGATTTCTTGATCCAGTCCAATGGTAATTAATGTCTGCAAGTTCTCGATCAAATTTTCCATCTACAATGACATCAATAAAATTCATAATCGGCAAATACGATATTTCTTCATACATGTATCCTGTATATAGCCATTGTGTCTTGGTAGGAAAACGTCTCTTGACGATTGCAGCAAAATCTGTTATCGCTTTCCTATTATAAAAATGTAAAGGATCACCGCCGGAATAGGTTATTCCAGAGCAGTAATCCTTTTTCAAATACTCAAATATCTCTTTAATTGTTTCATCTGTAAAAGGGACACCGCCTTCCGGATCCCACGTTATCGGATTTTGGCATCCTGCACAGTGATGTTCGCAACCAGCAACCCACAGTACTACACGCAATCCGTCTCCGTTTAGCATGTCATCTTTTGTGATGTTATGATATCGCATATAATGTCACCTTCCCATTACTGCATTATAATGTTTATCAGAATATAATTCGTTAACCGGTGTTCCAGCCACTCCGGCAGATTCACTTGAATCGGTAGCTCTGAAATATGCACCCTCTTTTTGCGGATACATAAATTCAAACATAAGGTAATTGGCTGCATCACAAAGGTATTCCGTGTTTCCTGTTTCCAGGTATTTCTTAATACACAGATCATGTGACTCTAGCGCATTTACCAACTTCATCCCAAAATTATCAGCAGCTGTTCCGTATTTATAAAAAGAAAGAGCTACACGATTCTGGCGCAGCTCGTCAAAACGGTCACTGTATTCCTTTGGTTGTTCTTTTCCCAGTTTACTCATAATTGTTCTTCCCTTCTCTATTTTTTTATAACAAAAAAGAGCCCGGATATTTCTAACCCAGGCTCTTTCTATAACAAAATCAAATATCAAGATTCAACTTTAGTATTTGTCCTTTCAAAAATCTTCTCGTCTGTTCAGTATCGCAAACAGAGGTTCGATCATACCTGCTGTCCGCCCATGATGTCTTCCCTACTGATCTTCTGAGCAATTTGCCACCAGTGATTGAATAGAAATTTTCTTCCTCAGAATTCCTTCCTTTGTAACTTGTCTTTGCTTTGAAGCCTTCATTTTTTTCTAATACTTTTTTCACAACGTCCTTTGTAAAGCGCATAGCAATCCCTCCCAGATAATGAAAATATAACAATAGCGGACACCCATTATAACTCATTATCATGAAAAAAGAAAGGGGCTGTTTTTAAGCAACCCCGAAGCCTTTTTAATACGTCACACAAATGCTACGAATGGAATTATCCTCGCTAATTAGAATTGTCACTTGATATTCTTCATTAATTTCGAACTCAAATTCAAACTCGTTCCGATCATAATCTTTCATCGGTGCACTGTAGGACTGGACATCTTTTGTTCCATCCTCCCTGTAATCACCAATAATAGTTACGGTACGCAAGTCTGTTATTTCTGATTCGAAAAATTCGATGTCGAATATAAATAACTCCTCTTCTCCGCGTGGTACATTCACCCTCGTTTCATGTGTTGATATCGGTACTTCAAAATAAATTTCGCTCATTTTTGCGCTCCCTTCTTTTGTTCTCATAAAAAGGATTGTTTTTCCTGCGCATATTACTTTAAATCGGCACCAGCTTTTTGTATTCTATTACAAATATCCGCCAACTTTGTAGGAATACCGTTATCTTTCAATTTAGAAAAAGCTATTGCCGTATAGCAATGCTCTATGCAATTACATATCCGATGCGTTATTGCGTATATCCACATAAATATAAGAAACCCTAACGCTGCTATTTCAAACCAATTCATTCTTTCTCCCCTCCTGTAATAACTTCACTATAAGGTAGATTTTCTATCCATCGACAGAATTCACGCCATTCATCAAGCTTATGGTTCTTTCTCATCGGATGTATTCCAGCAAGCACTTCATAATTCAGCATAACCGTCCGTCTCTGGTTATACGAGCTAGGAAGAAGCTGTATCATCTGCCACCAATATGTCTTGTCCTTGGTTTCAAGATATAATTTTCTTGCGTAATTCAGCTGATCAATAATTCCTTCCAAACATAGCTTAAACCACGATATTGCTGGTGAACCGGTAACCGGATCTTTATGCCCATCAAAATCTCTCAAATGTTCATAACTAAAATCTTCCAAAGTAAATTCCTTCGCATGAATCTTATGCATCGTGCTGCAAGAATTAGCAACAGTCCCAACCTTATATGTATCAAACTCTTTCCACCAGTATAGAGGAGCAGTGATATCCAAATATACCGTAATCATTCTCCGGTATTTCGCGTGAACCGGACCGCCGGATGCAAGTTTCAGCATTAACTCATGATCGCTAGATCCAATAATGTATTTAGTATACAAATCTGCTTCTTCCGCACAACAGGACTGACTATAAAGACATTCTCCACATCTAGGTGCATGTTCCGAATACGCACAAAAATTGCTGTCACTATTCTCCCAGCTATTCATCGGGTTTCTCATTCCCCGAATGGCATGTGCCAGACCAACTATTTCAACGTTTTCTATTTTTATCATTTTAGTTCTCCTTTTAAAAAATCAATATACTTTTTAATCCATTCCATACACTCTGGACAACAATCTAATGGGGGATGTTTAAAAAAATTTCTTTCATCATCCTCCTACGCTCCCGGCATCAATGTCGGCTGGTGCACGTCTTCTGATGCTGGCTTTGCTGCGGATTTTAAATTTTCTTTCGCAAAATGCATCTCCATCAGATCTGCAATCATCAGGTATTCCTTTGCGTATTTCGTATCTCCGTGAGTCTCAGTAACCTTGTTCCGGAATTCTTCCAGCGTTCCATAAAAACACCCACATACGACGCCAATTGTGTTATCTTTCTGCCTAAAAAATGTAGTATTGCGGAATACTGATCCAAACCCTTTGATCGTTGTATAGTCCGCATTGCCGCACACCACCGCATCACCGCACACGCGCGCATCGCCGCACACCACCGCATTCCCGCACACCAACGCATCACCGGACACCACCGCATTCCCGTACACGCGCGCATCGCCGCACACCACCGCATCACCGCACACGCGCGCATTGCCGTACACGCGCGCATCACCGCACACGCGCGCATTGCCGTACACGCGCGCATTGCCGCACACCTCCGCATTGCCGTACACGCGCGCATCGCCGCACACCACCGCATTCCCGCACACCAACGCATCACCGGACACCCACGCATCACCGGACTGGTCAAGATTTTCCTCTTTCTCTATGCATCCGCCTAGTTCTCCTTCTGCTACATTGCCAAACGAAAACAGTGCCTTAATTCTATATAACTTTATTCCGCAAAACATTTTAAATTCAGTTGTTAATTCAAATTTCTTCATGCCTTTTCTCCTTTTTACTATACATAAAAATAGCCCGGATCCGTCTATTGTAACGAACCGAGCTATTAATCTTTATTCAGTTTAACCTTGACTTTTTATTTGCAGGCCTGAAATTTTAACATACATTTGGCACTACTTCTATAGAATTTGGAAAGCGTTTAGGTAATAACTTCTATTGCTTTGATTTCTGACGCTCTAAACTCTACTGGATTTTTGTATTTGTATCTATCAGATTTTCTGACTGGATAATCAAGTACAAGCGCCTCTATCTCTTCCGGGACATTGTCTTCTGCAAATATATAATCAGCAGCATATCCCTCAAAGATTTCTCCTTCGTTGTCAGTTAATCTTACATTTTTTCCTTCAAAAGATCGTAAATTCATTCTACTTCTTCTCCTTTCTCGGATAAACATGTGTTCCAGTTTTTGAATAAGCGATAACGCCTTTGTTTGTTCTGGTTTCTGTTCCATTAACATCCACATGTGTACCTATAATCTTAGAATCATCAAATTTTTCTTTATTCGTCCACTTTCCATTGCTATCCATAATAGCCACACCTTTTCCGCTGTATTTATCTACAAGCTCTTGCGCATACTCCAAATTTCCATCTAAGTAGCTTCTACCAGGAAGATGTCCATCTTTTGTATGGCGCAATTGTTTCTCTCTGTTGATCTTCTTAGAAACCTGTCCGGACTCAATTGCGTTTTTTTACTATTGTATCAGGCTCGGACGATCTGTCAATCGGATATGGCGGTCCGTTCCTGACACCCCATTTCTGTCCTTTTATTCCATGGTGGGCAAGCTCCAAACCTTTGTCGTACTCTTGATCCAGCTTTTCTTTTATTCGTTCAAGAATCTGTTCAACTTTTTCTCTGGTACTGGGATTCAGTTTAATATATTCTCTGCGTTCTCCATACCAGTTAAAAATCTCATATAAATTCCCGGTCATCCAACTAAACGACCACCAGTCACAAATCATCTCAACAATATAATTGTGTGGCATCTCAAGAATAATTTCTCCTTCTTCAGGATCGTCATTAATCAAGATCCAATACTGCCAATGATGAGGATTTCTGTGAATATGTAAAAGCCAAGCTTTGCGAAACTCCTCAACCACTGAATATGACCTGTTGCCACCATAGAAATATGCATCGTATGCTTCATATTCATCAGGCTCTAGTTTCGATTGGTCATGTGCAAATCCTGTTTGCCATTCCAAATTTAACCCGTCTTTTACTAAATCAGGCAGTTTATCGCGGATCCATTCAAAACCTCTTTTCACATTTTCTCTGTGTTTTGCTAAAAAATCATCATATTGATAACTCATTCAATTCTCCTCTTATTCCCGTATTTCAAATATCCGTCTATTGCTGAACATCAAATAACATCCTATCGGAACGCTGAGTAGTGCAAATGTAGCGTCGCCGTTTAAAACTTTTACACAGAGCGCTGTAATGAACAGGATTGCTGCTCCTGAAATCTTTTGTCTCACAAAATATAATCTCTGTTTAATCTGATTGATTTTCTGCTTTCTAAGTCTTTTTGCCTTCCTTTTCTGCGCTCTCTTGCAGGCATAGTAGCCAATCTCATACCCGTCTTTCCTTCCGTCCAGATATCCACCTGCGTATCCGGAATCATAAGAATACATGTCTACAATATCAACAACCTTCTTTACTGTATTTTCTCCACCCATATTTTTCCTCCTTTTTCTGGCAATAAAAAAGAGCCCGCAATGAGCTCTGTGTAAATTGGGGATTATGCGACTCTAAACGTCATTCCTTTATTATCTTCGTGGCTGGAAATAGATTGAGCAATGTATTTATAGATTCTGGACACATTATTCAGATCACGGTTATATTTTTCCAAAACATTTTCTAAATCCCTATCAAACTTTTCAGCCGCTCGTTCACTTGCTTTTTTTACAACCTCTTGTCTAATCGAACTTACGTCTATATTTCCAATCTGTTTATGCATTTCATTTTGAACATCTTCTTTTAAATCGGAATATGCTCTTTCTATAGAATTCCTAACTTTATTCGATATATCTCCTCGAACCTGCTCTACTGCCATTGTTGTTGCATTTTTTACAGATACCTGAACCGCTCTATCCACGGCTAAATTAACTGCGTTTTTAATAAGTATATCAGGTATGTCAACATCAACCTGATCCGATAATTTATCCACCGATAGATTTATTTTAGAACAAATCTTATCTGTTTTATATGCGATATAACCCGAATATCCAATAGCAGCTAATCCTAAAAATAATATACCGTTAACCATAGTCTCAATACTTTTCATTATATACTCCTTTTCTGTTTTGAACTCTATGCTGTACAAATCCGCTTTCATTAAACTTCTTCTTTTCTTTTAATGCTCTGCTTATCGCTAAATCTATTCCTGATTTACTCTTTAAATGGTAATAATATAAATCCGTATATGGTGTATTCAACCGGTCTATTCTTCCGGATGCCTGTGCCATAATTTTGTACGAATAGTTCTGCGAATAGAATATAATTGTATCAGTCCGTATACAGTTCCAGCCCTCAGCTCCGGCGTTGTACTGAACCAAATATACCCATTTCCCACATTCTGGAACCGGTTGATGCTTATGTCCATTCCATTCTGCTATTTCAACATCTTCGCCATAATATTGCCCTTTCAGAAGTTCCAATTCGTAATCAAAATTGTAGAATATAATAATCCTCGGATGTTTCTCTGCAATTTCAAGTACTGATAAAAGCCTGGAATCATCTGAATTGACTATTTTTCGTAACGCGTAACATAATTCGGATGCGTTTTGAATCGGGCAATCTTTCCAGATATCCCACCGGCTCCGCATAACATCTTTGTAGATTTCTTTGTTATAGGAAACATAAATATCTTCGTGATGCGATACGGTTTTTCTATCGAAATCCATATTAACCAAAATAGAATTACGCAACCTTATCAAACGTCCGGTATTGATATAACGATCTACTTTGGGGAACTTGCTGAAACGACTATATACCACATGTTCTTGAAGAAAAGCAGTTCTGTTTTTATAGAATCCGTTTGCGACAAAAACAGGAATATAATCGGTCCATACATCTCCCGGCGTAGCCGATAATAAAATCCACTGATTATTTTTTACGATCTTATAAAAAGATTTTACCCAGGATCCGGATCCGACCAAACGTTGTTCATCAAATATAAAAAATGAATTCTTTACACCAATGTACTTTTTTATATTGTTCCATGAGTCAACAATTACTTTATTCGAATATAAATTTACATCTTCATGTGTCGAAAGCAAAAACGGCATAAGCTCATCTTCCCATTCAAACTGATCCCTTTTGCGAGCAGTAGTGATGATATATAAATCTTTAGGTGGGTCATGCATTGGAATATAATTATCGCCTGCGACATTGCCCAAAAGTTCTCCTCCTTCTTGAAAAAAATAATAGGAAAGGGCCGTTCTGGACTTGCCAGATCCGACCCCACCGCAAAGTATGCAACCGTTTTTCATTCGCTTTACTGCGTCTAATTGATAATCATATAATGTAAACGCCATCGAATTTTCTCCATATCAATATTCACTGGGAAACAGAATAGTCGTAATGCTTCTGTCTTCTTCGGTGATAATCCAAATCCTTTCATTGGATTTCGCCATAATATATTCAGCGAAAATTCTTCCTTCCCTGTTTTTTACTGCTTCATCATTCAATTTTGCATCTTCATCGCATGTGTTTCCCCAATCACAATTAGAATATCGTTCTACTGATTTCTTTATGAAATCTCGAAATAGTGAATCATTTTCGGCTTTTGTCGAAACAGTTCTGGTAGATACGACCCATCCGAGTTTAAAATATTTACCTTCCATATTTTTCTCCTTTTTCTGCATTTTCTATTATCTGAATGGAACTTCTTCGGGATACTCTTCTTCCGCGTATTTTTCTGCGAATTCGTCCTCTTCAATGGTTACGTACATCGTTTTAACGTATGCTTTTACTCCGGTCTTGCCATTCACTTCCCAGTTATATGGTCGTATCGTCAGATCAACATTTCGAATCTCAGCATAGTCCAACGCGTCAATTGCTTCCTCATCCAACTGAGTTTTTGCTTTTCTTGTCACCATGAATACTTTTGGCGGAATATTGGAAAAGCTTACCGCTACCTGAATATAATGTCTCGGAGCTTCATCATCGTCTCTCGGTTGCAGAATACGCACATTCCAACCGTCTTCAGCCAAAGCCTGTGCCTGCGCTGGATCTTCTATAATGACACAAAAATTTCTGTTTCCCGCGCGATTATACTTCGACTCGCGTCCTGAAAAGTTTCTAAAAATGATACGTGCGTTTTCAATGATTAAATTATTTACTTTGTTATATGACATTTACTTCGTCTCCTTTTTTTTTTTATAAAAATTTGTGTGAAAGAAAAAGAGTCCCTGATCAGGACTCCTCATCGTCTTTGGTCTTACTCTTCTGATGTTTCATAACTGCTTTCTTGACTACTTTATCCACGAGGCTAAATGAAAATGCTAGTATCATTCCTGTAAGCAGCAATCTACGTTCGCTCCTTTGATATCCTTTTAGAGCAGCGTTTACCGCAATATCACAACCATAAAATAACGCATCTCCATAGCCATTCGACACTATTTCGTCTAATTTTTGCATTAAATCCTTTTCATCGTCCATCTTAAAGACCTCCTTTCGTAATAGTACTTGTTTTTTCGGCGAAATAAAGATATACTTACAAGCGTAGGAGAGTTTAAAAATGAGTAAAAAACTTCACGGAACAGCAGCATATCTTAATAAAGTCTTTATTAAAAAGGGCGGTAAAGATAATTATGAAAATGAAATCTATTCGACTGGTCATTCTGATGGCTTTTTTGAAGGTATATTTTTCTGTGTCATTGTCTCTAAAGGAATTTCATTCGCTTCGGATTTAATTAAACTACTAAAAAACTAGCGCTCCCATTAACACGCATCAGTTAAACGGCAGCTCTTCCGGTGCTCCTTCTGGGATGTTCATAAAATCCGGTATTTTCTTACTCGGAACATAAGGATCATCCGAAACGAACCATTCGAAATCCCCATACTTGGATATTGTGCCCACTGCCTGATTGATAAGATCTCCATAATAGGAAACATCTATATCCTTTTCTCTTCCAAGCTCCCGGACCATTTCCGATTCCATCCAGCGAAATCCTTTCGACCCGGTTACCGAATAATATTTTCCATCTTTCTCCCGCATGAGCAGACCGCCGCCGCATCCGGATTTAATCGGACAGAACTGTCCTACTTTTCCTATAAAGCGATACCCATGTCCTTTGTCAATCTCCGGACGTAACTCGGAACAAATAGCTTCAAAAGTTGTATCGGAAATCAATCCTTTTTTGTATTTCCCTTCAGCCTTATCAAGTTCGCTTTCCTGCTTTGATACATCCGGAAGTTCTTCATTCATATCCAAATATAATGCTGTACTTACAGACTTTGTTTCGCACATATCCCCAAATACAATTTCTTCTTTGCTGAAAAGTTTCTTGAATATGTACGGAACCGCAAACTGAGTACCTGTAGCTGTCCATTCGCCGGCATGCTTACCATCCTTATACTTTGCAATATAAACAGCATCGTTCACAAGACACATCCGGTCGTACGTAGCCTCATGTTCAAAGGTGTATCCGTACTGTTTTCCATAATCCATAACAAACTGGATAATTTCCGGTGTGGCGTCAGGAATCTTGATCGAATCTGTCTTTATATGAGCAACAGTAAAGCCACGTTCCTGCACCTCATGTTTGAGGTTAATCATGAACAGGGCTCCTCGTTTGGCTACGATATTATCTTTGTTTCGATTATCCCGAAATGGATTCTCAAAGCTTGCAGATGTCAATCCATAGACAGAATTGATTGCGATTTTCAACGCCTGAGCCAAATCCGCGGCAGAGTCTTCATCTGTCAAATAAGGGGCCAGAGCTCCTCCAAGCATCTTTCTTGCATGTTCGAAATCTTTATGCTTGATAGCAATACGTGCATCAAGAATTTCTTTAAAACGCTGCGTATATTCGTCACCAAATAAATTCTCAGCAACAATACTGCTCGGATGCATGGATGCAATGTCCAGTAATGCGATATTTCCATACATTCCGGGTTCTGAGTATACATAACCACCTTCGCCAACTTCTTCGCCTCGATATGTCGATTTTCCGTTTTCGAACTTATATCCAGGAAATATCGGTTTATTATAACTGTCAAAGCAGTTCCACGTTTCACTGTCGAATGTAAAGTCCGGTCGTTCTAACCCAAGCGGTATCCCATGACATATATCACTTACATCCCCCATATCCCGGTAGTTGAACTGATCCTGTGGTTTCCGGTTATTCCCAAATATAATTTTGGTGGTCAAGCTGTTTGTCGTGTCATTCACCGACATCCCTGCAACTTCCGCCAAAATCTTTCTTGCGGTGAAATCAGCCTTTCGGGCATTGAAAACCGCTTCTGTTGCAATAACGTCATTGTCACAATACTCAGCAACTTTCATCCACAGTTCTTCCGGTACTGGCTGATCCCACGGCAAGCCAAGTTCCTGATGATGGATGCCAAGTTCAATCTCAAATTTCTTCAGGGATTGCTTTTTGCTGGAAAAATCATATACATCTGTGTAGCTGACATTGTAGGCTTCCCCAAAGAAGCAATTCGCACTTCCATTAATAATTTTCTGAGATAGTCTATAAAGTTGCTCGTTCGTATATCCCATCAGTCTCGCATACAAAATATGATTATCGTATCTCCGGCAGTTAAATCCAACCAGTCTGAAACGCATTAAATCTTCAATTTCTTCCGGATCCGGATTAATCATCCGAACAACAGGCTTGTCCTCGCCTTCGATTTTCCAGTTTACAAGAAATAAATTTGGAAAAACCTCAACATCATAAAATATCAGTTTCTCATCTCCGTTTGTTCCACTCTTAGAAGATTCCTCTGACTTGAACTGCATTTTATTTACCAGTTTAATGCAATAGTCCGATTGATTCGTACTGTTAGCTGCAAAAGCTAAAATCGCATTCCTCATATCAGTCACATCATAATTCAGCTCACTTACATATGCATCCTCCAGTATTTTATAAATGAAATCAATGCTTGGCTTAGTCCCCGGGTGAATCTCTTTATTTAGATTCCGTTTTATTAATGTTCTAAGCCCTTTCTCGCTTTTAACAGCATCAAAATTTACCATCTTTTTTTCTCCTTTCAGCGGTAATCCTGAACTGATTTTTGCTATGGGCAAATTGTTGCACTTCGTTAGCATTCTTCTCAACGAACTTTTTCCGGTAAACACCTTCACTTCAATATGGTCATCGTACACACGGCTTAGTTTTGAGACATCACCGGTGTATATATAATGAAGATGTATTCCACTTCCGCTTTTGCTTAGTTCAGCGTAAGTTTTGGGCCATTTACTTGCTGCAGCTAAATTTTTTTCATAACATTTTTTGCCGTTTTCATCCGGAATATCAAAATCAATAACAATATGATTTTCCGGAACCTTTACGTAATGCAGTTTTTTTGTGTCTAAATCCTCCAGCTTGCTTTTCACATAATCCCAAGCTTGCATCGGTGTTTCTTTCTCTGTTGCATATTGAGCAAGATAGTTTTCGCACTCTTTGTCAAAGACCGATGGTTGATCTGCAAATTCGATTGTATTTTCCGTTGAATTCCCGTCGTCTGACTCGTCTGTGCCATCGAAAATATCAGCCCGAAAGCCTTCATAATAGCTCCGGGCCCTAGTTCCATCATCCAGTCGATAACGCTCTTTACAATCCCTAAAATAATTCTTCAGTTCTTCCTTAAAAGCTCTCTGCGGGTAAGGATAGGCCACCTTCGCTTCATTACAATAGGTCTTATACATCTCCCAAGCTGCTTTTAAAGTTACACCGTCTTCTTTCTTGAATGTGAAATAAGAATCAGCTACAAAATTATAAAAATCGTTAGAAGCACCAAGCATCGCCACCGGAATATAATCATCATACATCCCAGGGTTTTGTAAATATACTTCCAGGCAATGATGCGCAATAGCACCGAGTTCGAAGCTGATTTGTTCCGTAGCTTGTTTATACTCAGAAGAATTCAACTTATTGCCGGATGGCATTACATCAATCAAACGCCGGATCAGACCAGACTTTGCGTCTGTAATCTTAACCGGCTTATTGGTTCCGATGAACAGGAAACATTTAAAACTGCTTGAATAGGTTGACTTAAATTTCTCATTCACCGTCATTAATTCATGTGACACAAGACTGTTCAATCTTGTATTATCCTCTATCCGTGACAAATCGCCGTCGTGTTGAATGGCTACAAGTGGATTAGTCTTGAATACCTCCAACGCAAAGGCATTGCTGGATGACCCAAGGGCTTTCGCATCAAACACGGAACAATATCCCTCGAACAATTGCTGAATAATATTAATTACTGTCGATTTACCTGTACCGGCTGCACCATATAAAGCCATAAATTTTTGAATCTTTTTTGAATCTCCTGATACAACAGCTCCGATTGCCCATTCGATCTTTCGCCGTTCTTCCTCTGTATATAATGTCGACATAAGTTTGTCATATGCGGAAATATCACCTGGTGCCAACGGATAAGTAAGCTTCTTGCTTGCATAATCTTTTTTTGTCGTATCCGTATTCGAAAATATAATTTTTTCATCCAGCATATGGAACTGATCCCTCATTTGCTTCTGACAGTACTTATGCCATTTATCCACCATACCGGTTTCCGAATCCCACATGTGTAATACCTTTACGCCGCAATCAAATCGTGCTTTATTTTCTTTCTCGTATTTATCCAGCTCCAAATCAATCAACTGCAATGCGTCTTGTTCGTCAGTTGACCACAGACCTCGTTCTTCTATCCAAATCGCATAGAAATCTCCGCCTCGAATCATCAAATCTGAACTTTTGCAGATGACAAATTTCGGATAGATTTCTATGGTGCCTCTTTTCGTGCTACGCGTAGAAATCCTTAAAAAATCAATCATTACATTACTTTTCTCCTTTCCCGGTGTTTATAAAATGCTATCCAGATACCAACACATCTGATACCAGATCTCAACATTTCTAAGATCATATGCGCATCTTCTTATTGTAAACAATCCTCCGTTTCCATCAGGATCGTACCGCCGTTCTATAAACCTCGTGATTCTGTCTCGCGCATAGTTTACATCAAAATGAAGATCGTCCATTTCTATCAAATTGAGGCTTTCCAACATCTCGAAAAACCATTGGCTGGTTCGATTTCCAATATCCGGATCATCCATAATATGCTCTTCGCAGCGAAATGCCAACGCAACCATCATCTCTAAGACGCTACACGGGCCTTTTAAATATAAATGCATATTCCTATATCCCATCTCCAGAGCAAAACGGTATCTGAGATCAATGCCATCTTCTGCACGGTTTCCGTCGTTCGATATTCCCCATGTAAATTCAGTATTGTATAATAGTACTAACAGTTTCCGATAGGATACACTTTTTCTCTTTTTGCTTTGTATGAGATCGGAAAGCCATTCGAAATATTCATTTGTTATTTTATCTTGACTCATTCGTCCTCCAAACCTGAGCCATAGACATTATATCCGACTACGGATGCATACGTCCGTTCATCGCGAAGAATCTCGTAATCTGCTTTCAGCCTGTCGTTTCTTACGAAAACAGCATCATTTTCATATTCTCCAAAATGGCTCAATGAATCTCTTCCGACAGTTTCCTCAATATCTTCAACTACTTCATCCGAATCGTCTGCCAGAACTCCATCTGCGTAATAAGTCAGACTGATCTGCTCGTAATCAGACAGTTCGCCGTATTCATCCGGACTTATCGTGTACGGAATATCATCCATATTTTTTATCATTGTATCTTTTACCTCCTTTTTAGAACGATCTGAATAATTCACATATCCGTTTTTCGTAATTTCGTCGGCATAACCATTTATATCCGCTTTTCTTCTTGTTCTGCGGTTTTCAGCCGTTCTTGTTGTTTTCTCTTTGTCCGAAAACGCTGCTTTCACGGAAGCAATTTCTTCCTGTACCAAATGATCATATTTCTGAACAGTTAATTTATAGGTAATTACAGATCCGATAGCTGCGCCTGCAATAAATATAAATAAATTTGCTATTTTGCTCATTGCTCTTCCTCCACTTTTATTGTCATGACTGTAAAAGCCAGTCCCCCAAAGAGTAACGATATGCTCATAAGAATTCCGCCAACGATGTGTCTTTTTCTTGGCGTATCTAACGTGTAATCTAATACGGAAATCAAGCGATCAATGCCTTCCATACTTATCTTCTCCTTCCATTAGACAGCACTACAAGCCCCTTAACAAAGCAAATGCCCGCCATAGCGGCGAGCGTATAGGATATGAATAATAATCCGTTGCTCATTTATTTCCCCTCCTCTGTAATAAATTAAATCTCAGCCATAATATTCTGATTGAGAATATTTCCATCCACATTGAAATCAAGGATTATCGCTTTATCGTAGCCGCCTCGTTCGTTCTTAACTTCTACGATCTGCCGCTTAATTTCCACAACATTATCTCCTGTAGGATTCTTTGCATCATAAATCCAGCCAACGTACTGTCCTGCAACCGTCTTATCAAGTCCGAGGTCATCGTACACATCATTCAAAAATAAAAAGCCATTTCCACGGAGACGATCGTTTGCTGTAGCCTGAACCTGGTTCAAATACATCAAATTATAATCCATAGAGCTTTCCCACATCCTATTTGTCTGTTCGTAGTATCGGGCGTAATCGCTGTATTTACTCAGTTCCGCCACCTGAGCAGTTCGCTTTGTAGTTTTCTCTTTTCCTTTCTCATCCGTAACCGTTTCCTGGATTTCCACTGCCTTGATGTTATACCGAAGTTCGTTTTCTACCTCTTCACCGAAACGTTCTACCACACGTTTCCGGTATTCTTTATAACTCTTATCGAGTGTTGCGTACGCCGTAGCAATAGCCATTCCTCTTGTTTTGAGTATTCGGTTAGACAATAAAATGCTTCCGATTGATACGAATCCAATAATTACAGAAGGGGCATACAGTTTTGCCAGCTTCAGTCCAGTCTGTACGTATACGATGGTCAAATCCTTTTTGCTATCTTCCTCTGTATATTGATCTTTTAATTCTTGGTCTTCTTTACATTCATGTATTCTTTCGACAGTTTCCTTTGTTTCGTTCAAAATTCTGCTCACTTTTGTCGTCGCTTTACAAGCCATAACGGTGCCTGTGACGGTGCCTACAATACCGGCAACCACAAGAAGCTCCGGACTGCATTTCTTTACCTGAAATCCAATCTTTCTGAATGCTCCATTCATATTTTTCATAATTTCTAATTTTTTCATCTTATTCGGTCCCCTTTATATTTTTAATTTTTATTTCAATACGTTCTTAATCCAATGGTAAAGCTTTTGGTAATTTCAGCATATAACCGTCTCCGGTTCTCACCACGCTTGCCATCCTAAGATCAGTCCAGCCATACTTGCAATCAGTATAATTTCCAGATTTTCCAACCAGATCGTACATGTCCGCAACACTTGCAATTCCGTAAGTATCGATAATGTCGTCCAATTGTGACAAAACTCGCTCAGCATCCCCTCTGGTGTCAAGTATAATATCATCGAAATCGTATCCAGAACGGAGCCTGGAACTTCTTGGTGTATCATTTGATTTTTCATAATAAGCGCGATGATACGGTGTTTTAGAAGTAGACATGCGTTTACCTCTTCCGGTGTCTCCGTATAAAATCATATCCACGCCATCTGATATTGCTTTTTTTATATTTGGTATCAGTACGTCCATGATCAAATAGCTTTTCACACTGGATACGTCTTCAGATATAAATACTTCCGCACATTTATGAAGATATCCTTTCTTTTTTGACCGAACTCTTCCTTCGACTACTTTTTCCACTTTCGGCCTTTCTTTTAATGGCTCTTTCGGAAGCTCTTTTGATCGATAAGAATTCGATTTATATTCTCCCATTTGTTACTCCTTTCACCTGGCCAGGTCTAATGTTCCCTTCATTTCCTCATATAAAAAATAAAAGAGAAATGCCTTGTTGTAGACACTTCCCTTAACTGAGTCACTATTTTATTATTTTGTTTCTTCCTCAGATTCGCAATTCTCTTCGACGACTTCTGCTTCACCATCTATGATATCAGATTTCTCTTTATGTTCTTTGTGTTTGTGTACTGCGCTTTTAATCTTTTTCGCTGCCCACTTACCGGCAGCCGTCAAACCTACACCTGCAGCAAGACAAACCAAAGCAACCGTTCCTTTCGATAATCCTCCTTCTTCAACGATTACATCCACCTGAAAGCCCTCGTTTTCAGTTGCCATTGCATTTCTTTCATCCATGATAAAATCCTCCTTAATAAAATTAGTTTTATTCTCATTAAATAAACTGTATTTTTCGCGTATTTAATACAGATTACGGTAATCAAATCTCGGGGCGTAATTATAGCCGATAACAAGACATGGTGTTCCATCGTTTGCCAAGGCTGAGCTGAAATCCACTTCTATCATGCCTTCATCAGAATTCCAGCCCAAATCGTCCCCCATTTCGGTAGAACTTAGACCAAGTTCATAATATAAATCGTTTAAAGAAATATACATTTCAGAGAGCAGACGTCTGTTCAATTCGTTTATGATCTGTTTAATTTTCTCAATATCAGACCGAAAATATCGACCACATATAGAATCATAGCAAAGAGTATTTCCTTTTTCTGTAATTACGACCTCACTCGTTGTTACCGGATTTTTTTCGATACGGTCTTTTGCAATCTCATCTCGTATTACATGCTCCTTCTTCTCGCCTATTGTCTCAATAACCTTTTCTTTGTATTCTGAAAAAGCTGTTTCTGAAAGTCGGTATGCTGTCGCCAGCACAGCATTTCTTTTTGCATTTACCGAATTCGCCCCAATAAGACATGCGGCTGAAATGCTTCCTGTCACTACTGCCGGAATATAACATTTCCATGCGGTTTTAACAAGATCCGCAAATTTTAATCTGCTTATTATACAAGTTTCTTCGCTACCAGCCTCCTCAGCCTTTCTTCTTAATTCTCTGTTTTGGCGTTTCTTTTCTTTTTCAATAAGTTCTAATGCCTTTGGTGTAGCTTTGACTGCAAGAACAGCGGTACTTATCATACCTGCAATACCGAATCCTGTAAGAATTCCGGGACTATGCTTTGATAATGTCCCCGAAACTGTTTTAAATATTTTGGAAACTCTTAATTTACTCATGTTTTTCTCCTTTTCACTTCACAAACATATCAATAATATCTACTGCAGTATCGTGTGCCACCGAAAATCCATAACTTGTTTTTATATTCATGCAAGAATATTCGTTCATTCTCTGTGCAAACTCTTCGATCAAGGTAAGCGGCGGAATCTTCTTATTCATCTTCAATAATGACAGTATTTCATTTGCAGCCCACATGGTATAGCTCAACTGATAAAAGTCACCATCATAACGGCTATTTTCTGGTTTATCAATTTTTGATATATAATATCGAACCATTGATATAGCCATTTCATTAATCGTCATATGAACCCTCCAAAAAAAGAAAAGGAAGCTCTTAAGCCTCCTCTTCGTCATTTTTCCTGCATTCGGCAAGAACTTCATTCACTTGATCCTTAACTTCCATTTTCATCTGATAAGTCGCAAATACCGTACTGAATACGGATGTCAAAGCGAGCCCTACAAATGTAAATATCTTCTTTTTCATGAAATTTCTCCTCCTTTCTTTCTCACTATAGAAGTTGCTGGTTTCGCGAAAAAAAAGAAAAGAGCCAAGCTGGCCCTTTACTTATTTTTAAATCGTCGTACAATCCTTACTATTAGCATTGTGATCGCCATACATGCAATAACATCACCGAACAACATGATAAACGCGATTCCACCTGCGCCTATTACAATCATTCCTAATAATATTACTAAAATCAGTATAGCTACCAAAGTACTAAATAATATCATTCTACTCATCTCCTCTCCATAAAAAGGATTGTATTTTTCGCGTGAAAAAAGAAGGGATTGTCATTCCCCTCTGCAAATACTTCTCTGTGCAATTAATAATATCTCCAGTTCCTCGATAAGATAATTTAATTCCCGGAATCCCTTCGATACATCTTTCAAATCATCGATCGTCCGACCCCTGGATTTTCTCTCATTTTCAAAATTATTGTTATTATTTCTCATTGCAAATACCTCCTTTTCATAAAAAGGCCTGTATTTTATGCGTATCAAATATCCCTGCGGTCAAACACGGTTTCCCATCTTTCTCTTGGAAGCGGTTTCATTTTCAATGCCCACATAATCTGACGCACAGTAACAGTTGGATATAGTCCGTCCGTACATAGTCCTGATCGCTCGTCAAAATATGGTTTAAATCCTTTTGTCAGATATATTTCACCCGTTAACCAATCATCAAGTTCACCCCACCAGGTGTGTTTGGTTTTCTCATCATATCGCTGTTGAATAACTGCTAATCCTTTCTTCCCTATTTGAAATAAAGTACACCTGTCGTACACAGCGTGATTGCAAATATAAACTTTTCCATAAACGGGCTTATTAAATTGTGGTCTCTGATAATGATACCGCATAATTTTCTCCAAAAAGAAAAGCCCTTGCTACAGGGCTATTTCTTCTTTTTCTGAAATCTGTTTTTTAAGTTCCTCAATCTCTTCTACGAGTTTCGCATTTTTTGCAGAAAGTCTCCAGTTTTCAGTTGCCATCTTTTTGCTAAATCCGCTCAGCATCTCAAGCATGGACTCGAATTCTATTACCGTCCCTTTATTAAGTTCTGACTTTTTCATCCAAAGTACTCTTGCTCTCATGTGCGTATAAAGACTATTGATCACACTGATATCACTTTCCAAATCCTCTAAAAATTTTTGTTTCATATCGCTCATATCGAGTTCCTCCTTATGTTTTTCATTCATAAAAAGGAATGTATTCTTCGCGTACTCAAAAATTAATCTTCATCCTCTACTTCGTCTTCCGTAGGATATAAATCTTCATATTCTTCATCCGTGAAACCATAACGTTCAGTATCCATTGAGTGTCCGCAATTATCACACACCAACGTGTCCTCTGAATCGTCTTCGAATTCCATATGTGCTCCACATTCCGGACACTTATAAATCCCGGTTCTCCACGCTTCTTTCATCATTTCATTAAAAAAACTACTCATGTTGTGTCCTCCTCCATTTGACTAAAATACAGTTTAATTGTACTATAACCCCTTATCAAATAAAAGAGAAGAAAAAAGAAAGACTGTGAAAACCTCACAATCTTTCTCTAAAATGTCAACTATTTTCCAGTCGGTTTAAACCGATTGAATAAACCTCTGAAGGTTGTTGAAGTAAATGTTCCAGTTTCCTCGAATCTAAAACCTCTTCGCATCCAGGAACCATAGAATAGTAACGGAAGCAACAATCCGGCAACATCCATACCCAATCTGATATATCGATCTTTCTTCTGTTCAAACGCCTGATCGCATTTCACCTGATATTCGCATTCATTAACACGATATTTTATATCCGCGTCAAGTTCGCTCTTAGTTTCATCGATTTTCAGTTTGTAAAGTGTTGCGATATTATTAATCGCCTCCGAATGCTCTTTACTCCCCTGTGCCCAATAAGATAATCCTTCGATTTCGCTCTTTAGAACTTCTTCCAACAATTCTTTACTGTTTAACTCATCCATTTTACTTTCCTCCTTAAAAATATAGTTAACGAGTTTCATAAAAGAAAGTGCTATTCTTGCGAAATCTTGGTTTTTGTATCAATTCGGAGTGTGATTCTTTTCTTTTTCACCAGGTCGTTCAGATCATCTATTTCTATCCTGTAGACATCTTTTTCCGGATCCGACATATCTACTCTCAGAGTACCGAACGTACTTGGAAAAAGCTTTGTTACAAAGATCCCAATCAACACTCCAAAAATATAGGCTGCAATACACATAGCTGTTAAGTCCACTGGTCTTCCTCCTTCCTTAAAATTGTTTTATTAAAATACCCTCCCGGGATTTTTTCAGAATATTAAATTAACACACTTTCCGGTCACCTGCGTGCGGAAAAAGAAAGAGACCCTGCATCCAGGTCTCCTCTTTTTGATAAAATGTTCATTTGTTAAAACTCTTTAATATTGCGTACAAACCAATTCCAATAAAAATACATCCTAACAACAAGACTAACACCTCCTTCATTAGAGGCTCTGCTAATTTCGCGTTTTATCCAAAAGCCAGAAGAAACGTCTGTAGCGATCGTAATATGTATCCCTGCTACATGGAATTTCTAATCTGGTTTTCAAAGCATCATACGACTGCCCTTCTGTAATTCCTTTTAACAGATAGTCTGCCAGATCCGGATCTGCTCCAATTGCCGCTTGTTCGATCATTTTCATGCGATCACAATAGTATGCCTTTTCGACAGCGCATCTTGCTGTCGGATCACTTTTTTCACTTATTTTCGTAAATATCGCAGCACTATCAGGATGTTTGCTCAACCCATCCAACAGACTATAGACTTTCTTCCAGATCGGGTATTGTAAACAGAAATGCTTCAATTCGTAATAGCGATGCCGCTCAATCCAATATTGGTTTTTCTCTGACACTTCCGAACGTATTGCAGCACTCATTGCTTTTCTCCTTTCCACAGATATCCTGTGTCCTCCCATAGCAGTTTGGGCGAAATATAATAATTAATACGTCCGTACCTGCTATTCATCTCTTCGATGCTTGTTATCAGCTTCCCTTTTCTCGTCGCCTTTCCGATCGGCAACCATCCGGATATAATTCCGGCGCGTATCCAAGACGCATCCTTTTGGTATACTCTGGCTGCCACAGCAACCGGTACTGAACCATTTGTAAATCCTTCCATTTACTGTTTCCTCCTCTCTATGGCTATTCTAGGTTAGAAATGAGCGCATGTAAAAACAACTCAAGTGGGAAAAAAGAAAGAGCCTTTGCTAAGACTCTTTCTTTGAATAACGTATTTTTTGTAACGACACTCGCATCTTCGTCAGTTCACTTTTGAGTGTTTCAATTTCATAATTATTTTTGCTTCGTAAAAGCATGTCTTCAAACACGCGAATTTTATTACACAAACGTTTTTCTTCTCCGCTCATATATTCCTCCTTTGTAATACGCAACTGTCGTTTTCATAAAGGAGCCTGTATTTTGAGCGTAAAAAGAAAGAGACCGTGTTATCACGATCCCCCATTCTTTTATATACCAATGCTTCCGAGAATTTTGGTAAATTCATCTTTGTTAATTTCCGCATCCACACTTACATGAATATGCGCTGTTCCATCGATAATTGTTGCATTCAAGTCATTCAATTGAATATCTACATCATATCCAACGTTCTTCCTTATCGCCCTTTTTACCAACTTCGCTATCAAATTCCTCATAAGTTTTGATCCGATTTTCACTTCATCCATACTCCTTTTCTCCTTTCTGAGCCATTGGTTTCTCATAAAGGAATGTGTGTTTTCTGCGAAAGAAATATTGACGAAAAAAATACAAGCTTTATAATATTATTACTACATAAATAAAATAAGGAAGGTAATTCATGACACGACAAGTAAGAAGTGATTGCACTGTTGGTACTTTTGAAAAGAAAAACAACCTGCCGCCAGGTACAATCAGAAATCCCGACGGTAGAGATACAAGAAGCGACAAAAAGATTGGTACTATTCGAAAAGAATATGAAAAAAACCAAAAGAAAAAAAGCTAAGAGTCCTTGTTATTGGACTCTTTAATTTTACAAAAACATGATTTTTAATAATCCTAATATTTCTCTTTTTCTGAAATTACCAGTTACGATATCCACACCGTAATATTTTATTACAGATAATCGAGAGCCTTCCAACACGAAAGTCTTATAATCAACACCATCTATCGTTCGTTCTAATACTCTCACAATTTTTAGCCCAGATTTTAATGCCCTGTTTGTTAATCTCTCAATAGCTGCTTTTCCACTACTTGGTATACTATCGGTTCTTCTGATTACCTTCATACAAAATCCTCCTAGAAATAAAATATGTTTTCTCATAAAGGAATGTGTGTTTTCTGCGAACGCCACCGAATCATCGTCATCTCGCAAGGATAATCCTCATAGCCTATTGTATCCGACGTAATAAAACCGCTCAAAACGCCTCGGATAACCTCTACTTCATACTGCTTATATGGGAAAATATAATTTGGTAATTCTCTGTGCATAGCTTTGCACGCAACACAGCGATACCGCCTCAATCTTATATGACCAGTTTTTCTTCCCTTCGTCCGTACAATTCTTCGAACTCTGTCATAATATTTCAATTCTCCACCACAAGTCGGGCAGATCGTTCCACCAAGTTGAATCATTTGGAACCTCATTTCTATTCTAGGATAGATATCGGGAATATAGTTAGATATTTCTAACGCAAAAATATCATTTTCTTTTATGAAAATATTGTTGGAGCCATTCATTGGCTCTTTTTTTCATGAAAGGAGAATGCTCATGTTAATCAAATGCCCAGAATGCGACTTGCAGGTAAGCGATATGGCTTTATCGTGTCCACATTGCGGATATCCATTAAAAACAACCAGTGTGACCCAAATACCCAAACCAAGAAAAACACCCAGGCGCAGACGTTTACCAAACGGATTCGGACAGATAAGTGAAATGAAAGGTCATAATTTACGTAAACCATTCCGAGCTATGGTGACTATTGGGAAAACATCTACAGGGAAACCAATATGTAAACCTTTGAAACCACAAAGTTCTTTTCGAACTTACAACGAAGCGTATGAAGCTCTCGTTGAATATAACAAAAATCCTTATGATTTAGATAACGATTTAACTGTAAAAGAATTGTACGAACGCTGGTCGAAAGAGTATTTCAAATCTTTAAAATCCATTTCTAGTGAACGGACGATTACTTCTGCCTGGGCATATTGTTCTTCTATTTATGACATGCGCGCATGTGACATAAGAGCCAGGCATATAAAAGGCTGTATGGAAAACGGTACTGTCATAATCAAAGGTAAGAAACATACGGCAAGTGCCGGGACTAAATCCAGAATCAAATCACTGTTCAATCTAATGCTTGACTATGCTCTTGAATATGAAATCGTAGATAAAAACTACGCCAGGACTTTTAACATCTCAAAAGACATTATAAAAGAAAAAGAAGATGTGAAAAGAGGTCATTTGCCATTTACTCCCGAAGAAATAAATTTGCTCTGGGAGTACTGTGATACCAAACAATATGTAGACGTCGTCTTAATCCAATGCTACTCCGGCTGGAGACCTCAGGAACTTGGACTTCTCAAACTCGAAAATATAAATCTGGAAGAATGGACGTTTACCGGTGGAATGAAAACAGAAGCCGGAACCAATCGTACAGTTCCGATTCATTCCAAAATAAGAGAACTTGTCGTCAAAAAATATAAAGAAGCAGAATCTCTGGGAAGTGAATATCTCATTAATTGTACAGACACTCACACACACCGGAGTAGTTTAAGGTTTACATACGACAAATACCAGAAACGCTTCATAAAAATCCGCGATGAATTAAAACTGAATCCGCAGCATCGTGCCCATGACGGTCGTATGCACTTTATCACCCAAGCAAAAAAATATGGTGTCGATGAATATGCAATCAAATACATAGTCGGTCACGCCATCACTGATATCACAGAAAAAGTATACACAAAACGAGAATTCGACTGGCTTAGAACTGAAATAGAAAAAATAAAATAAATTGTACTTTCTGCTATGTTTCAGTATAGGAACAGAATATAGGAATAGTATAGGAATAATATAGGAGTAGCCTATACTTCCATACTTTTGGCTACTCCCACTCACTTTAAAAATCCCTTATTTTACGGCATTTTTTAGAACTTGCCTTCCTTAGCTGCTTCCTCGATGGAAACGGCTACTGCAACCGTCATACCTACCATCGGATTGTTACCTGCACCGATCAGACCCATCATCTCTACGTGAGCCGGTACGGAGGAAGAACCTGCGAACTGTGCATCAGAGTGCATACGTCCCAGAGTATCTGTCATACCGTAGGAAGCCGGTCCTGCTGCCATGTTATCCGGATGAAGCGTACGTCCTGTACCACCGCCGGATGCTACAGAGAAATATTTCTTGCCCTTCTCGTTGCATTCCTTCTTGTATGTACCTGCAACCGGATGCTGGAAACGTGTCGGGTTGGTGGAGTTACCTGTAATGGAAACGTCTACGCCCTCTTTCCACATGATTGCTACACCTTCCGGGACGCTGTTTGCGCCATAGCAGTTAACCTTTGCACGAAGTCCCTCAGAATATGACTTGCGGGATACTTCTTTTACTTCGTTTGTATACGGATCATACTCTGTCTCAACAAAAGTGAAGCCGTTAATTCTTGCGATGATCTGTGCAGCATCTTTTCCAAGACCGTTCAGGATAACGCGCAGCGGTTTCTGACGAACCTTGTTTGCTTTCTCTGCGATACCGATAGCACCCTCTGCTGCTGCGAAAGACTCATGGCCTGCCAGGAATGCGAAACACTCTGTTTCTTCTTCCAGAAGCATCTTGCCAAGATTTCCATGTCCAAGACCAACCTTACGTGTATCAGCTACAGAACCCGGAATACAGAATGCCTGAAGTCCCTCGCCGATTGCCGCTGCTGCGTCTGCTGCTCTCTTGCAGCCTTTTTTAATCGCAATTGCTGCGCCTACCGTGTATGCCCAGCATGCATTCTCGAAACAGATCGGCTGAATGCCCTTGATCTGATTGTAAACATCAAGACCAGCGTCTTTTGTGATCTTCTCTGCTTCTTCAATGGAAGCAATGCCATAACTATTCAAAACAGAATTGATTTTGTCAATTCTTCTCTCGTATGATTCAAATAAAGCCATTTTTCATTACCTCCCTAATTACTCTTTTCTCGGATCAATAATCTTCACTGCGTCAGCAACACGGCCGTACTGTCCTTTGGCCTTTTCCCATGCGGTATTCGGGTCGTCGCCTTTTTTGATGAAATCTGTCATCTTTCCAAGGCTTACGAACTGATAGCCAATGATCTGATCATCCGCATCGAGAGCAATACCGGTAACGTATCCTTCTGCCATTTCCAGATAACGCGGACCTTTTTTCAATGTACCGTACATGGTACCAACCTGGGAACGAAGTCCCTTTCCAAGATCCTCAAGACCAGCTCCAACCGGAAGCCCATCCTCAGAAAATGCGGACTGGCTGCGGCCATAAACGATCTGAAGGAAAAGCTCTCTCATAGCTGTATTGATTGCATCACATACAAGGTCTGTATTCAGCGCTTCCATGACCGTCAGACCCGGCAGAATCTCTGATGCCATAGCTGCAGAATGCGTCATACCAGAGCAGCCGATTGTCTCAACAAGAGCCTCCTGGATGATACCTTCCTTAACGTTCAGGGTCAGTTTACAGGCTCCCTGCTGCGGAGCACACCAGCCCACACCGTGTGTCAGACCGGAAATATCCTTAACTTCCTTCACCTGTACCCATTTTGCCTCTTCCGGAATCGGAGCAGCGCCATGATGAACGCCCTGTGCAACCGGGCACATTTCTTCTACTTCGCGTGAATAAATCATTATAATACTCCTTTCAGTTGTAAAATATGTAATTGCCCAGTGCCAGCTGGACAACTGCGAATTATTTTTCGCCTTATTCTCTCACAAAATACTATAGAAGTCAATTCCTGAAAATACGCATGTTTACAGAAAAGGTCATGATTCGAGATGCCTTCTAATTCTAAAATATTACCTTCACTGCGAATAAAATTTCCGTACTTGATCTATACTTTAATTGGGGTGATAAAATGAATCAGTTAAAATCATATACCATTATTGGAACAATCTTTGTTATTATACTCGGAACACTCTCTCATTTTTTCTTTGAGTGGTCAGATCATAACTTTATAGTTGGATTGTTTACTCCTGTCAATGAATCCACCTGGGAACACATGAAGCTTGTTTTCTTTCCAATGCTTCTATATTTTCTCGTCATAATTCCAAACCTTAAAAGAGCCTACCCTTGTATTTCTTCTGCATCTCTGTCTGGTATCTTATTGGGTACGCTGTTAATACCGGTTATTTTCTACACGTATACCGGTATACTTGGACAAAATTTTCTTGTTCTGGATATCATCACTTTCGTATTAAGCGTTGTGATCGCATTCTATGCCGTATACCGACTTGCTATATCTTGCAGAGCACATAGTTATTCGCTTCTTTTATGTGCCGCTGTGTGCTTTTTTATGATATGCTTTCTTATATTTACATATGATCCTCCTGGAATTAGTCTGTTTGCTGATCCTACTGCTATTTCCAAATGAGGCTACAGTCCTATGATGGCAAACGTGCTCTTTTATAATGTTTACAGAAAAAGGCGGCCACCTGGCCGCCCTATCGCTTTTGATTTATTGGTGTCGTTCCCTCTTTCCGGACATTATGTGTCTGGTTCTGGTTCTCCACCTTGACTTTCTGCGTGATACTGTTGAATTTTTCGTTTGATTTTTTCTGTTGCTGCTTTTCCAATTCTTTTTTGTCCATCACCATCACCTCAGTGATAGGATGCACGGTCCGGAAGAAATTTATTCTTCCTTTATTCGTTATATCCGTTCGGATTCATAGACTGCCATCTCCAGGAATCTTCACACATTTCTTCAATTCCATACTCTGCTTCCCAGCCAAGCTCTGCCTTCGCCTTTGCCGGATCTGCATAACAGGTCGCGATATCTCCCGCACGTCTCGGTTTCATCTCATACGGAAGTGTCTTTCCGCATGCCTTTTCAAACGCATGAAGCACCTGAAGTACACTGTAGCCGTTGCCGGTACCAAGGTTGTAAATACGTACCTCCGGCTGATCTTCAAACTTCTTCATCGCTTTTACATGGCCTTTTGCCAAATCTACCACATGGATGTAATCACGCACTCCGGTGCCGTCCGGTGTATCGTAATCGTCTCCAAACACGCCGAGCTTTTCCAGCTTGCCAACTGCCACCTGTGCAATATAAGGAACAAGGTTATTCGGTATTCCTTTCGGATCTTCGCCAATGATGCCTGCCTTATGGGCTCCGATCGGATTAAAATAACGAAGCAGCACTACATTCCATTCAGGGTCAGACACATGCAGGTCTGTCAGAATCTGCTCCAGCATGCCTTTCGTCTGTCCATAAGGATTCGTAATCTGACCTTTCGGACAATCCTCCGTGATTGGCACAAAGGCCGGATCTCCATAAACAGTTGCTGAGGAACTGAAAATAATATTTTTTACTCCATGGTTCCTCATAACATCACAGAGATTCAGGGTACCTGTAATGTTATTGTGATAATACTCCAGAGGTTTGCGGACCGACTCGCCTACTGCCTTGTAGCCTGCAAAATGAATCACAGAATCAATCGTTTCTTTTTCGAAAATCTCATTCATTGCTTCCCGGTCCAGCATGTCTACATTGTAGAATGTAACCTTTTTCCCGGTGATCTGCTCCACGCGTTCCAGAGCCTTTTCGTTGGAATTGTAGAGATTGTCCATAACTACAACTTCATAGCCGTTATTCAAAAGTTCCACACACGTATGGCTGCCGATATAACCAGCTCCGCCAGTAACCAATACTGCCATAATATAACCTCCTGCGATCTGACTTTTCCATAGCTTCCCATTCATTATACTTCAAAAAAATGATTTGTAAAGAAATACCTTTTTCTTTACATAAAAATTGCTGCGTGATAAACTTGCCTGTAGAAAACCGTTTTATAACAGTCTCATCCAAAGGAGCCATTATGAACCATTCGTTTTTCCGTATCATTTTATCCATAAAAGAACATTCCAAACTGCATATTTCCGGCAACTTTTACCATAAAATTTATTTGGCTGTCAGTGGCCTCCTTTTCTGTTTCGCATGCGCTTACTTTACCGATACGACTTTGGCCCAAACGTCTGCATCCATTTCAGACACCGGATTTTATTTCGATACGGTTGTGACAATACGTCTCGACGGAACACAGGACGAAACAATCCTTGCAGAAGCCTTTGCACAAATGGCCCGATATGAAGCAATTCTCTCGCGCACCCGTGAGGGAAGCGATGTCTGGAACATCAACCATAGTGGTGGGCGAACTGTGGAAGTTCATGATGAAACGGCAGAGCTCCTTGCGCTGGCACTCGAGTATGCCGCTTTGTCTGATGGCGCTTTTGATATCACAATTGCTCCGTATATTGACCTCTGGGACTTTCAGAATAATCCCGGAAATGTCCCATCCCACGATATGATTGCGCAGGCCGGCAAACATATCGGTATCTCTGGATTACACTTAAACGGAACCACGGTAACTCTTGATGATCCTGATGCATCCATTGACCTCGGCGGCATCGCCAAAGGCTATATCGCAGACCGAATCAAAGAATTTCTGCTTGAAAAAGGAATTACCAGCGCTTTTATCAACCTGGGCGGCAATGTATTGACCATCGGCACCAAACCGGACGGACAGCTCTGGAACATCGGCATCCGCGATCCGTTCCTGACAGCTTCCGACATCATTTCAATTGTAAAAATTGACGATCAGTCAGTGGTAACTTCTGGTACCTACGAACGATTTTTTGAAAAAAATGGTACCGTTTACCATCATATTCTCGATCCACATACGGGATATCCTGTCCAAAACGGCCTGAAAAGTGTCACAATCCTGTCCGATTCTTCTGCTGACGCCGACGCGCTGAGCACCACCTGTTTCGTTCTGGGCCTCGACAAAGGCATGGAACTGATTGAGTCTCTCGACTATGCAGAAGCAATGTTTCTTACAGAAGAAAAAGAAATCCATTATTCCAGCGGATTTCCACAAAACAAAAATTAAAAAGGAACCGAAATTTAATGATTATTATTACAGAAAACATTGATCATTTTGCTACTTACCATGAATTTCTGGGCTACTCTCCAAAGAGCAGCCTCTTTTTTGATATTGAAACAACCGGATTTTCTCCTCAATCCTCTTTCTTATTTCTGATCGGAATGCTGTATCAGGAAAATGACTGCTGGAAACTGACGCAGCTTCTGGCAGAAGAACCGGAAGATGAATGCCTGCTGCTTCGTATCTTTCTGGAAACAGCCGACAGATATGAGACTCTGATTCATTTTAACGGCAGCACCTTTGATCTTCCCTATCTCATCAAAAAAGCGCAAATCCTGCATCTGCCTCATTCCCTTGAGCACCTCCGTTCTCTTGACCTGTACCGCATCTTCCGGCCTCTCGGTAAGCTGCTGTCACTCGAAAACATGAAGCAGCAAACCCTGGAGACTTTCCTTGGCTGGAAACGCACCGATCAGCTGACCGGAAAGGACATGATATGCCTGTTTCGCCAATATACCGACAGCCGACGTAACAGCGACAATCCACGGTCTGACTCTGCATGCCTGCAAACGCTTCTGCTCTTACACAACCACGATGATATGCTCGGAATGACAAAGCTTACCTGCATGGCTGCTTATCTTGCGCTTCGGGACGGAAACATTTCATCAGTCACCTTCTGCGGCTTCCGGGAAACGATCAGGCTTTGCCTTACCTTCACTCTGTCAACTGCTGTCCCCATCCCTTTTTCTCTCAGTGGACAAAAAAGCGCACCTGATCGTCTTTCTGCCACATCCTTTTATTCTGATTATGCCCTGACCGTGGAAGGCGCGCACGGTACCCTGTCCCTTCCCGTTTATCAGGGAACCCTGTTTCATTTCTTTTCAGATTATAAAAATTATTATTATCTGCCATACGAAGATCAGGCGATCCACAAAAGCGTCGCTTCTTTTGTGGACAAAACCTGCCGCATACCAGCCAAGGCTTCAAATTGTTACATAAAAAAAAGCGGTACCTTTCTCCCGCAACCAGAAGAAATCGTATCCCCCATTTTCAAACGTTCTTATGAAGAAAATCAACTGTATTTTATCTGCAATGAATCATTTATCGAACATACCCCCCTGCAGAAAACATATCTTTCTGCAGTTCTCCGAATACTGCTTGCTTGAATATGTCAAAGCAGCAGAAACGAGTTTTCCGGACAACAGCCGTCAAAGGAACGATTTTACTATTATCCCTGCTCTTCCCGATATCTGGAAGGCGTTTTCCCCGTTTTTTTCTTAAACAGGCGGCTGAAATAATGCACATCTGTGATTCCCACCTGCTTTGCGATTATTTTTACCGGATTCCGTGTTGTCAACAGCAACTCCGCTGCACATTTCATCCGCTGATCCGTCACATAATCCGTTATCGTCATTCCTGTCTCCCTCCGAAACAAATGAGACAAATACGATGGATTGACATTCAAACTGTCCGAAAAATACTGTAACGTCAGCCCTTCGCTCAAATCCATATCCACTTTCTGAATAATTTTTTGCACTAATGGAGAATACCCGTAAATGGCTCGCAGTGAGTTCAATTCACACAACCGCGTCAAAGTCTCCTCCGCTATCCTTTTGCAATCCTCCACACACACCGCAAAATACAGCTGTTGCGTAAAGTCTGAATATATATCATCCAACTGTAAATCTATCACATGAAGCCTGCGAAATTCCTGAAATATAACAGCCATAAACCGAATCAGATCATACTTCCAATCTGTCAGTCTGTCCTCCAGCCTGCCTGGTTCCCCCAACGTATTTCTCAAGTGAAGCGTCTGAAGTACCTGATGCAGGTTTCCTTTCCGGATGCCCTGTAAAATCTTCTCTTCCAGTTCATATCGTTTCATCACATTTTCCATGTAACGCTCCGTTCCCACACCTATAACCAGCAGTCATAATATTTAAAATTTCGATTTTCCTGTTCCGGATATCTATAAAATCAATAGAAGTAACCATATCATTCCGTACTTCTTTTGTCAATCCTGTTATTAGCGAATATTACCAGAATTCTCTTTGCATCTTTTCTATTTTTCTCTCATAATCATTGTATATTTTTCTCAAATAAACAAATATTATCCACTAAATACCAAAAATTATCTGGCGAAAAAAAAAACAAACTCTGCTATTCTAAAGAGAGTTTATTGTGTATTTTGCCTAACTTTTAACAATCTAGCATCTGGCAACCGACGATTTACACGAATGGCATCGCTTTTTCGGTAAACATTCACGAAAAGCCAGGAAACGGAAAGGAAAAGAAAAATGGGAAAGGAAACAATATCGCAAACAACCTTCCTGAAAGGACTGACAACAGGGGCCATCATTGCGGCAAGTCTCGGAATCCTGAGCATTGGAGACTATACTACGAATAACATCCAGCTAAAAGAAAACAATCCTTCTGGTGATGCTGCCCAGGTAACAGCTTCTGTCAACTCAACAGATTCCAGTAATATCAAAATAGAAACATTTCCCACTCCTGAAATAGAAATTATCAATGAAACAGAATCAGAAATGGAAACGGAAACGAATACCGAACCTGAGCCACAATCAGAAACCGAATCGGAATCTTCAACCAAATCCGGCAGAAATTCCGATTCGACCACTGCAAAATTTGAACCTGGCACCTATCGTGCTTCCGCTTCCGGTATTTCCAGTGATATTACCGTGTCAACTATTTTTAGTGAAAACAAAATTATCAAAATTTCGACGGACGTTTCAGGCGAAACATCCAGAATCGGTGCAGAATCCGGTGAAGTTCTGATCCGGAAAGCACTTGCTGCCCAATCAGCCGAATTTGACGGCATTTCCGGCGCGACCATTACCTCTGATGCGTTCAAAGAAGCACTCAATGATTGCATCACGCAGGCACAGGAGCGAAAAGCAAAAACGCAAAACCAAACTGAGTTCAAGAGCGTATTTGAAAATAAAATAGTATTCAAAACGAAACCCAAAACGAAATCCGAAACTGAGTCAGAGAATGAATCTGAAATAGAATCCGGCTCTATTGCCAGGATAAGGAGGTAGCATATGAAGCTTAAAACATTTCGGGGTGGCATTCATCCTCCCGAACACAAAACCCTTTCGCTTGGAAAGGCAGTCACAACATTTTTCCCAAAAGGCGATCTCGTATTCCCGATCAATCAGCACATCGGGAAACCTGCAAAGCCGGTTGTGTCAAAGGGAGATTTTGTACTTGCCGGACAGATTATCGCTGAAGCGGATGGTTTTGTATCTGCAAATATTATCAGTTCCTGCTCTGGAAAAGTAAAAGCCATTGAAGAGCGCCGCACCGCTTCCGGAGCAAGAGCTACCTGCATTGTCATCCAAAATGACAGACAGTACAGTCAGATCCCTGGTATCGGAAGAACTCCGCAAAATGGCACACTTTCCAGTAAAGATATCCTCGATGCTGTTAAGGCAGCAGGGATCATCGGTCTTGGAGGAGCTGGTTTTCCAACTCACGTAAAACTCTCCTGCAAAAATCCGGAGGCAATTGATTATGTCATCGCCAACGGATCGGAATGCGAACCTTATATCACCTGCGACGACCTTCTGATGCAAAATGAAAACCGTGGCATTCTCGAAGGTCTTCGAATTGTACTTCAGCTCTTCCCCAATGCAAGAGGTGTAATCGCTGTTGAAAACAACAAGCCTGAAGCCATCCGTTCCATGGAAGCCGTCTGTGCCGGAGAAAAACTGATTTCGGTACAGCCGGTTATGGCAAAATATCCGCAGGGCGGGGAACGGAATCTGATTTCTGTTATCACCGGACGTGATCTGCATTTCGGCCAGCTTCCTGCGGACGTGGGCTGCATCGTATGCAATGTCGCTACTTTAAATGCCATCTATCATGCAGTACACAAATCCGAGCCCCTGATCGAGCGTTATTTTACGGTATCTGGAAATGCCGTTGCTGCCCCAAGAACGATGAAAGTCCGGATCGGTACTTCCTGTGAAGAGCTTCTGGAAGCCGCCGGAGGCATAAAAAAAGACAGTCACGTAAAAAAAGCATTATTCGGCGGTCCGATGATGGGCGTTGCACTCACCACACTTCAGATTCCGGTATGCAAAAATAACAACGCGCTCACAGTGCTTGCCGATGATGAAGTAGAATTTGCACAGTCCCAGGAAACCGCATGTATCCGCTGCGGACGCTGCATGCGTGCCTGTCCCGTTCACCTGCTTCCTCAGGCAATGGCCGAAGCGGCACAGCGCCTTGACTATGAACAATACGAAAAACGACTTTACGGTCTGGATTGCATCGCCTGCGGTTCCTGTACATACGTATGTCCAGCGAAACGCCCTCTGATGCAGCTTTTCAAACAGACCAAAGCTGCTGTCATGGCAGCCAAAAGAAAGTGAGGGAGCTGACGAGATGAATGATAAATTACTGAATGTTTCTTCCGGTCCGCACATGCGCAGCAAACTGACAACAGGAATTGTAATGCTGGATGTCATGCTCGCGCTTATTCCCACAACACTTTTCGGTATTTACCGTTATGGACTGCATGCATTTCTCATCGTTGCCGTTTCTGTTTTCTCGGCAGTTATGACAGAATTTGTATTTGATTATATTGCAAAGAAGCCAAACACAATCAAGGACGGAAGCGCCGCTGTAACCGGTCTTTTACTGGCCCTCTCCCTCCCGCCCCACATTCCCCTTTACATCCCGGTCATCGGCAGTATGTTTGCTATTTTATTTGTAAAATGCTTCTTCGGAGGTCTCGGCAAAAACTTCATGAACCCGGCCGTTACTGCAAGATGCTTCCTTCTGCTTTCTTTCGGAAGTGTTATGACCGACTTTTCCGTGGACGGTATCTCCGGCGCCACCCCGCTGGCTGCCATGCGTTCCGGTGAAATGATTAACATATCACAGCTTTATCTCGGTTTCACAAACGGAGTGATCGGCGGTTCAGCGCTTGCACTTTTGATCGGCGGGCTGCTGCTGTGGTGTGCAGGCGGAATTACCATGGAAATCCCATTTTCCTGTGTGGCTGCCTTCACTGCTTTTATGGCTGTGTTTGGCGGACATGGCACTGACCCCTTGTTTTTACTGGCACACCTTTGCGGCGGCGGCGTTTTCATGGGAGCATTTTTTATGGCTACCGATCCCGTCACCAGTCCCCTCACCTCCCGTGGTCAAATACTCTACGGGGCTGTCATGGGAATTCTGGCCGCACTGTTTCGCGTATTTGGCACGGCTGCTGACTCCTTCAGCTACGCAATCCTCATTTCAAATATGCTCGTTCCATTTATTGACAAGCTTCCTGTTCCCAAACCGCTTGGGTACAAAAACGGCGAATACAAAGATAAACAGTTTCCGAAAGCTGCCGTCAATCTCACCGTAATCACTCTGATTTCCGGTCTGGCTCTGAGCAGCGTATACATGCTCACAAAAGACCGGATCGACAAACAAAAGGAAGCTGCAAACGCCGCCTCTTACCAGGAAGTATGCCCGTCTGCCACATCCTTTTTGCCAGAGGAAGACATGACTGCTGCAATCGAAGCATTAAACGGAGACGTTTTTGATACGAAATTTGGAAAAACATATATCAACAAAGCGATGGCCGGTTATTCGGACAACGGTTCGCTTGCAGGTTATGTCATCAGTGTCACAAGCGGTGATGGTTTTGAGGGCAATATCACACTCTCCGTAGGGATTGCGCCGGATGGCACCATAAACAGCATTGCCTTTACGGAACTGAACGAAACTGCCGGAATGGGAATGCTCTGCGGCGAGGATGCCTTCAAGAACCAGTTTTCCGGCGTTAAAACCAGCGCCTTTACCCTGAACAAAACAGGCGGGTCCACTACGGACAAGGATATCGACACAGTATCAGGCGCCTCCACCTCTTCGGGTGCTGTCGTTAACGCAGTCAATGCTGCACTTGCCTTTTTTGCAGCAAACACACAGTAGGAGGACAGAATATGAATCAATATACAGAACGAATTTTTAACGGTATTATAAAAGAAAACCCGGCCATCATCCTGATGCTCGGAATGTGTCCGACGCTTGCTGTCACAACTTCTGCAATCAATGGCCTGGGAATGGGCCTTTCCACACTCGTGGTACTGATCTTTTCCAATCTGATCATATCCATGATGCGCAATATCATTCCGGATCAGGTACGCCTTCCGGCCTATATTGTTATCGTAGCCTCACTCGTTACCGTAGTCGATCTTGGCATGCAGGCATACGTACCGGATCTTTACCGTTCCCTCGGAATTTATATTCCCCTGATTGTTGTAAACTGTATCATCCTCGGCCGTGCCGAAGCTTACGCAAACAAAGTGACGCCTGATCTTGCTGTTATGGACGGTGTCGGCATGGGATTTGGTTTTACGATTGCCCTCACGGTAATCGGCCTTGTCCGCGAATTTCTCGGAGCCTCAACCGTTTTCGGTATGGCGCTCCCACAATTTTGCAAACCGATTTCTATCTTTGTCAAAGCGCCCGGTGCTTTCCTCGTCATGGCAATCCTGGTCGCTGTACTGAACGCATGCAACATCAAAACAGCCGCGAACAAGAAAGTGGAAGGTTGTGACGGCTGCTGCACCTCATGTGCAAAATTCTGTGAAGACAAAACAAAGGAGGATACAGAGGCATGAATCCATCGTTTATCATGATTATCATTACCACTGCGCTGATCAATAACGTCGTGCTCAGCCAGTTTCTTGGTATCTGCTCCTTTCTGGGTGTTTCCAGGCAGATAAAAACATCTGCCAGTCTGGGCGGCGCCGTTATTTTCGTTATGACAATCTCTTCCGCTGTGACGAGCCTGCTCCATACTTACATTCTTGCACCGCTTCATCTGGATTATCTGAATACGATCGTGTTTATCCTGGTCATTGCCACGCTCGTTCAGATGGTAGAAATGTTCCTCAAAAAAACATCTCCGGCAATCTACCAGGCGCTCGGCATCTATCTGCCGCTGATTACTACTAACTGTGCCGTACTCGGTGTTGCTCTCACGAATGTGCAAAACGGTTACGGAATTGCCGAGAGTATCACAGCCGGTATCGGCACGGCAATCGGATATACCATCGCCATCGTCCTTCTGGCCGGAATCCGGGAACGGATCGACGAAGAAAGCATTCCTGCTCCATTTCGCGGTGCACCCGTTGTCCTTTTATCGGCAGCCCTTATGGCAATCGCTTTCATGGGGTTCGGTAATCTGTCACTTTAAAAAAGGAGGTACTTATGCAGCAAATTCTTATTGCTACCGGTTTGGTAGCCGCAATCGGCCTCCTGATGGGACTTCTCCTGATCTCGGTCGATAGAAAATTTAAGGTAGAAGTAGATAAAAAGGAAATCGCCGTACGTGAATATCTGCCAGGCAACAACTGTGGAGCCTGCGGCTTTGCCGGCTGTGATGCGCTTGCTGCCGCTATCGTAAAAGGGGAAGCGTCTGTATCCGGCTGTCCGGTAGGAGGCATTGCAGTTGCGGAAAAAATTGCAAATATTATAGGTGTGGAAACAGAAGAACCTCAAAAGATGACTGCCTTCGTCAAATGTTCCGGCGACTGCGGCCACGTGGAGCACCGGGCAAATTATGTAGGAATCCATGACTGTGCTTCTGCCGTTGCAAGCGGACTTTCGCCATGGTCCTGTGACTACGGCTGTCTTGGTTTTGGTACCTGTTCTGCTGTCTGTCCGTTTGGCGCTATTATGGTCAAAGATGGGGTTGCCTGTGTGGACAGCCAAAAATGCCGCGCCTGCGGCAAATGTATTGCGGCCTGCCCGAAACATCTGATTGAACTGATTCCTGATCAGGCCCCATACGCTGTCCGCTGCTCGAATCGTGATCGCGGCCCTGCCGTTAAACAGGTATGCACTGCCGGATGCATCGGATGCAGGATCTGTGAAAAGCAATGTGAAGCGTACGCTGTACATGTAAGTGATAACATTTCTCATATTGACTATGAAAAGTGTGTCGGATGCGGCGCATGTGCGGAAAACTGTCCGGTGAAAGTGATTGCTAAGCGCAGCTAATTTCTTGGGACTGATGAAAATATAGATCTAAAGCATGAAAACGGACGTGTCCGGGCAGCCGGGGCAAAAATGAGGTTCCAGCAAACAAGTCGCCTCTTATTTTGCCCCGGCTGCCCGGACACTGTTTTTTGAATAGCCTTCAAAGATTCACGCTTATTTGGTTTCAAACTCATTTGCTACGTCCGTCAGTAAATCCCGAATCGAAAGATGCTGCGGGCAAATTTTTTCGCATTTTCCACATTTGATACAGTCAGAGGCTTTTGGCTTGCTACCGCTGGTATGTATGTCATAATAATAGTCTGCGTTCCAGTCATGGTAAATCTGCTTCATATTCATGACGGCAAACAGATCGGGAATGGCGATCTGTTTCGGGCATCCTGCCACGCAATAACGACAGGACGTGCAGGGGATCAAATGCATAGAACGGAAGATTTCCTGTACTTTGTTCACTGCCTTCATTTCTTTTTCTGACAGAGGCTTAAAATCTTTCATGTAACTGATGTTATCCGTCATCTGTTCATAATTGCTCATTCCGGACAATACCATGTCAATTCCCTCAAAGCCCGCGGCAAAGCGGATGGCGTAGCTTGCAGGGCTGCCGCCTTGAAGGTCATCTAGAACGGTCTTTGCAACTTCCGGCAGATTTACCAGATTGCCGCCCTTGACCGGTTCCATGACAATTACCGGCTTCCCAAACTTCCGACAGACCTCATAGCATTTCCGGCTCTGCACGGCCGGATCGTCATAATCCACATAATTAAACTGAATCTGCACGACCTCCACCTGCGGATATTCTGTTAGAATCTGTTCCAGAACATCCGCCGTATCGTGGAAAGAAATACCTACATGCTTTATCTTACCTTCTTTTTTCAGTGCAAATGCAGTTTCATACGCTCTGCATTTTTTAAAAAATTCAAAATTCTTTGCCCCCTGTGAATGCATAAGGTAGTAATCAAAATATTCCACACCGCAGATCTTTAGCTGTTGCTCAAAAAAAGGTCTGATGTCTTCTTCTTTTTTGAAATAGACATCCGTAAGTTTATTGGTCAGGATATACTGATCTCTCTGATAGCGATCTGTGAGACAGGTTTTCAACGCCTGTTCACTTTTCCCGTCCAAATAGCCATGTGCTGTGTCAAAATAATTGAAACCGCTGTCCATAAAAGCATCAACCATTTTATTCGTTTCGTTTACATCTACCTCTCCGTTTATCATTGGCAGACGCATGTAGCCAAATCCAAAATTCTTTTTTACACCGTCCATCATATTTTTCTCCTCTGCATCGTGTTTTCAAAAGCATTGCTTCCCTATTTGTAAAATTGCATTCAAAAATATATTTATTTTACCATGAAAACTTCTCCTTTTCTACAAAAACTCATGTATATCAGCAAATCTTCTTCCGAAAGGATCTTGCAATTGGATACTGCAATTCCTGATAACTTTAAAAGTAATGATAGGTACTGCGTTTTTTGAACAGAAGCATAACTGTAACGGAAAGCGCCAGTACTTCAGATATGACAACTGCCATCCAGATTCCGTCTGCCTTAAAAAATACCGGAAGAACAAGAACTGATGCCAGCTGGAATACGAGTGTGCGCAAAAAGGAGATCAATGCAGACACGAGTCCATCGCCTAATGCTGTAAAGAACGCAGAACCGTATATATTCATTCCCATCACAGCAAAGGAAAGACTGTAAATTGCAAATCCGTGTCTTGTCAGTTCCATAAGTGCCACATCATATCCTACAAACACGTGTGCCAGCGGACCAGAAAGCCCCAGTGCCAGCAGCACCATTGCCAGACCGCATCCTACCATAAGAACATTACTTTTGCTGAAAATGCCGCGAAGCTCCTGCTGATTACCTGCTCCGTAATGGAAACTGACAATCGGAGCAGTTCCTATAGAATATCCGATAAAAACGGCTACAAAGAAAAAGTTTACGTACATAATGACGCCGTACGCCGCTACACCATCCTCTCCGATAAACCGCATCAGCTGATAATTATACAGAATATTCACAAGTGACATCGAAATATTGGTCATCAACTCAGAAGAGCCGTTCAGGCACGCCTTCCACAGGGTTCGTCCATAAAACACAGGTCTGGTCAGATGTAGCAGACTGTCATTTTTGCGGATAAAATAAACAAGCGGAATCACTGCCCCTACTGCCTGGCTGATTCCGGTCGCAATACCCGCGCCTTCGATTCCCCACTGAAAAACTGCCACAAACAGATAATCCAGCACTACATTTGTAAATCCTGCCGCCACTGTGACCGCAAGTCCGAACGATGGTTTTTCCGCTGTCACAAGAAAGCTCTGAAAAATATTTTGCAAAATAAACAACGGCAACGCAGCAAACAGGATACGACCATAAACAACACATGCATCCAGCATCCCATCGCGCGCTCCAAACGCCCTGGCTGCCAGAGGCACAGTCAGAATACCGGCCACAGTAAGTACGATACCTCCCACAATTGATGTGTAAACCATCATCGAAAAATATTCGTTTGCCCGTTCCTTTTTCCCCTCTCCGAGCGTCTTTGCGACAACCGCGCTTCCGCCTGTTCCAAGCATAAAACCAAATGCTCCCGGCAGCATCGCAAAGGGCATAATAAGATTTACCGCAGTGAACGCTTCCTTCCCGGCAAACTGCGATACAAACAACCCGTCAATCGCCCCGTATATTGACGTGAAAATCATCATCATAATCGACGGTAACACAAACCGGATCAGCCTTCCGTATGTAAAATGATCAGACAGTTGAATTCTCTTTTTCATATTCTAGTTCCATTCCTCTTTCTTTCATCTTTTTTCTGTAAATCGCCACATAGTCTCTGAGAAGACGCAAAAACTCCTTTCCGTCTCCATTGTTCATTTCCCCGAAAATACTGTTCTCCATATCCATAACAGGAATAATCCGCTCCTGCACCAGCTGTTTTCCTCTATCCGTCAAGTGCAAAAGCTTATTCTTCCCGCCCCCCTTTTCCATAAAAATATACCCCTGTACCTCCAACTTTTTCAAAGAGGAATTCACCGTTGTTCTGCTCATATGATAATAATCGGCAATATCCTTTTGTAGACACCCATCTCCCATCTCGACCATGGCATAAAAAATGTCATAGGCACTGTTTGAGATTCCCGAGCGCAGCGCTGTCTCATAGTATAAATCCATCATTTCCTTAAACAGACTGTTAAACTCCTTCAGTTCCCGCCGCTCTTCGTATACCATACCAGTACGTCCTCCTCTTTTCAAAATGAAATTCAGCTGATACAAATGTTAACTGTTTCTGCACTCACACTTTAAAATATAATCCGATTTCGGATTTGTAACAGCAATTATAATCCGATTTCGGATTAATGTCAAGAACCTTCCTACGAAAAAATGGGCAAGAAGAAGTTTCCCTATACCGCAAAAAATGGCCAGAAACGAATCTCTCGTTTCTGGCCATTTTAAACACGTTATACCACTCTATTCGGATACAATTTCTGTCATCTTTTCAACACATGTGTGCTGCCATGCCTCATTCCTGCTCATTTAGGAATTCTTTTTACTTTGCATAAATGATCTCGCCTGTTTCAGCATCGCGACTGTAGTTCTTCATGAAGTTCCATGCCAGTGTGCCGTAATCCGGATGCAGGCCGTGCGGCAGCAGTTCTGTGTAGTTCACGCAGATCATCGGAATGCCTGCCTCATTATTCAGATACCATGCCTTATTCTCATACTCATCATTCAGGATCGTTGTAACAATCTTGTCCGCTTTGAATCCAACAAACGGATATGCTTCGAAATCATAGTTCAATTCGCCCATCTCATTAAAAGCAGCAAATCTCTTGATGCAGTCCTGATATCCCTCTCCGATTGTTCCAGCAGCTTGATCAATTGCGCTCGGCAGGTCAAATTCAGAAGTAGTAAACATCATCGGCACATCGCATTCGTTAAATACAGCAGCTTCCTCCTCTGTCGGAACGTAAAGCCCCCAAGGTGTGCCTGCTGCCATCGGAACTGCTGCAGCAAAGAGCTTCGGAGCACATTCCACGGACCATACAGTCGCTGCGCCGCCCATGGAATAGCCTGTTGCGTAAACGCGTTCCGGGTCAAGAGCCGGATAAGTATCGAGCATGTACTGTACCAGGGCCGGTAAAGATTCACCATTTACATCGAACGGGGATGGGCCCATCATGGAATTACCCGGCATATCGGTCGCATAACGCGGTGCAACGAGGGCAATTCTTTCTTTTCCTGCAATTGTAATCATTCCCAGCTCATCCACAGCCTGTACCGGGTCGTCTCCGCCTCCATGGTTGCAGAGAATCAGTGGAATACTGTGCTCCTTTGCTGTTCCATCCAGTACCTCTTCTGGCAGGAACTCATACCAGGTGGACAAATACTCGCCGTTTTCTGCTTTCATTGCTGAAAAACGATCCTCATAATGCTCTACCACATGAATGCCGTCTGCCGTAACGCCGTTCAGAACCGCATTGCGCTCTGTCAGTGTGTACGGAGCCTGATTCCAACTGTAGCCGCTGAATTCATTCGCTGCGACAAACAAGCCTGCTTTTACGACCGGCGTGCGCATTGCTTTTACAAACAGAGAATAGTAAGCGTCTTTTACGTATTCTGCAAGTGTCTTTTCTCCATCCTTTGCAACCATAACGCGGCGTGTCGGGAAGGTCTGATTAAAATATACCATCTGATCTGCATTCTCCTCAGAAGCATATGCTCCATTGGCCTGCTGGAATTTCTCAAATACTTCATCCGGGCTGTTTACTAGATATACCGGAACCTCGCCTGCCACATCAATTGCCTTGTTCATGGACGGATTCACCAGCAGCATACCGCCCGCGCGGCTCACATAATCGAGCGTGCCAGAAACGTAATCACAGAGGAAATCTGCTCCGCCGTCAATTCCGATCAAATACCGGTAGGTCAGACCTCCGAAATACGTATTGTCTGCATAGTAGGTTGCGTTTCCATCTGCATCGCGAACAGAAAATCCCAGATTGCACATAGCTGACTGAAGTTTCAGATAATCATACTGGTCTGCTGCCCCGAAACCTGTTTCCGGATTTGCCGGCGTAACGAGAACTGCACTACCGCATGCTTCATCAATCAAATCTGTTACACCCAGTTCTTTCAGATAATCCAGTGCATGCTCTTTGCTTTCAAAGGTTTGATCTGAGTATACCAACACGTTCGTGTTCATACGGTAAGCTGCGCTCGCATTCGTAAAGATTCCCGCAGAACGGTAAACGTATGTTGTACCTGCCGTATACGTATCCAGCGCCGGGTCCGGCATATAATCCTTTCCAGTCAGGGCATTCAGTTCAGCTGAACCATTCTGGTGCGCCTCTTCCAGAGTTTCAAATGTTGCCTCATTCGCAAAATGCTGTTCATATTTCGGTATTTCCTCTGCGCCTGCACTCAGTCCGCACACCATCGCAGCTGCCAGTACGGCTGCTATTTTCATGGAATGTTTCATAAATATAAACTCCTTCCTGTCATACTACATTTCGAATAGTTCTTAATTTGTATGTGGATTGTAAATCACTTCTCCTGTTTCCACATTTCTTGTATAATGTTTCATGAAATCCCACACGATATTTGCATATTCCGGATACAAAGCATGAACCGGTCCCTGAATGAGTGTAAAGGCAACCATCGGTACATCGTTTTCATTATTCATATACCAGGTATCTTTTTCAAACTCATCATTTACAGTATCTACGATCAGCTTGTCTCCCTTTTGACCGAAATATGGATAAGCTTCAAAATCATACGCAGGAAGTTCAATACCGTTCAGGTTGCACCACAGTTCAACAATGCCCTGCTCAAACTCATTAATATTTCCTTCCATAGCTTCCAGACGTCTTGCGGTATCCCAAGTAGTCAGTGTGAAAAGACACGGCAGATCTACACTGTCAAAATTGCTTCTCTGCTCTTCTGTAATCGTCACCGGTGAACCTGCACACGGTGAAATTGCTGCAAACAGAGACGGCTCCTCGAATCCAACAGTATATGTTGTGCCTCCGCCCATAGAATAACCTGTCGCGTACACGCGGCTCGGGTCGAGTGCCGGATAGGTCTCGAGCATATACTTCACAAGTCTGATCAGCGCCTCTCCCTCTATCTCACCGATTACCTGATGATCCGGCGCTACCACAGCAAGTCTCTCTCTGCCGGCAAGATTCAGAAGACCATTTTCTTCTACAAATACACGTGCATCATCGCCGAATCCATGGCTGCCAAGAATCAACGGTACAGACTTCTCCGGAGCTGTTCCATTGAGCACTTCTTCGGGAATATACTCATACCATACATCCAGATATTCTCCTGCTGGTGCATAAACGGCGCCATCCACAGTTTTCTGCTCTTCCTTTGTTACTAGATCAGCAAAGCGGTCATCATCCATCTGATGCTCGATCAGATAAATTCCATCTTCTGTTTTTCCATCAATCAGTGCATTGCGTTCACACAGCGAATATGGCGCTTCATCAAAGCCGTAACCTGCGAATTCCGTTCCGCCGCTATTAATTCCCTGCGGAAGTACCGGCACACGCATTGCTTTAATAAACATTCCATAATACGCTGACTTGATAAGCTCTGCCAGATCCGGGTTTTCCTGTTCCTCCACAATAACCTTGCGCAGCGGCCATGCCTGATTGTAGTGCACTTCCTTTTCATCATCACGTGCAACTGCATCTGTTCCGTTAATTTCTTTGTACTTCTCAACAACCTCGTCTTTTCCGTTCACAAGATATACCGGTACCATGACTTCCGGCTTGCGGATTCTGTGCATATCCCCGTCAACCAGCAGTGCGCCTGCAATTCTTCCGGCAAAATCTTCCTCTACGGAAAGATAGTTGTTGAAAAACGTTGCGCCGTCGCCAATTCCAATATAGTACACATAGCCATATCCGCCAAAGTATTCCGCATCCGCATAGGAAACCGGGTTTCCTTCGTCATCTGTCCCACCGGCTTTCTGTGAAAGCATTGCGGTCTGCAGTGAATAATAATCTTTTACATCTGCCTGTCCGAAGGTTTCCCCCTCTGGTGTGAGAAGAACAACGCTTCCTGTTGCCTGATCAATAATGTCAATTACGCCAAGCTCTTTCAGATACGCGAACGCCTCATCCTTATCAGCAAAATGCTGCCCGGCTGCAACAATAATATTGGAATTCAAGCGGGCTGCCGCACGTCCTGCATACTGATTTGCTGAGCGGTAAACAAACGTCGTTCCGTCCGGATATTCCTCCAATACCGGATGACCGACAAAGGTTTTGCTTTCATTCTCCACGATCCCCTGCACTACGGCCGGTGCATTCTCATGGGCTTCCAGTAACGTCTCAAACGTCGCTTCATTTCCTAATTCACCAGTAAAGTTTCCTGCCATTACCTGGCTTTCTGCTGACATTACCATTCCTGCCGCCAGCAAACAAGCGAATAATTTTTGTTTTTTCATTTATAACCCTCCTTATCAATATTTGAAAAACTTTAATCTACAAAAGGATTGTACTCAATGGCTCCTGTTTCCTGATTTCTGGAATAATGCTTTGCAAAATTCCATACAAGCTTTGCGTACTCCGGATACAATGCATGTACAAGGCTGTCCGTATAGCTCACCGCTACCATCGGCACACCTGCATCATTGTTCAGATACCATGTCGTGTTCTCGTACTCTTTGTTGAGCGTCGTCTTCACCGTTCTGTCCGCCTCAAAACCAACCAGATCATACGTATCAAAATCAAAGTCGATCGAATTCATCTCATTAAATCCAAGATACAGATTGATCTGCGTCTGATACCCCTCTGCAATGGTTCCTGCTGCCTGATTGAAAGCCCCGGCAAGGTCAAACGAAGAAGTGGTCAGCATAATCGGCATATCCAGCGTATCGTACTGAGCTGCCTCTTCCTCTGTCGGAACGTAACCGGATGCTGCCATCGGAACTGCTGCTGCAAACAGAGAAGCATCTCCGCTGATTCCCCGGAACGTCGCACCGCCGCCCATAGAATAGCCAGTCGCATAAACGCGGGAAGCATCCAGTTCCGGATACGTCTCAAGCATGTATTTCACAAGTTCCGGAAGCGCCTGCGGTAAAATACCCTCTTTCATTCCATCCTCCGTACGCGTGAACCCAATATACTGATGTTCTGGAGCAACCATTGCGAAACGTTCTTTTCCTGCAAGCTCCAGAAGCCCGATTTCATCTACAAACAGACGCGGATCATCGCCGCCGCCGTGATTTGCCAGAATCAAAGGCACACTGCCTGCTGGCGCCGTATGATTCAAAACTTCCTCAGGAAGGTACTCAAACCATGTCTGAAGATATTCGCCGCCTTCTGTCTGAATCTCAGCAAATCTTTCCTCATCGTGACGGATTACATGGATTCCATCCTCAGTCACACCGTCAATCACCGCATTGCGGTCACAAAGCGAATAGGGCGCCTGATCAAAATTGTATCCCTGCCACGGTGTTCCTGCCGTATACAGCCCTCTCTGCACAACCGGCACGCGCATTGCCTTGATAAACATATCATAATACGCATCTGCGATATGTTCTGCTTCAGTCTTTTCCTGCAAGGCCACTGCCACCTTCTGCAAAGGTAGTTCCTGATTAAAATAAACAGCAGTCTTTGCTGTAACGTCAGAAGCATTCACGTCATTGGCAGCCTTGTACTTCTCAACAACAGATTCCGGAGCATTCACCAGATATGTCGGCACCAGAGAAGCAACACGGCTGATCGAATCCATGTCACCATTGATCAAAAGCATGCCTGCAATACGGCTTACATAATCAAAGGAACCGGCTATGTAATTATTCAAAAATGTCGCGCCGCCATCTATACCGATTGCATAAATGTAACCGTAGCCGCCAAAATATTCGGCATCAGAATAACTTACATCATTTCCTTCCGCATCTTTGCCCCCTGCTTTCTGAGAGCAAATCGCTGTCTGTAATGCATAATAATTTTTCTGATCCGCAGCGCCAAATCCTGCCTCCGGATCTGCCGGAGTTACGAGAATTGCACTTCCGGTTGCCTGATCAATGAGATCTGTGACTCCAAGTTCCTTCAAATACTCCTGTGCAGCTGTTTTATCCTCAAAATGCTTGTCAGAGAATACGAGAATATTTGTATTCAGCCTGGCTGCCGCACGGCCGCCAAACAGGTTCGGTGAGCGGTACACATACGTTGTTCCTTCTGTATAACCATCCAATACTGGATGTGAAACATACATTTTCCCCTGATTTGTCTCCAAATCCTTTACAGCCTCCGGACCGCTGATCCGTGCCTCCTGAAGTGTTTCAAACGTTGCTTCATTCCCCTGGCTGCCTGAATAATTTAATGCCAGGGCATTTGGTGCAGTAATCATACTTGATGTCATAACCGCTGCTAAAGTTAATGCCAAACCTTTTTTCATATGAATCTCCTTTCTCTTTCCTGCATTCTATTCACGTTTCAATTTTTTACTTCCAGCTTTTGTTTTTCCTACTCCTTCCTTTTTTACATTCCCGTACACTATGTTGTTTTCACATTTTATCATCAAAAAAGCGGAAGAAAAATCAAGATAATTCCGTATTTTGTACTGTTTTTTCCTTATTTTTTTATATTTAATTTTTTTGTTCATTTTTTTCCTGAAAAATTGTATTTTTTTCCAAAAGAATAGTTATAGGTTTATAACTTATACTGTAAAAATGAACGCAAAAAAAGGGAAAGCATATGCTTTCCCTTTCATTCGCTTAACCTGAAACTGTTAAAATCAGTTTCGCTTTTTCAATTGTTTCAGAAACAATCCTTACTCTTCTACCGGAGCCTCATCCTCGTATACGACATCTTCCTGTACCGGAGCGCTCTCCAGAGCTTTCATGCTCAGGCTGATCTTCTTATCTTCGCCATTGAAATCAACAACTTTTGCTTCAATCATCTGGCCAACACTCAGGATGTTGGATGGCTTGTCTACATGATCATGAGAAATCTGTGATACGTGAAGCAGTGCGTCTACGCCCGGCTCCAGCTCAACGAATGCACCAAAATCTGTCATTCTCGCAACACGGCCTTCTACTACGTTGCCTGCTGCATACTTCTCAGCTGCATTCAGCCACGGATTCTGATCTTCAAATTTCATGCTGAGCGCAATCTTGTCGCCATTGATATCTTTGATCAGAACAGTTACCTCATCGCCGACCTTGAATACCTTTTTCGGGTTCTCAACGTGTCCCCATGACATCTCGGAAATGTGAAGCAGTCCGTCTGCTCCGCCAAGATCAATAAATGCACCAAAGTCTGTGACATTCTTCACAACACCGTCTACTACATCGCCAACTGCGATTCTCTCAAAGAGTGCTTTCTGCATCTCTGCTTTCTTCGCTGCCAGCAGCTGCTTGCGGTCACCGATAATTCTTCTTCTGCGCGGATTGAACTCTGTAATCACGAATTCAATTTCCTGACCTGCATACTTCTCAAGGTTCTTCTCATACGTATCTGATACCAGGCTTGCCGGGATAAATACCCTTGCTTCCTCTACAACAACGGAAAGTCCGCCGGAGAGTACCTGTACAACCGGAGCGGTCAGCACTTCCTGGCTGTTGAATGCTTCCTCAAGTCTCTTGTTGCCCTTCTCTGCTGCAAGGCGCTTATAGGTCAATAATACCTGTCCGTCACCGTCATTTACCTTCAGTACCTTTGCTTCCATTGTATCATTCACCTGAACAAGTTTGCGAAGGTCAACGTTCGGCTCATTTGTATATTCACTTCTGGTAATAATACCGTCAGCCTTATATCCAATGTTTAAGATGATTTCATCTTCTTTGACATCTATAACAGTGCCTTCGACTACCTCTCCATTATGAATTGTTTTTAATGATTCTTCCAGCATTTGTTCAAAACTTAAATCTGGCATTGTTTTGAAACCTCCTCAATCAAATTATTTGGGGTCGATGCCCCTGCTGTAATACCTACGCAACCCCTGGATGGCAATAGCCGAATATCCAAATCTTTAAGTGTTTGTATATAGTAAGTATCTTCACATTCTTTTTGACATATCTCATACAGCTTGCGAGTGTTCGAACTGTGGCTGCCTCCGATCACAATCATGGCATCTGCCCGGGCCGCGATCTTGCGCGCCTCTGACTGCCGCTCTTCTGTAGCACTGCATATCGTATTCAAAATATCTATCCTATCATAACCCATTTTTAAAATAATTTCAACTAATTTATCAAATTTCTTGTAATTAAATGTCGTCTGAGAAACGATACAAAGCGGACTGCTTTTATCCGCACAAAATTCTTCTGCCTCTTTCTGTGTCCCGAGCACAGTTACTTTGCCGGTGCACCAGCCCTTGATTCCCTCTACTTCCGGATGCCCGTCATTCCCGATGATCAGCACGTCTGCACCTTTTTTACTGTGTTCATAAACGATGCGATGGATTTTTTTTACAAAAGGACACGTGGCATCCACCACATGCAGCTGTTTCTTTTCCAAAACCTCATAAATCCTTCTCGGCACACCGTGAGAACGGATAATTACGGTTCCTCCGGATATTGCCTCCAGGTCTTTTTCGTCCTCTATAATCTGCACGCCTCGGCCGGCAAGCTCCCGCACCACTTCTTCATTATGAATAATCGGCCCGTATGTATAAATCGGCCCCTGGCCTTCTTCCAGCTGCCGGTATACCTGATCCACAGCCCGTTTTACCCCAAAACAAAAACCTGCAGTCTTTGCTACAATAACCTCCATACTGTCTCCTTCACGCCAACACACCGGGGCAGACGCCCCGGCATTTTATCCTTCTGTATGTGACTCCATCCGTTCCCGTGTCAAAGTTACAATCTGTTCCACAACTTCTTCAATCGTCATATCAGAAGAATCAACCAGCACGGCATCCTCTGCCTGACAAAGCGGCGCCGTCTCACGGTGCATATCACGGTAATCACGCGCTTCGATATCCTTTATTATTTCCTCTAACGTACAGTCTTGTCCGCGTGCCTGCAGCTCCTTATAACGTCTTGACGCTCTTGTTGCCACACTGGCTGTCAGATAAATCTTTAGCTGGGCATGCGGAAGAATCATGGTTCCGATGTCTCTTCCGTCCATCAGCACGTCCTCCCGGCGGGCCAGGCCTCTTTGCAGATCCGTCAGCTTAGCACGCACCTGCGGTTTTGCAGCTGAAGCGCTTGCCATAGCGCTCACCTCTTCAGTGCGAATCAAACCAGAGACATTTTCCCCGTTCAAAAACACCTGCTGCTCCTCTCCTTCATATCCAATACTCACTTCAATCCCCGCAAGCGCGTCCATCAATTCCTGTTCCGCTTCCACATCCGTTCCGCGGCGCAAAAGCCCAAGCGCAATAGCGCGGTACATTGCCCCCGTATCTACATAGATAAACCCCAGCTCTCTTGCCGCCCTTCTTGCGATTGTGCTCTTTCCTGCTCCTGCCGGACCGTCAATTGCTATATTAAAACTCACCTTTTTTCCTCCTGCTTCTATACGGCTGTTTTGTTTGTGACTGCTTTGCTCACAATTACGTTGTTTCTGATGGTCTTTGTTTTCGATTATTCCAGTGCTTCCATCCCGGCAGCGCTTCCTGCCGCATATCCGGTTGACCACGCGATCTGCAGGTTAAATCCTCCTGTAACTGCATCCAGATCAAGCACCTCTCCCGCAAAATAAAGACCCTTTGCCAGTCTGGATTCCATAGTACCCGGATCTATCTCCCTGATATTCACACCGCCTCTTGTTATAATCGCTTCATTATAGCCGCGAAGTCCGGTCAGAGTCAATGGGAAATGTTTTGTGAGCATCACAAGGCGTCCGCGCTCTTCCCTCGAAATGTCATGAGCCGGTTTGTCTGCCGGTATCTCTGTTCTCTGAAGCATGACCGGAATCATTTTGGCCGGAAACAGCGACGTCAGGATCGTTTTCATCTGCCTGTTTTTTCCTGATTCAAATTCCCGCAGAATTCTGGCATCAAGCTGTTCCAACGTCAGCGCTGGCTTGAGGTCAATGTACAGCTGCAGCGGATGCTTCGCAAGCCTTGCCTGCACCACAGTACTGGCGGTCAGGATCAGGGGCCCCGTCACGCCAAAATGTGTAAACATCATTTCCCCGAATTCCCGATACAGCTCTTTCTTGCCGTCAAATACAGATACCTCCACATTTTTAAGAGAAAGTCCCTGCATCTGCGGCGCCCATGGCTCCTCTGTTTCCATCGGAACGAGCGACGCCGACAGTTCCGTAACCCTGTGACCCGCTTCTGCGGCAAACCGGTACCCGTCCCCGGTTGAACCGGTTGTCCGATAGGAAATACCGCCTGTAGCAACAATCACGGTATCTGCTTCTATTTCCTGTCCGTTTGCCAGACGCAGACCGCAGACGCGCTGGACACATTCTGTGTTTCTGTTCCGGCCTTTCTTTTGTTTCTTTGCATTTTCTGCATTTACCTGTGTGCCTGCTGCTTCTTTCCAGGGGCGATACAGCAGCTCTTTTACCTCTGTATTCAGAAATACTTTTACTTTACTTTGCCGCATTCTCTTTGCCAGAGCTGCGATCACATCCGAAGAATGATCGGATACCGGAAACACTCGGCCCCCTCGCTCTGTCTTTGTAGAAAGCCCTGACTCTTCAAAAAAATCAATTGTATCCTGACTCGTAAATCCGTAAAACGCACTGTATAAAAACTTCTGATTCACACAGACCGCCTGCAAAAGCTCCTCCACACTGCAGTCGTTGGTCAGGTTACAGCGTCCCTTGCCCGTGATATACAGCTTTTTCCCAAGCTTCTCATTCTTCTCAAACAGACTCACCTCATGCCCGTTCTGCGCCGCCGTCACTGCGGCCATCATCCCGGCGGCTCCGCCGCCGACAATCGCTATTTTGCTCATCCTTTTCCCTCTTCCACCCTGATATCCTATTATGCATTTCCTGTCTCGCCTGCGCACACCGTTCCATTTTGCAGTTCAAACCAGAATTCCACACCATCCGCAAGATTCTGCACACCGTATTTTTGATGATGCGACTCCATGATCGCCCTCACAATCGACAGGCCGACACCGCTTCCACCGTACTCCCGCGTCCGCGCCTTATCAACCTTATAAAATTTATCCCAGATCAGGCCAAGGTCTTCCTCCGGGATCAACTCTCCGGTATTGTAAACACTCACACGCACCACATCCCCCTCCGGACGAACCTGCACGCGTATCTTCCGCTCTCCGCTCACATGATTCAGCGCATTGCTCAGATAATTTGTCAGAATCTCCTCAATCTTGAACTCGTCTCCCCACACATAAACAGAGCTGTCCCCTGAGAATTGAATTTCTGCCCCTTTTTGCTGTGCCAGAATCGCCACAGCCTGAATTTTATTTTGAATGAGGTCACAGATATCAAACCGTTCCATCTCCAGAGTGTCCCTGCCGAATTCCAGCTGATTCAATGTCAGAAGCTTCTGCACCAGCGTATTCATTTTGGAAGCCTCATCCATGATCACCTCACAGTAAAATTCCCGGCTTTCCTCGTCGTCATTGATACATTCCTGCAAACCTTCCGCATAGCCCTGAATCAGCGCAATCGGCGTTTTCAGCTCATGCGAGACGTTCGAGAGGAATTCCTTCCGCATATCGTCAATCTTTTCCTTTTTTTCAATATCCTTCTGAAGCTCATTATTCGCCACAAGAAGCTGCGAATACGCTTTTTCCAGATTTTCGGACATCTGGTTAAAATATCTGCCAAGCTGACCGATTTCGTTGCTTCCGCCGCTTGTATATTTTGCATCAAAATCAAGCCCTGCCATCCGTTTGGAAAGCTCTGTCAGCTCTCCGAGCGGCTTTGTGACACGCTTTGAGATCAGCCATACGAGGACTCCAGCAAGCAGCGCACCGGCAAGACAGATATACATCACAAACTCATTCGCGATACGCACACTGTCCCGGATGCTCTCCATGTTGATACGCATCATAAAATAGAACCCTTTGTCCAGCGTTCCCCACATTTCCAGATAGTCGATTGCCACCGCAGAATCGTATTTTTTCTGTATCGTATAATTGTCGGTCTGCTTCAGAATGGAATCCTCATCTGCAATATCGAGTCCGATCCGGTACCCGTTCAGACGGCCAAGCATAATCCTCACATAATCGGTTTCTTTATAAGTCGTATCTGTCCAGATCAGCCTTCGGTAATCCTCGTCAGTCACGATAGAAAAAATACTGTTTGCATTACAGATTTCCTCATATTCATGCAGGCTGGCCTCCCCCATGCTTCCGGCATCTGAGATATTATTATTCAGCGTCTCATAAGCTGCCTCAAGCGCATCCTGTTTGCGCACGGAATAAAAATCCCCAAGAAAGAAGGTGTTAATCAGATAATTGGCCAGAAACAGCAATGCCATCAGCCCGATAAAAATAACAGTCAGTTGTTTACGAATGGAAATATTCATCGCGCTTTAACCTTCCACTTCAAATTTGTACCCCATACCCCATATTGTCTTGATATAATCGCCGCGCTCCCCAAGCTTGCTGCGCAATTTTTTCACATGTGTATCAATCGTTCTGGCATCTCCGAAATAATCATAGTTCCACACACTGTTCAGAATCTTCTCTCTTGAGAGCGCAATTCCCTGATTCTGAATAAAATACGTCAGAAGCTCGAATTCTTTATAGCTCAGATCTACATTCTTCCCGTCAATTTTCACTTCATGCGCAGCCTTGTTCAGCTCGATCGCCCCGGCCCGCAAAATATCATCCGCCACAATCCCTCCTGTGCGGCGCAGAATCGCTTCCACCCGCGCCACGAGGATCTTCGGGCTGAACGGCTTGGAAATGTATTCATCCACACCGAGCTCAAATCCGAGCAGCTCGTCCCGCTCGTCGGATTTCGCTGTCAGCATGATAATCGGAACTTTTGAGTAACCACGAATCTCGCGGCATACTTGCCATCCATCCATCTTCGGCATCATCACATCGAGAATCACAAGCGCAATATCCTTATCCGCAAAAAAAAGGTCCACCGCCTGTTCTCCATCCTCAGCCTCTATCACCTCAAACTCTTTTTTCACTAGGAAATCTCGCACAAGCTTGCGCATCCTTGCCTCATCGTCTACCACCAGCACCTTTAAACGTTCCATCCGCATTTCGCTCCTTTTTCCTTATTTTCACTGCAACGTTCTGTCACAGGCTTTCATCACAGATCACAGTTTTGCCTTGCCGTCTGACAAGATATAAAACCTCTCTGTATGATATACCATATATTTATGATAAATATGTGAACCCTGGCGCCAAATTTCTTTTTTCACTCATCGTACGATATTTGCTCCGATTTTGCAAGCCGGCAATAAAGCCAGACGAATATTCACAGCAGTTCCTGATGTTTGCACAAAAAAACGATGCCTTGCCAGCCATAAGCAGCCGGCAAAGTACCGTTTTTTATTCTTGTTTACTATTTTCCAAAGTCAAAATGGCACCATACCTCATGTCCGTTTCCACAGTCCCGCTTCTTGGGCACCTGCGTTTTACAGATTTCCTGGCATTCCCGGCATCTCGTATGAAAAGGACAGCCGGAAGGCGGAGCGTCCGCAGACGGCACATCCCCGGCCAGCACAATCCGTTTTTGCGTACGGTGCAGCTGCGGCACCGGAACCGCGCTCAGAAGCGCCTGCGTATACGGATGACGCGGGTTCGAAAACAGCTCCTTTTTCGGCGCTGTCTCAACCAGCCTGCCAAGATACATGACTCCCACGTAATCTGAAACGTGCTCTACCACCGACAGGTCATGTGAAATAAACAGATAGGCCATTCCCTTTTCCTTTTGCAGCTTTTTCAAAAGGTTAATCACCTGCGCCTGCACGGAAACATCCAGCGCCGATACCGGTTCATCGCAGACAATAAATTCCGGTCCCGAAATCAGTGCCCTTGCAATACAGATCCTCTGCCGCTGTCCGCCTGAAAACTCGTGCGGATACCGGTCAAGGCAATCCTCCGACATTCCGCAGCTCTCCAGCGTCTCCACCACGCGCTCACGGACTTCCTTTGCCGGGCACAGCCCAAATTCCTTCAGGGGCTCTGCGACAATCTGATAAATGGTCTTCTTGGGATCCATAGAAGAAAACGGATCCTGGAAAATCATCTGCACCCGCATCCAGAGTCTTCGCAGCTCTTTCCCCCTGTACGGTACGATGTCCTGCCCGTCCAGCAAAATCTGTCCCCCGGTTGCTTCCGCCAAGTGCAGAATCGTTTTCCCGACCGTCGTCTTTCCGCACCCGGATTCACCGACCAGCCCGTAGGTCGTTCCTGCCGGTATCTGAAAACTTACGCCGTCAACCGCACGCACTGCTGCTTTCTTTCTTCCCCTTGGAATATAATATTTTTTCAGATCTTTTACTTCCAGCAATATCTTACCTTCCATGCTCTGCGCTCCCCTCTGTCAGTCTGCCTGCAAAGTGGCAGCTCACCTGATGTGTCTCTGAAAGCATCTGCATGCCCGGATATTCTTTCTGGCAAAGGTCAGTACAATACTGACACCGATTCGAAAAATAGCAACCCTCCGGCCTTTTTAGCGGATCCGGTACATTTCCCGGAATGGAATACAGCTCCTCTGTCTGCTGATTCAAAACCGGCTTTGACTGCATCAGCCCCCTTGTGTAAGGATGCGCCGTATGCTCAAAAATTTCCTCCGCTGTTCCCTGCTCTACAATTTTTCCCGCATACATGACAATCACGTAATCAGCCATCTCTGCAATCACGCCAAGGTCATGCGTAATCAGCAGAACAGAGGAATTGATTTCTTCTTTCAATGTTCTCATCAGGTCAAGAATCTGCGCCTGAATGGTCACATCCAGCGCCGTGGTCGGTTCATCTGCAATCAAAAGCTTTGGATCACCTGCAAGCGCCATGGCAATCATAACTCGCTGGCGCATACCGCCTGAGAGCTCATAGGGATAATTATCATAAATTCCTTTTCGTGTGATTCCGACCTTTTTCAGCAGCTCGTCTGCCATTTCCCGCCTTTTCTTTTTATCTGCCTCCGGATGCTGCTTCTGTACACATTCATCCAGCTGGTCTCCAATTGAAAATACGGGATTCAGGCTGGTCATCGGCTCCTGAAAAATCATTGCAAGTTGCGAGCCCCGCAGCTGCTCCAGCCTTTTTTTCCGGTGTCTTTGCAAGATCAATCGCCCCGCTTCCGTCCCCCGGACAGAAACGGATCTCTCCACCTGCAATCTGCCCCTTGGGTTCCGGCAAAAGCCGCATAACAGAAAGGCTGGTCACTGATTTGCCGCACCCGGATTCACCTACGAGACCGACTGTTTTTCCGGCCGGGATATCAAAAGAAATATCCTCCACGCTTTTTACTATCCCTTTATCTGTGTAAAACCAGGTCTGAAGACCGCGTACCTCAATAATATTCTCTTTTTTCTCCATTTCAGCCGCATACGTATAATCTTTGCGTTTTTCTGCTTTGCAGCGTTTCTTATACTGACGTACGGCCAACTTGTAACTGCCCTTCATCCGCTTTCCCCCTTCTCTACTGTCCGCTTCTCGGATCCAGAGCATCTCTGACTCCGTCTCCCATCAGATTCATAGCCAGAGCCGAAAGCGCAATTGCAATCCCCGGTATAATGATCAGATGCGGGTATGTACGGATGAACTCTCTTCCCTCATTCAGCATCGCGCCCCATTCCGGAGCCGGCGGCTGAATGCCAAGCCCCAGGAAACTGAGCGCCGCAATGGACAGAATGGTATTTGACAGGGACATTGCCGCCTCTACAATAATAATTCCCAGCGCATTCGGAAGGACATGCGTAACTGCAATCTTCCGCGTCGACATCCCGGATATTCTGGCTGCGTCAATAAAATCCTGCCCTACCACAGACAGTACAAATGAACGGATAACCCGGATATAACCAACAGACATCCGGATGCACATTGCGAGCATCAAATTTCGGATGCCGCTTCCCATGGCCGCCACAAGCGCCAAAGTCAGAAGAAATCCCGGAATACAGCTGATCACATCAATCAGACGCATGACAAGATTATCAATCCTTCCGCCTGTCAGTGCGAGCAGGCTTCCGGCAATTCCTCCGACCAGCACAGAAATAGCCACAACCAGAAAGCTCACTCCAAGCGAAACACGTGCACCGTGGATGATTCTGGCAAAAATATCCCGGCCAAGCTGATCTGTTCCAAACCAGTGCGCCGCACTTGGCGACTGAAGCCGTTCCACAATATTCTGCGTGGTCACTTTATCGTAGCTGCAGATCACATCCGCAAACAGCGCTGCCAGAATAAAAACCACCGCAACTGCAAAGCCAAACACAGCAGCCTTATTGCGTGAAAATTTCCGGCAGAAATCCGCAGCCTTCTCACCTCTTCTTTTTCTCATGTCCATCCACCGCCTTACCCTTTTTTCAGATAAATCTGCCTGATTCTCGGGTCAATACCGGCCACCGCAATATCCGCAAGCAGAATAAAAATGCAGTAAATCAAAGACAGAAGAATGGTACAGGCCATCACAATCGGCACATCCTTCGCCTTTATAGCCGTCAGCAGCAGATTTCCAATGCCGGGGATGGAAAAGATATTTTCCACCACCACTGTTCCGCCAAGAGACACGCCAAACGAAGTAATCAGCGTCGAAATAATCGGAAGCAGGGCATTTTTAAACGTATGCTTCCAGATGACCTTTGCACGCGGAAGCCCTTTCGCACGCGCCGTACGTACGTAATCCTGACTGATACAATCCAACATTGACGTTCTGGTCAGCCTTGACATAATCGCCGCCTCTGGCAGCGCCGTAACAAGCACAGGCATTATGTAATTGCGGAATGAGCCAATCCCACTCGTGGGAAGGATTTTCCAGTGCAGCGAAAACAGCAGGATCATCATAAGCCCAAGCCAGAACTGTGGGATCGAAGCAAGCAGCATGGATACGAACGTCCCCCCGAAGTCCAGCGGAGAATTCTGATGGATCGCTGAAAAAAGCCCCAGCGGGATACCAATCAGATAAGCAACAATGCTCCCCGCAAATGCCAGCTTCAGGGTATATGGAAAGCAGGCTGCAATCTCCTCACTTACCGGACGCATAGAACGGTAGGAAATTCCAAAATCTCCGTGCATCAAATCCCCGATATAACTTACCAGCCGCACCAGAAACGGGCGGTCCACCCCCAGCCTGTGATTATAGGCCGCCACATCCTCTGCCTTCGCTCCCATGCCCAGAATCATACGTCCCGGGTCTCCCGGAAGCAGGGACATGATAAAAAACACAAGGAATGTGACGCCAAGAACGATCGGAATCATCATCACCAGCCGTTTTGCAATATATTTATTCATCTCAGAAAACATCCCTCTTCTTTATTGAGTGTGCCGTCAATCCTATTCCCAGCTGAAGTCTTTAAAACAGTAGAACATGCCGTTCGGGTCCACATAGGTATTCTGCAAACCAGTGCGGTATACAATATTTCCTGATTTTACAACCAGAGGAATCTCATTTGCAGTTGCCATGATCTCCTGCAGCAAGGAACAGCACAGTTCCGTGCGCTTCTGAGTATCTGTCTCTGCCATAATCGCATCCAGCTGCCCATCATATCTTCCATCACTCCATGCAGACGCGCTCCATACATTTGCAGAATAATAAGCGCTATACAGAGACTCACTCAAATCCGGAGTAATCTCAGAGCCTGCCTGATAAATAATCTCAAAATTGCCGTTCAGCCAGTCCTCACTCTGTGACCCGATATCCATGGATTCAATATTCGCGGTAATTCCGATCTCTGCGAGATTCTGCTGAATCACCTGCGGAACAATATCGCCGTAATTATCGCTCGTCTTGATTGTCACCGTGATATCGCTGCCTGCATATTCGCTTGCCGCCAGATATTCTTTTGCTTTCTCCGGATCATAGCTGTACGTATAGTCCTCGCCGTCATAATAAAGGAAATCTTCGAAAGAACCGGTTGCAACCGTTCCTGTTCCATCAAATCCGACTACATTTACCGCGTCACGGTCAATTGCACATGCGATTGCCTTTCTGACATTTTCATCTGCCGTCACGCCGTTTTGCACATTTAAAACCAATCCTGCCTGGCTGTGTGACGGCGCCGTCTGTACAGTCAGTTCCTCATTTCCCTCTACCAGTGCAAAATCAGAGGCAGACAGGTTCAGCATAAAGTCATTCTCGCCGTTTTCCAGAGAAATCAGCGCCGTTGAACTGTCCGTGATAATGTTGAAATTGAGATATTCGATCGGGGCCTTGCCGCCGCCATAATTCTCAAACGCCTCAAATTGAATCTGGCTTCCTTTTACCCATTCCTTCAGCTGGTATGCACCGGAACCGTTCGGCTTCAGGAACGCATCGTCTCCATTTTCCTCACAGTAGGATTTACACAAAATCCCCATTCCCGGAGAAGCCAGGCTGGAGAAAATACTCTCACAGATTCTGGTCAGTTTTATTTCTACCGTGTTTTCATCCAGCGCTGTGACAGACGCAAACTTTGATGCAGTAGACGGCGACTCCTCACAGCGTCTGTTGATACTGTAAACAACATCCTCTGCCGTCAGCTTCTCTCCATTCTGGAAATAGGTATCCGGCCTCAGATGAAACGTATAAGTGAGCTTGTCCTCGCTCGCCTCCCAGCTCTCTGCAAGCTGCGGAACCGGCTCGCCGTCAATATAATACACCAGACGCTCATAAATCTGATACAGACTCATAATATCTGAGTATGTATTCGTAACACCTGGGTTAAACTGGCTTGCATCATCGGTAACAACAACATTCAGAGTATCATTTCCTGCCGCTTCCCCTGCAATCGCCATGCCTGGTACGGTAAGTGTCAGAGCTGCCGCTCCGGCTGCTAATAAATATAAACTTTTTTTCATAAGTAATACCTCCCAAAAAATCAGACTTACAGATCAAATCCGTTAGTCCGATTTTACCAAAACGCTTTCTTAATGTAAAGAACTAATTTATTCACTCATGAAAGCCTTAAATCTGTGTTTTCCGCAAAACCCAGAGAAAAGTTTTTTCAGTAAATACGCTCAGTACAATAATAACCAGTGTCCATGCGAACAAGCTGTCTGTATTTAGGTAGATTTTTGACAGATACAGATGCTCTCCGATCGTATAGGACGGTACCCCGATGATTTCTGCCGCCACTCCTGCTTTCCAGCTCATCCCGACCGCAATTTTCCCGCCGCCCAGAAGAAACGGCCAAACCGCCGGACGGTAAATATACAGAAACCTGCTGCGAAGAGGCATCCGGAAGACCTCTGCCATCTGAAGCATAGCCGGGTCCGCGTGTGTAATCCCTTCCCCAATATTCGTGTACAAAATCGGAAACGCCATGAAAAATACGACTGCCACCGACAGATACCTCGAACCAACCAAAATCAGAAATAAAACAACCAAAGATGCCATTGGCACAGACTTTTGCAGCGTTACAACCGGTTCCAGCAAAGCCCCGAGTACTGGAAAAACGGCGGTCAGTACTGCCAGCAAAGCCGCTGCCGCAAAAGCTGCGAGAAAACCTCCCATAATGCACAGAAACGACCGTGCAATTGAAATCCAGAAACTGCTGCTCCCAGCCTGATCAATTAGCGCTCTCATCATATCCACTGGCCCCACAAAAACAATCGAATCCTTCCAGATCAGAGCAGCAATCTGCCAGTTCAGAAGCCAGAAAAGAACCGCACTAATTTTTATTTTCTTTCCCGTTTTCATTATAATAAAAATCCTCTCCCGGAATAGTTCCGCCGATGGAATCGGGATTCTGTTCCATTAGCACCTGCAGATAACCGGTCAGCGCTTCCTGCATATCTTTTCCATCCAGATATGTAATGTTGCATTTTGGAATTGCCATCTCCGCTGCCTCTGCCTGTTCCATAATCCCGTAGGACACAGTCAGCCGCGCTGTCTCCGCCGGATTTTCATTTACAAATGCTGCCGACGCCTCATGCGCTTCCAAAAACTGCTCCACTAGTTCCGGGTTTGCCTGTGCAAAGTCCTTTTTCACAACCGTGACCCCTGTCACCAGCGTGCCCGTTCCAACCGCATCCCATTCCTTAGTCAGATCAGACAGTACCATATTCTTATTTCCGCTTTTCGCACATGCAACCGTTGCAAAGGGCTGCGGAAGCACTGCAATCGCCGACGGTTCCTGTGCGAGCACCGAAACCACCTCTGTGGCCTCGGATTTAAATTCCACCGTAACATCCTCTTCCGCCAGACCATTTGCCTCCAGAAGATACCTCAGTACATATTCCGGTGTTTGCCCTTTTCCGGTCATATAAACCGTGTTTCCCTGCAGATCTGCCACGGAGCGGATATCCTCACGGCCGGTCACAAGATAAAGTACGCCCAGTGTATTAATATCCGCCACCTGAACATTTCCCTCTGTCTTATGATACAGAATACTTGCCATATTCGCCGGTATCAGAGCAAAATCAATTTCTCCCTTTATAAACTTTGCAGAGAGCTCATCAGCGGCCGTCATCATCTCAAACGTAAAATTCGGTTCCTCCGCCTCTTTCTCCTTCTCCATAAACGAAAGAAGCCCCATAGAAGTCGGCCCCTTCAAAGACCCGACGCGTCCGGCCTCCCCTGCAACAGCAGCATTTCCCAAAAGCAGCGCCATGCAAAATGTTGCCTGCCATACAGATATCATCCTTTTTTTCATGATAATCACCTCTCTGTTTTTGTTCCTTTTCTTTTTTAGACAATTCATTGTAGACGCCCGCTTCTTAAAAGTCAAGAAACATCCTCCTTGACAAAACCATCCGTAACGCATATGATAGAACAGTAATCCCGGGGTAGTAAAGGTTTCGACGGGGGTTATGAAGCTGGAGAAGCTATCCGCAGGTGATGCGTCAAATCACAAACCTAAATATAAACGCTGAAGACAATTTAGCAATCGCTGCCTAATGGCAGCTGTCTGACTTAGAGCACCTGCACTTTAAGACCCAGGCATCGACTATGCAGGAAACGACGTATGCTAAGCTTTGCACATGCGGGCGTATCATGAAGCTACTAAAAGCAGAAGGATGTCTGTTTCCGTCTGCCGGAGGGAATGTCAAACAACCGACTATGATAGTAGAAGGACAGTGAATTGGCTTTCGGACACGAGTTCGATTCTCGTCTACTCCATACAAAAATATCCCCGACAGAACGGTTTTTCCAAAACCAACTCTTCTGTCGGGGATATTTTTTATACTTTTTTACCAGAACTGCACATCTCAAAAAAGAGGGGAATGGTTGCCTGGAAATTTTGTTCGCCCTCTTTCCTCCAATTTAATAAAGATTCTTCACCTTAAACTCTTTCTCTGCCTCGCGCCGCTGATCTTTTTTCGCAATGTCCTGACGTTTATCATAAAGCTTTTTCCCTCTTGCCAGACCGATCTCCACCTTGGCAAGACTTCCTTTAAAGTAAACCTGAAGCGGCACCAGCGTATACCCCTTCTCGGCAATTTTTCCGGTAATCTTATTGATCTCCGCTTTGTGCATCAGAAGCTTCCGAACACGCAGCGGGTCCTTATTGAAAATATTTCCTTTCTCATAAGGGCTGATATGCATGCCGTAGATAAACACCTCTCCATTCTCAATGCGGAGGAAGGATTCTTTGACGCTGCACTTTCCCATACGCAGGGATTTTACTTCTGTTCCATGCAGGGAAATGCCTGCCTCATATTTATCTTCAATAAAATAATCGTGGTACGCTTTTTTATTATTTGCAATCAGTTTGGTCGACGATATTCCCATACTTTTCCCCTCTCTTTTCTAAATAATACCACTTCTGTGAATCTAATTCAGCTTTTTCGGCCTATCACTTTTACAAAGCCATCTCAAAATCTACGGTCTTTGTTGTCTTGTCCGCATCCAGAACGCGAACCCGCACCGTATCGCCCAGACGGTAAACACGCCCCGTGTCAATGCCATACATCTCATACGTCTCTTCTCTGTAATAATACCGGTCATCGTACATGCGGCTGACATGAATCAATCCTTCCACTGTGTTCGGCAGTTCAGCGTACATGCCATAAGACATAATTCCGGAAATCACTGCATCAAACTCTTCCCCGATGTGTTCCATCATATACTCCGCTTTTTTCAGCTTGATCGTCTCACGCTCCGCCTCATCTGCACGGCGTTCCAGTTTGCTGCAGCTTTCCGCCACCTGCGGCAAAATCTCCTGGTAATGATCTGTTTTCGCCTGATTCATTCTCCCGCGCAGTACTTCTTTGATAATACGATGAATCTGCAAATCCGGATACCGTCTGATCGGAGACGTAAAATGACAGTAATGTGGCGCAGCCAGTCCGAAGTGGCCGACATCCTCCGTCGTATAACGCGCCTGCTTCATCGAGCGCAGCGTCAGTCTGCTGATCATCATCTCCTCCGGCGTATCTGCAATCCGCGCAAGAAGCTTCTGTAACTCCTTCGGGTGAATCTCATCGGAAATTCCCTTCATCCCGTACCCAAAGCTTGCGATAAAAGAGGCCAGCTTCTGAAGCTTCTCCTCCTCCGGCGCCTCATGTGTCCGGTACAGAAATGGAATCTCCTGCCAGTAAAAATACTGTGCAACTGTTTCATTCGCTGCCAGCATAAACTCTTCAATGATCTGCGTTGCCGTATTTGCAGTGTAAGCCTTTATCTCAAGCGGAACTCCGTTTGCGTCGAGCACCACCTTTGCCTCCGGGAAATTAAAATCAATTGAGCCACGTTTTCTGCGGCGCGCACGAAGCATCCTCATCAGCTGCTCCATATCCAATAGCATGGGGAGCACGTCTCCATACTCTTTCTGAAGCTCCTCTTCCTTCTGAAGCTCCTGTAGCTTATCTTCATGATGTTTCTGAACATTCTGTGCCTGCCCGTTTTGATGCGTTTCCAGAATTCCAAGTACCTCCGAATAGGACATCCGCCGGTTCACACAAATCACCGACTCGCAGATTTCATGATCTACAATTTTCCCATTCTGGTCAAGCCTCATCAGACAGCTGAGCGCCAAACGGTCCACTCCCGCATTCAGTGAACAAATCCCGTTTGACAGCCTGTGCGGCAGCATCGGAATCACCCGGTCTGCAAGGTAAACGCTTGTCCCCCGATGAAGCGCCTCCCGGTCAAGGGCACTTTTTTCCTGCACATAATTGGCCACGTCCGCAATATGCACGCCGAGCTCATAAAAATCTCCGTTCTTAGTCAGAGAAACGGCATCATCCAAATCCTTTGCATCCTCGCCGTCAATCGTCACCATAAGGACATCCCGCAAGTCTTTTCTTCCCGCGCAGTCTGCCTCCGTCACTTCTTCCGGTGTTCTTTCTGCCTGACGCATCACTTTTTCTGGAAATTCATTCGGCAGTTCATACTCATACACAACAGAAAGAATATCCGTACCAGGGTCATTTACATGCCCGATGATCTCCTTTACCTTACCTTCCGGATTTTTTCCTTTCTCTCCGTATGACGTAAGCTCCACCAGCACCTTATGCCCGTCCATTGCTCCTTTGCTGAATTCCTGCGGCACAAAAATATCTGAAGTGATCCGTCTGTTATCCGGCAGCACAAATCCATAACTCTTCGCCTTCTGATACGTTCCGATCAGCTCATGCACACCATGTTCCAGAATTTTTACAACAGTGCCCTCGCTTCGTCCTTCCTCTGGATTTCTCAGAATCGCCACCTGTACCATATCCCGGTGCATGGCTCCTCCTGACGCATCCTCTGGAATAAAAATATCGCTTTCCCTTCCTTCTACCTCCACAAAGCCGTAGCCTTTCGGATGCGCAATATACGTACCCTCCACAAATTTCCGGCAAGCCTTCCGGTATTTTCCTTTGGAAGTCAGCTCCACCTTTCCATCCACAATCAGTGCATCCAGAACTTCCTTCAAATCCTGCCGCTTCTCCCGCGGAACATTGAGAAAGATTGCAATTTCTTTTATTTTCATCGGAAAATACTGCTTGTCACAGATCATCTCATAAAGCACCTTTTTCCGCCGTTCAAACTGTTCCCTTGTCTCTGTCATATCCTTCCTTTCCAAGCATGGTTCTGGTATCAAAAAATGTCTCAAATATCTCAAAAAGGCTGTGTTTTTCAGTCATGCCTTTCTGATTCACAGAAAAAGAAAGGACTGGTGCTATCGCATCAGTCCTCTGTCTCTTAAAAGTTCAGGTTCAAAATTGCTGCAATCACAATAAACAGCACTGCCAGCAGTGTTGTAAACTTAACGAGCCTGCCCTCCATGGAACGTGATTTATTCTTACCCCAGTAGGTATCTCCGATTCCACCGATCGCTCCAAGGCCTGCGTCTTTTCCCTGCTGTGCCAGAACAATCACAGTCAATGCAATACATACTAATATAAAAATAATCGTTAAAAATATCCTCACAGTAAACTACACCTCCTATGTCAAACAAGCTAAGTTTACCACAGGATATAGCAGATTTCAACTGTTTTTTTCGCAAAAAAGACACTTATTTCCAAAAGGATTTTCATATTTGGCAAAAAAGCCGACTGCATCCTCAATCCGAAGAAGCTGGTTATATTTTGCCACCCGCTCACTGCGGCAGGGTGCGCCCGTCTTGATCTGTCCTGCTGCTACTGCAACCGCAATATCTGCAATCGTCGTATCCTCTGTCTCGCCGGAACGATGGGAAATTACAGTCCTGTAACCGTTTCGATGTGCCAGCTCAATTGCATCAAAGGCCTCCGTCAGTGTACCGATCTGATTCACTTTAATCAAAATCGCATTTCCAGCTCCCAGATCAATTCCTTTTTGCAGACGCTCCGAATTGGTCACAAACAGATCGTCTCCCACAAGCTGCACATGGCTTCCAAGTCGGCTGGTCAGCGTCTGCCAGCCTTCCCAGTCATTCTCATCCAATCCGTCCTCAATCGAGGCAATCGGAAACTGGCGGCAGAGTTCCTCCAGATAAGCGATCATCTCCTCTGTGCTCCGATACACGTCCGTGCCTTTCATTTTACTTTCTCCCGGGAAGAAATACGTTTTTTTCTCCTCGTCATAAAGCTCGCTTGCCGCCGCATCCAGCGCAATGACAATATCACGTCCCATCTGATAACCGGCTTTTTCTACGGCATCCGATATCAAATACAAAACAGCCGCCGCATCCTCCAGGTCCGGAGCAAAACCGCCCTCGTCTCCAACCCCGGTGGAAAGACCGCGGCTTTTGAGCATACCCTTTAACGTATGATAAATTTCCGCGCAGATCTGCAATCCGTGTGCAAAGCTGTCTGCCTTTACCGGCATAATCATAAATTCCTGTAAATCCACGGTGTTATCCGCATGGCAGCCTCCGTTTAAAATATTCATCATCGGTACCGGCAACCTGTGTGCGTGCATACCGCCGAGATACCGAAAAAGCGGCAGGTCCAAAGAGCGTGCGGCTGCCGACGCTGCTGCCATGGAAACGCTCAGAATCCCGTTTGCCCCGAGCCTTTTTTTATTCTTTGTTCCGTCTTCGCGGCATAAAATCCGGTCAATGGCAGCCTGATTGTACACATTCTCACCAATAATGGCATCTGCAAGTACGGTATTTACATAATGGCAGGTTTGTTCCACACCTTTTCCTAGATAACGCTCCTGACCATCTCTCAACTCCACAGCCTCGTACTGGCCAGTGGAAGCGCCGGACGGCACTGCTGCCCTTCCGACGCTTCCGTCTTCTGTCATAATTTCTGCTTCCACGGTAGGATTTCCTCTGGAATCCAGAATCTCCCGTGCATAAACATCTGTAATGGGCATATAATTACACATTTTGCAAAACCTCCTGCGTTCTATTCAGTTCATCTTGAAATAGTATTTCCCATATCATATTTTTCAGTCTGGCAATTCCTGCACAAATTTTTATACAACAATTTTCCTACACGGTCATATCACCCAAAATTGTGATGACACGTTTAAACCCTGTACATTCTCCCTGCTCCAAAGGTATTCGTAACCTTCATCTGTCAGAATCATCTGTCTCGCAAAAACAAAAAGGGTGAGAAGGTTTGACCTCTCACCCAGTATCCTTAAAGAGCATATTGTTTCAAATACAGTAATCTGAACAATTGACTAGAAAATTCCATTTTCTCCATTGCCGAACATAAATCCTTCCAGGCCCGGGAAATTGAATTCCGGTATCTCTTCATTTTGCGGAATGTCATTGTCATTGTTATTCTGATCGTCGGCGCCCTGCTCTTCTTCTGCTTCTGTCTGTACGCCGACTCCTTCCTGCAGCGTCACTTCCACTTCACGGCTCACATACTCGCCGTTATTTGCCGTCTGCACTTCAAGCGTCACCGTCTCGCCTACCGCAAAGTAGCTGATCTTGTCAATCAGTTCGTCCTTGTCAGTTATCGTATCGCCGTCAAATTTTGTAATGACATCACCCTTTTTAATTCCTGCTTTTTCTGCTGCTGAGTCCTCGCTCACCTCATAGACAAACGCCCCCTCCGGCATACTGTACAGCTCCTTGGCATCTGAGGAAACATCAACCACCGTTGCACCCAGATAGCCTCGTTCTGCATTGCTCTTCAGATCTCTTGTCTCTTTATTGATCAGATTTTCAAGAACCGGAATCGCAGTATCAATCGGAATGGAATAGCCCATGCCCTCTGAACCGTCTCCAGCTTCCTTGGCCACATTGATACCGATCACCTGACCCTTTGCATTCAGGAGTGCTCCGCCGCTGTTTCCAAAATTAATAGATGCATCTGTCACAAACAGTTCTTTTGAAAAATTGTCAATTGTAACCTCGCGGTCTTTTGCACTAATGATTCCGCTGGTAACACTCTGTCCGTATCCAAGTGCATTGCCGATGGCAATCGCTGCCTCTCCTACTTTTGTTTTTTCAGAGCTGCCAAGCGATGCGATTTTCAACTGGCTTCTGACCTCATCCGGGATATCTTCCAGCTTAACTGCTAGCACAGCCAGTTCATACCCTTTATCCATACCTTTGATCTTGGCAGGAACCACGAGATCAGCCGGGTCCTCAGCATCTACGGTAAAGCAGACTGACATCTCTGTCGCATTCACCACCACATGACTGTTCGTCGCAATCAGAAGCTCATCATCATTCTGTGCAACGATGATACCGGAACCTGCCCCTTTCACCTCATATTTCTGAGTACCATAATAATACATCTGTACTTCTTCCACGCCTTTTGTATCAATCGCAACAATCGACGGCATACAGTTCTCCACGATATCTGAAACGTCTGTTGTCACAATCGCTGTATCTCCCGTCTCAACGTTTTCAATTTTATTGAAAGACTTCTTTGGCTGCTCTGTCTGTGCCTCTGTTTCCTCTTCTGCATCCTCCTGTGTCTCTTCTTCAACATCACGGTCTGCAATATTCAGGGAAACCTCCTGCTTCTCCTCTGCCTGCACATTGCCCTTGTAAAGGAATGCCCCTGCACCTGCTGCGCTTCCTGTAATAAGCAGCCCGGCCATAAAAATCATACCGTAACGCTTCCATGCATTCATTTTACACTTCTCATCTTTTTTATCTCTAAATCCATTCATGAAAAAATCCCCTTTCTGTCTTCCGTTCTTCTTTTGATGTTCCTACTATATCGTTCTTTTGTGTCCGAAATGTGAAAAACCCGTAGCAATTTTGTGTCTTTCTTATCAAAACCAAAATTTGCGACGCACTGATTCACCGTGCCAGACTCCAGCCGCATTTTCCAGATTCCGTACAGAAACAAAGGCTGCTTACCGGAAATAATTTCCAGTCAGCAGCCGTGTTCTCAAACACCATTTCAATTTTTACTTTTACGTTTTTATTTCTCGATTTTTATTTTTCGATTTTTATTTCTCAATCAAAAGTGATTCTCCTGTCATCTCAGCAGGCTTCTCCATGCCCATCAGCTCGATCAGCGTCGGAACAATATCCGCCAGACGTCCGCCTTCCTTCAGCGTATACTTCTCGTCACAGTTCACAAGGATGAACGGAACCGGATTTGTCGTATGAGCCGTGAACGGAGCACCTGTCTCGTAGTCAACGAGCTGCTCTGCATTGCCGTGGTCCGCACAGATAAACATCTGGCCGCCGGTCTGTTTTACAGCTTCAACGACTTTGCCCACGCACTCGTCAATCGCCTCAATTGCCTTAACCGCAGCTTCCATCACACCGGTATGGCCTACCATATCCGGATTAGCAAAATTCGTAATCACCACATCATACTTGCCGGATGTGACTGCATCCACTACCTTATCGCAGACTGCATATACGCTCATTTCCGGCTGAAGATCGTAGGTGGCTACCTTCGGAGAGTTTACAAGAATCCTGTCCTCTCCCTCGTTTGGTGCTTCCACGCCGCCGTTAAAGAAGAATGTTACATGGGCATATTTTTCTGTCTCGGCAATTCTTGCCTGCTTCAGCCCGTGCGCAGCCAGATACTCGCCAAAGGTATTCGTCACAGAAACCTTCGGGAAAGCGATTGTCTTATTCGGAATCGTCACATCGTACTCTGTGAAGCATACATATACCACCTGTCTGCGCGCACCGCGCTCAAAACCTGCAAAATCATCACAGCAAAAAGCACGTGTGATCTCTCTTGCACGGTCCGGACGGAAATTAAAGAAAATTACAGAATCATGATCCTGAATCGTTGCAGTCGGCGCGCCATCTTTCATCACAACGGTCGGAACAACAAACTCATCCGTCACATCCTTTGCATAAGACTGCGCAACTGCTTCCACACCGGAAGTAGCCTGCTCGCCTTCTCCATAAGCCAGCGCGCGATATGCCTTTTCCACACGGTCCCAGCGGTTGTCACGGTCCATTACATAATAACGCCCCATTACAGTTGCAATCTCGCCAACG